>Ga0224495_10000003_pt1 | contig 303812 bp, 290 predicted proteins | sample SF_Jul11_sed_USG_FD_168128 | JGI IMG/M metagenome (GOLD analysis project Ga0224495, IMG submission 168128) | Sediment microbial communities from San Francisco Bay, California, United States - SF_Jul11_sed_USGS_4_1 | ecosystem: Environmental > Aquatic > Marine > Sediment | place: USA...
GGTATTCGACAGTATCGCTCTCTCTATGCCGGCCCTTTCCTTGGCAAAAAGGAAGTTGGCCTGTCCGATAATGGCAGTGGTTACGTCGGAATCGCGGCTAAGGAACGACGACATATCGACCATCGTGAGAAAAGAATTGTTCATTGCGGTATAGTAAGCGATGGCATCGGCCGCGGAAATGGTCATGGCGCTTACCGCGCTTCTCTTGTCCTGAAGCTGGTCAAGCCTGCTGACGGCGTCATTGATAAGCGACTTAAAGTCCGAGCCGTACTCGTCGATATCCATTGCCTTCAGGTCGGCCCGGAACTCGGCGATTTTTTTATCCGTATCAGAACGCTGGGTAAGGAGTTCCGATGCATTCTCCTTGCCGCCGCTGCCGAGGAAAAGGGCCGTCTGCCCCCTCTCCTTTTGCAGCTCATGTACCATGGAGCTTGTAAGCACAACGACATCTGTCACCTCGTCGAGCTTGTTCATACTGCTAAGATACGCCGCCTTGCTGACTATCTCCGATATGGAAAAATACAGCGCCGCGATTATCGGCAGAATAATCATGAGAATCAGCTTATTTCTTACCTTCATGTTTGAAAGAAATGTCATACAGTCTCTCCTTTTCTTTGTTATTAAAAAAACTACTCCTTCACTATCTCCATATCCATCTTGTCCTCGATGAGCTTAAAGACACCGGGGACGTCCAGAACCATCACGATTTCGCCTGTGCCGAGGATGCTCGCACCCGCTACACCTTCCACAGGCTCCGGAAGCCTCTCGATGAACTTTCCAAGCGGCTTAATCACCGTCTCGACCTTGCCGAGAAAACCGTCCACGATAAAGCCCACGCGTTTGCGCATGATATTCACTATCAGCACCGAGTACCTCTGTAGCTTGCTTCTATCCACCATCTTCATATCAAGCACGTCGCTAAGGAACACGAGCGGCACGGCATGATGACGAAGCATGTACATCATCTGCCCTTTTATGGACTCGATTTTTGTGATATCCACCATTATAGTCTCATCCACGTAATTTAACGGGATACCGTAGTTAAGGCTGCCCTCTTTAAGAAGGAATAGCTGCACTATGGCGAGGGTTAGCGGCATCTTCATCGTGAACTTCGTGCCAAGCCCCTTCTTGAAGCTAACATCCACGCTCCCACCAAGCTTCTCGATGTTGGTCTTGACAACATCCATGCCAACACCCCTGCCCGAGAGGTCGTCTACCTTCTCGGATGTAGAGAACCCGGACATGAAGATAATCTTCACTGCATCGTCGTCGTGGATTTCCTTTGCCTCTTCTTCATTAAGTATACCACGCACTATCGCTTCCCGCTTTATGCGCTCGGGGTCGAGCCCCTTGCCATCGTCCTCGATTTCCACGACAACCGAGTTATGCTCGTGCGAGGCCCTAAGCGTGAGCGTGCCGATAGCAGGCTTCCCGGCCTTTTTCCTGTCTTCGGGAAGTTCTATGCCGTGCCCTATAGAGTTACGTACCATATGGAGAATCGGGTCGTGCAGGACTTCTATGATGGTCTTATCGAGCTCTGTATCCTCTCCAAATATCTTCAAATCGACTTCCTTGCCAAGGGGCTTGGAGATATCCCTTACAAGGCGGTAGAACTTATTAAAAAGCTGTTTTATCGGCACCATCCTGATGGATAGCACTTCGTCCTGCAGCTGCGACGATATGGAGGCAATAAACGAGGCAACGTCGTCGAAGGCCCTGTTTCTCATCTCGCCCTTTAGCTGAAGCATGCGCGAACGCCCTGCCGCAAGCTCTCCGACGAGGTTTACGAGCTTATCGAGCCTGCCTGTGGAGACCCTCATGTACGCTGCCTCGGCCTCCGGTATATCGCGTCTCTCCTGAGCCCTTCTCTCCTTATGTCGCCTATTGCTGTCGGCCTTTTTGGCAGCCGCTGTCTTTGCGCTGTTTTTTACGTCCTTCGCCGCCTTGGCAGCCTCAAGAGAGCCCGGGCCCTCAAGAAGCGCTTCGAGCCTCTTGAATATGGCAACGAGGTCGTGGTCTACTTCCCTGCCCTCAATAAACTCAATCAGCATGTGTCTTGAAATATCGAGACCTTCGAAAAGAGCGTCGTTTATGCCCGAAAAGAACGGAAAGGCCTTGTCCCTGAGCTTTCCAAGCACGTTCTCCATCCTGTGGGCCAGGTCGGACATGTCCATGAGACCTATAAATCCGGCATTGCCCTTTAGCGTGTGGAACGCGCGAAATATCTTGTTAATGAGCTCCGAGTTGGACGAGTCCTTCTCGAGCTCAACAAGATCCTTGCCGACCGCTTCGATGAGCTCTTTACTCTCGTCGATGAACTCGCCGTAGAGTTCTTTTATGCTTATATTATCCTCTGCCACGACTACCGCCTTTCGCGAATATAACGTACTTTGACAAACGCCTACACGCCTAACGCCTTGGATACCGCCTCGATAAGCTCAGGCGGCTGAAAGGGCTTGGTAAGAAAGCTCGTTGCGCCAAGGGACATAGCCTTTTGCCTGTCTGCGTCGCCCTTTTCGCTCGTGAGCATCAGTATCGGAATGTCCTTATACGGGGTCTTGGTCTTGATTTCCTTTAAGACCTCGAGCCCGTTCATCCTCGGCATCATAATGTCGAGAATGATAAGGTCAAACGATTCCGTTCCAAGCTTCTCTAGCGCCTCGATGCCGTCGTTTGCGGTCACGACGTCGTAGCCCTTATACTTAAGCGTGAAGCTTATGAACTTCTGCGTGGCCGGTGAGTCTTCGGCGCTTAGTATCTTCTTTGCCATCATTACCTCCTTGGTTGGTACAAAAAATATTTCAGGACAATACTTTCTCTGCCGTTATCGAACGCAGCTATACACTTAGTCCGGCCTTAAGCGAATTTTCGAACTCCCCGGATGCCGCCGGCTTCTGGTACACCATGCCTCCCGGATGAAAACGCATGGCAAAGGGCACCTTTCTTACGTCAACCGACTCGGCGTTGCCAAGAAGGAGAAAACCTCCGGGCGCGAGCAGCCTTAGGAATTTCGCCGCTATCTTCTCCTGCACATCGTCCGGAAAATATATGAACACGTTCCTGCAAAACACGAAATCCAGCGGCGCCAGGCGCGACGCGTGCATGTCTATCTCGGTTAGAAGGTTCAGGTGCGCGAAGTTTATCATGTTCATCACGGATTCCTTTGCCGCGTACTCCTCTCCCCTCTTGTAAAAATACTTATCGACGATTTCCTTTTGCATGTCCGTGAACCTGAACCCCGGGAAAATCCCTTTTCTCGCAAGCGAGAGGGCGCGCGTCGAGATGTCCGTTGCCATTATCTGCGCTGTCCACGTCGAGAGAAGCGGCATGGCCTCGTGAAGTATTATGCCAAGCGTGACCGGCTCCTCGCCTGTAGAGCATGCAGCGCTCCATATCTTTAGCGTCTTGTCGTTTGTCTGCTTCTTTCTCTCGAATGTCTCCTTTAAAAGCACGTCCCTGAAACTTTTAAGCTGATCGTGGTTCCTGAAAAACGACGTCTCCTGCACGGTTATGAGGTTCACGAGCTGCTGAAACTCTCCGGAATTGGTCGGACTGTACTTTAAAAAGTAATAGTACTCCTCGAATGTCGAGATGCTTACCGCAGCCATCCTGTCCAAGAGCCTGTATTCAAGATAGTCCACTCTTGTATCCCTTATATGTATGCCCGTACGCTCCCTTATAAGGTCGCGTATGATAACGAAGTCTTTGCTCGGTATCCGCTTTGCCGGTTGTTGTGTCATTTACCCGTGCCTTGCCATAAGTTCCTGAGCAGCCTCTCTCACAAACTGGTTCTCGTCGTCAGCCACCTTCCTGACGGCAGAGATGTACTTCTTGTTGGTGCAAAACCCTATGGAGCACACAGCTGCCTCTCGCACCTGCCAGGAACTGTCCTCGAGAAGAGAGACAAGGGCCGTGCAGCTCTCGTCGGAGGCAAAGGTCGAGAGCACCTCGGCAATCGTCTTTCTAACGTCCTCGTCATCGTCCTTTAGCATGGATATGAGTTCCTTTAGCGAACTCTCGTCTTTAAGCGCCCCGATGGACTTGACACTCGCTATCCTCACGAGCCCGACAGGGTCCTTTAGCCCCTTGTGCAGAGCAACAACGCCACGCTTATCGCCCACCTGCCCAAGCGACACGGCGGCATGGTACCTCACCCACATGTCGTCATCGTTTGCAACAAGCAGACAAAGCGGCTCAACGCCCCTTTTATCCTTGAGCTCGCCGATTACCGTTGCGGCGGATTTCCTTAGCACAGCATCGTCGCTTCCAAGAAGCATGATAGGCAGCGAACCTATCTTTATATCCTCTATTTTGGCAAGGGCCACCACTGCCGCGTTCTTTACAAGCGGGTCGTGGTCCTTCAAAAGCGGCTCTATCAACTCTACCGCCCGCTTATCCCCTTTTTTGCCGAATATCTGTATGGCAGAGCGCTTTAGCGACGAATCGTCGCTGGCAAGCGCGCCCTTCAGGTTCGAGAACAGCTCGTCTGTCATCGGATACGCGCTAACGCCCTCAACAGCCGCGTGCCGCACCTTTTCCGAATCGTCTTTAAGAAGCTTTATCATCGTGGTAAGGCCGCCGGCCGGCGCAAGCCTTCCGACCGCTATGGCCGCGGCCCTTCTTATATCGTCGTCCTCGTCGGTAAGAAGCGGTATGAGCGCGCCCTCGCCCTCGCGTATGCCGATTTCTCCAAGCGCCTCTATGGCAAGAAGCCTCGCCCTTTTCTCCGGTATGGAGAGAAGGTCTAGAAGTGTCGGAACCGAGGCATTTCCAAACCCTATCATGGCCTCGTACGCAGAGACGCTTAAGTCCTCGTCTTTCGCGCTAAGCTTCGAGGCAATGGGCTTTAACGCGGGCTCGATTTTCAGCCACCCGAGTATTACGGTCGCGGCCTTGCAGACCTCGGGCTTTTCCGAGCCAAGCGCCTTCAATCCTGACTTTATGAGAAGTTCGGAGTTTATCTTCGCGTTCCCGGGAATATTGTACGGAGGGGTTGCCCTCTGCTTTAAGACCATCAACGCCTTGAGTATTGCGTTATTTAGTTCGTCGTTCTCCGCATCAATGGCAGCGGCGATATCGGGCATTATGGATATGTCCGCGATATTGCTTAGCGCCTCGACGACCTGCGCCTTTATGAACGTGTCGGTCGAGAGCATGCTCTTAAGCTTCGGTATGGCCCTCTCATCGCCTATCATGGAAAGGGCTTCGACGGCAGCGCTCTGGAGCCACATGTCCTTATCAAGGAACTTAAGAAGGTGTTCTGTTGCTTCCTTATCGCCTATTTTTCCAAGCGCCTGTATGATGTAGTACTGGACGTCAACAACGGAATTATCGAGGGTCTTTAAAAGCTTCTTGGTGCCGCGCTTATCCTTTATATCGCCGATGACGTCTGCAGCGTAGCGGACTATGTTGGGGTCCTTGTCGTTTAGCGCGTCGAGCACGACGTTTATGGCCTTGTCGCCAAGGCCCGTTAGTATCTCTATGGCCGAACTTCTAACCCTCGCGTCCTCGTCCTTCAAAACAGAAAGAAGAAGCGGCATGCCCATGTCGCTGCCTATTTTGATCAAGGCCTCGACCGCTGCCTCCCTTACGAGCCACGATTCGTCCCTGAAGGCCTTTATCAGCGGCCTAACCGCCTCGTTGGCGCCGCTTTCGCCAAGATACCGGCACGCATCCCTTCTTACGAATTCATCGTGATTCGAAAGTTTCTCGATGACAGCTCTAAGTCCCATGGAATTTTCCTCCCGCAAGTGTCACTCCCGCAAATACGATTATACTCAGATGCCGATACGCTTGAACTCGACGTTAAAAGTCTCGATACGGCGCTTAAGGTCGTCGGAACTCGACGCAAGCTCCTTGATGGCCTTAATGTTCTCCGATGAAATGTACTCTATTATCTCGATTGCCTGAAGTATCTGGTCGGAATCGTTTTTCTGGCCCCTGGTTATATCGAACATCTCCTTGACCATGCCCTTGACCTCTTCTATGACCTTGGTAACATAGGCATTGGCCTTTTCCTGCTCGAGGTTTGCCGCGGCAACGTCCTGGGTGATGGTGACCATCCTCGCTGCCGAGACCTTTATCTTGTCGCTTCTTTCGGAATGCTCTTCCATGGCCGCGGCGACCTCGCGTATATAGCCGACTTCGTCCTGGATGGACTTTTTCACCTGCTTAGCCTCGTTCGACTGCTGCACCGTGCTCTCGGCTATCAGGCGCGCCATCTCGGAGGCCTTCACCGTGCTCGAATGTATCTTCTTTAGCGCAGCTCCTGCCTCGTGCGCGAGCTTAACGCCGTCCTCTGCGCTCCACTTGCCCATCTCGTTTGCCTGTATGACGTCGCTAACCATGTTCTGAATGCCGCCGATGATGCCTGAAATCTCAACGGTCGACTGCGCGGTCTGCTCTGCAAGGCGCTTTATCTCGTCTGCAACAACGGCAAAACCCTTGCCGTGCTCGCCTGCCTGCGCAGCGATTATAGACGCGTTCAAAGCAAGAAGGTTCGTTCTGTCGGTTATCTCGTTTATGACGTTTACGATATCGCCTACCTCGCCCGACTTCTCGCCGAGTTTATGGACGACGTTCGCGCTCTCGATGACGATTTCCTTTATTCTCGTCATGCCGTCGATGGTCTTTGTTGCCGAAGCGCTTCCGAGCTCGGCGTCTCTTTTTACGGCCTCCGACAAAGCGTACGACTCCTTGGCGCTGCGTTCAATCTCCTTTATGGCCGCGTCTATCCTGGCAACCGCCTTCGACGTATCGTCCGACGATTCGGAGAGCCCTGTAAACCGCTTCCTTATCTCGCGAACGGAATTGACCATGCCCTCGATATTGGCAGAGACCTCTTTGACATTATTTAAGAGGTCCTGCGTCGACCTGCTTATCATCTTGTTCGACTCGACCATGTCGAGAATCGAGTTCGTGGCCTTCTCGGCATTCGGATAAAGGCGCTCGACCATGCCAACGAGCTTCATTATGGAGGCCGATATGCCTTCTATGGAATGCGCGGTTTCCTTAAGAGAGAACGACTGCGCGTCCGTGCCAAGGGAAATCTGGTCGGCCTTCACGGCAACGCCCTTGATATAGGCCGTAACGTCCTCGAGCGGCCCCTTTAATCCCTTTACCGCGTCGACAAGCTCGGAGAGGACAGAGGCAAGCGCTATGTCTACCGGTTCATCGCCCTGCGTAAGACGGTCGGCGTATCTGCCCATCCCTACGGAAACAACGGCGGTATCGACGGCCTTCTTGTCCTCGGTCCTGCGCGACACGTAGACAAGGACATTGAAAACCGCAAGCAGTATCATTAGCGTTACGTCAATGGAGATATTATTCAGGGAAACACGGCTTATGAACAATCCCAGCAGCAGGCCGGAGTTCAAAAGCACCTGTATTTTAATGCTCCTGAGTATTTCTGAGGTCATACTTTATTCAAGGCGCTCTACTTTAGCACCCTGTTTATCCTCTCCATAAGATCGGACGGGCTAAACGGCTTTACGATGTAATCCTTTGCGCCCATGTCCAGGGCCTTTTGCACCCTTTGTGAGTCCGATACGGCCGTAAGCATGATTACCGGCACGCCCTTGGTCTCGGGAATTTCCTTAAGCACCGCGAAGGTTGCAAACCCGTCCATCTGCGGCATCATCATGTCGAGAAGTATCAGGCTCGGCGTCTTTATTTCCTTACTCTTCAACTTCTCGATGGCCTCTTCGCCGGACACGGCATACTGCACATCGAAACCCTTGGAAATGAGCAGAAAGCTCATCATCTTATCGTGTCTTGTGTCGTCGTCTATCACGAGTATGCACTTCTTAACCGACATCTTTGACAATCCTCCGTTTATTAGTGCGTTGCTATCGGCAGAACCCGAAACTGCGGCGCGCCCCCGGATGTGAATAAGGCGCGCTTCCTTGAATCACCAACAGCGCGCGCCTCTATAGCCTGTAAAAGGCTGCAATTATCCGTCAAGCGATATTGAGAAGCTTTTTTGCCGTGTCGATGAGGCCGGTGGCGTGTATGGGCTTGGTTATGTACGAATTGGCGCCAAGCGCCAGTGCCCTGTCCCTGTCCTCCTGCCCGCCTTCGGTGGTTATCACCACTATCGGAACGTCCTTGTTGTTCGGGTCCTTGCGTATGAGGCTCACGAGCTTTATGCCGTCCATTATCGGCATGTTTATGTCGGTAAGAATCAAGTCGAACTTGCCGCCCGATATCTTCTTCAAACCGTCAACGCCGTCATTGGCCTCGACTATCTCGACATCCTTTAGCCGCTTTAGCGTGAAGGTTATCAGCTGACGCATGGTCGGCGAATCTTCGACAACGAGAACTTTAGCCATAATAGAAAGACCTTTCTCCTTTGATAAATTTTACTGACAATCCCTGCAAACGCCGTAGAAGTTCACGTGCGCCGAGCTAACCTTGTACATGTCCCCTACACCCTCAGGAAGCATCGTCTCGAGACCGAAGTCCTTGAACACGTCCCCTATCTTGCCGCACTTGGTGCATATCACGTGATGGTGCGGCGTTGTGTTCGGATCATAGTGACGTCTTTCGTTGTCTATCGTGAGCTCAAGCACCGCTCCGCTCTCCTTCAATGCCTGCACGGTGTTGTAGACTGTGGCAAACGATATGGCAGGATGCTTCTTTCTTATGCCGGCGTATATGACCTCGGCGCTCGGATGGTCGGTTCTGCCGTCCAGGAACTCGAATATTGCCATACGCTGCGGCGTGAGCTTAAAGCCGCTTTTTCTGACCTTTTCCATCATAATGTTTGCATTCATCGATACACTCCAAAAACAGTAGTAAAAGCTACTTAGTCATCAAATCTATGAAGCCCTGTATGGTCGAGAGCTTTCTCTCGGACTCGGAATAGAGCTTGGAGCTAAATATCGCCGTTGCCGTGTGACCGGCAAGAAGCGTGAAGAGCTCGTAATCGAGCTTTGTGAACTTGTCCTTTTGCGCAAGGAGCGAATAGATGACGATGGTGCCTATGACGCGCTCCTTTATCTTCATGGGTATGCAGACGATTGGCTTGGTGACGTCGTACTTGGCGCCGAAGGCCAGGTTCTCGGCAAAGTAGTTTTCTCCGGTCTCGGCGGTCTTTCCGATTATGCCTTCTCCAGCCGGCACCGGCGCTACCTCTTCCTTTTCCATGCCCTCGGTAGCAACGACCGTCAACCTGCTCGTCTTTTCGTCAAGTAGCATCAGAGCGAACTTCTCCGCGCCGACGAGATTTATGATTATCTCAAGTATTATGCGAAGCACTTCGTTGAAGTCGAGTGTCGAGTGCAGCTGATAGCTCGCGACATAGAGGTTGGCCATGATGTTATTCTCGTTCTCTATCTCGATGTAGCGCTGAGCGAAGTCCTGGTTCTCGGCCTCGACCTCCTTGTAACGGTCCTGCAACTTGACCTTTTCCTCGGAAAGCGCGGCGAGCTGTTTTTGCAGCTTATCGAGCTGCGAGGATAAGTTCGCATCCCCGCTTGCCATGCCAATTGTCGTATTCGCTTCCTCGAGTTGGGCAACGCGGTACCTGAGCTTCTCGTTTTCCTTCAATATCTCGTTGGTAAACTCGGTGCCCTTTTTGAGGATATTGAGGATTTCCTCTCCCCTGCCGCCGGAGAGCAATCCTTTTTCAATATCCTGCTCAAGGTCCTTATCCTTGCTCATAAAAAAACCTCCTCATTATGCTGTGAACGGATAAACATCACTACGCTAATCTGGCGTCCACTACAAGTTATGAATTTATCGGAATAATATCGAAAATTTTAACATAAAACCCTTTATCGCACAAGGGGTATTATTAAAAAAATGCTTAATCTGCCCAACATCAAAAAACGAACGAAAACGGGGCATTACAGATACCCTCTTTAGAGCCCTTCGCCCGCTTCAACCGCCTCTGCCTGGCCGATAAGCTCCTTGAACTTTCGCACGCTTTCCCCCGGCAGTTCGTGGCGTTCAATGTAAGACCGCTCGATATCTTCAATAAAGAACCTGTCAAAACCGCTGTTTTCAATGAAATCCTCGCGTATCTTCGTATCGAAGGAAACTATCAGCTTGGGCAACACCTCGTTTAAATAAAATATCTCCATCTTTAGCGTCGTGAAAACCTTCATCATGACGTTCTTTGGTATCTTGGAAATAGGGCCGTCCTTCAAAAGGCTCTTTAACGCCTCCTTCAAGAACCCGTCCTGCTCCTTTACGTCTATCTCCATGAAGCTTGGCACTTTATCGAGGCGGTCCTTTGCGGTCTTATAGAGAACCTGCACCATCTTGTTCTCCTCGTTTATCTTGGCTATCTCTGTGGCAACGTCGTTTAAGGACTTATAACCGTTCTCGACCTCTTTTAGCCCCGTCGTAATCGCGTTTATCTTCCTTCTTCCGGCGCCAAGGAGGTACGGGTCTCTTAAGAGGTCGTCTATGAAGAGCTTATTATAGAGCCCTGGAGAAAGTTCCTCGAAGCTCTTCTTGTTGCCAAGGAGGCTTCTTAGCTTCTCAACCGACACGTCGTCGTCCATAAAGGACATGTGATTTATCATCGATGACGTGGTGTCGAACCTGTCGAAGTACGTAATCAACTCGCTAAAACGCTCGAAGGCCGTTACGTTTCCGGCCTTGAACTTCTCATCGCACATCCTGCCGGCATCGAGCATAAGGCCGTCGAAGCTCTGGTCGCGGCTCGCCATCGCCGCCTTCTTGTTGACAAGCAGCTTGACTACGTCGTCCTTACTTATGACGGCGTCCAAACCGCCCTCCATCATGAAGAGCCCCTCGAGAAGCGCCCTGGTCTCCCTCACGAACTCTGGTTCGTCGTGCTGCGCGGCAAGGGCCTTGTCCTTCAGAAGCATTTCGTCTAGCGCATCGAAGAGATAATGCGGTATGTTGTTCTTTATGGCAAGGGCGCGGAGCCTGTTTAGCGCGGCAAGGTCCTTTGCGGCTATTTCCGCCATGCTTTCGAAGGATATGAGTATGTCCTTATACTCGTCCACGACGCGCTTGTTGTCGCGGTGATTGTACATGACGTCTATCTTTATTCTCTCCTGCTGGTACTGGTCGATGCCGAATTCGGCGGCAAAGGAGTTAAGCACCCTGTCGTCGTCCTCTGTTATGATGCGCTTTTCGAAATACAGTTCCTTGAAGAAATCGCAAAACCGCTTATTGACGCGGTTCACAATCCTAAAGAGAAACACCACCGGGTTATAGCCGTCGAGATCGGCGGTAAGCTCCGATATCAGCGACATGTCGTCCTCGCGCCCTATGGAAGGCGTGTACTTAAGGGTCTTGCCAATTAGCCTTAGGAGTTCCTCCTGCTTTGCCTTTATGTCGCCGGGGATATCGACGCTTATGAAGAAGTAATAGTTCGTAACGGCATTGCCGTCCATGAACATGCTATCGAAGTTTATGGAGCCGTCCGTTTCGTTTGTGAACTTAAGATGCGCCTTGTCCTTGTCGAACCCGACGCCGTACATCGCAAGACGGTTTAGAACGTCCTTTCTTACAAGGTCCTTGATTGGCTGCTCAACACCGAACATGTATTTACAGAAGCTGCCGCCGTTGCCGCGGTGCCTCACGCCGTTTTTATCGAGTATAATCTCGTTGCCGGCGTAGAAAAAACGGTCCGAGCCGTTATCCTGCTGCTCGTAGAAATGACGGTGCATGAGCGCCTTGCCGGCTATCGTGGCAAAGTACTCGACAGTCTCGTTCACCTTACCGTGAAATGTCATTTCCTGTATCATGCTATAATCCCATCCATCCTATATAATATATAAAACAAGCAGTTATGGCAATTCCAATCTATTGGCTCTCCGTCTGCCTCTTTAATGCCTCATTTTTGCACGCGGTGACTATAGCCGGCGCTATGGAGTTAAGCGGCAGCACCTCGTCGACCGAGCCAGTAGCTATGGCCTCCTTTGGCATACCGAATATGACGGAGGTCTCCTCGGACTGCGCGATGATATGCGCGCCCTTTGCCTTTAGCGCCTTAACGCCCTCCTTGCCGTCGTTGCCCATGCCCGTTAGCACAACTGCCACGGCCAGATGCCCGAACAACTCGGCCCCGGATAAAAACATCTTATCCACAGAGGGCACAAACTTATCTGTCCCACCAGTGGTAAGATGTGTCTTTATATCTATGCCGTCGTGCACAAATGTCATGTTGTACCCTCCAGGCGCTATGAGCATCCTGCCCTGCCTGAGCACAGAGCCGTGCGAGGCTTCCTCGACCTTGATATAGGAAAACCTGTTTAGCCTGTCGGCAAACGAGCGCGTAAACCCGGCCGGCATGTGCTGCGACACGGCAAATGCGGCAGGCACGTCGGCAGCAATCATCGCGCAGATGGTGTTTAGCGCGGCAGGGCCTCCGGTTGACGAGCCGATTAGCACAACGGAAAACGGAAAGGCAACCGCCTTTTTCCCGGTAAAGGGCTTTGCGGTATAGAGCCTGCCCATCTCGATTGCCTTCGAGGGCTTTACCGCGTCTATATTCATGGACGAGGCCATGGCAATCTTGGTCAGGAGCTCGTCCTTTACGTTATAAAGGTCTGTGGACGCAAGGTGTGTCGGCTTTGCGATAAAGTCGACCGCGCCAAGCTCCATGGCCTTGAAAACGAACCTCACCTCGTCTCTCGAGCTTATTACTATGACCGGAGTCGGGAAATTACTCATGAGGATACGAAGGAAGGTAAAGCCGTCCATCTTTGGCATCTCGAGATCAAGCGTGATGACGTCGGGCTTTAACTCGATTACGCGCTTCATCGCGTCCTCGCCGTCCACGGCAGTGCCCACGACCTCGATAAGCGGCGAGGTTTCTAGCATCTCCTTGATGGCCTTTCTGTTGAAGGCCGAATCGTCTACGACAAGCACTCTTTGTCTTTTATACATAAGTACGCCTCAAAGCGCCGGTTCCTTTACCGCATGGCGCAGCGGTTTCTGGTACACCATGTCGTTCTTGAAGTGCTTTAGCGTGAACTGTGTAGTGATGTTCATCAGCGATTCCGAATGCCCAAGCATCAGATACCCCTCGTCGTCGAGCATCCCGTAGAACGTCTCCATGACCCTCTTTTTGGCCTTTGTGTCGAAGTATATGATGACGTTTCTGCAAAATATCACGTCCATGCGCCCAAGGAGCTCGACCTTCATCGGATCGAGGAGATTGACGTGCGAGAAGGTAACCATGGACTTCGGCTCGTCTGCGAGCCTCTTACGGTCGCCCTCGTCGATAAAGTACTTCATCCACTGCTCGTCCACGCCCCTGAAGGAGGCCTTGCCGTAAACGCCCTTTCTCGCAACGCCCAGCACGCGGTGGCTTATATCGCTTCCGAGTATGTCGACCTGCCATCCCTTTAAGAGCCCCTTCTTTCGCATTTCCAGAACAAGCATGGCGATGGAATAAGGCTCTTCCCCGGTCGAGCACCCCGCGCTCCAGATGCGAAGCACCTTCTCGCGCTTGCGCGCGGCTATCTCGGTTATTATTTCCTCGCTAAAGGCCTTTAACTGGTAGTTCTCGCGGAAAAAGTAGGTTTCGTTGGTGGTGAGGTTGTCGGCGACCTTGGCCATCTCCTCGTCGCGCTTTATATCGTAGCGAAGGTAGAGCGCGTAGTCTCGAAACGTCTCTAGCTGAAGCTCGCTAACGCGCCTCGACAAACGCTTCTCGAGAAGGTACTTCTTGTCCGGCTCGAAAAACAGTCCGCAGTACTCGTATATGACGTCGCGCAGATCGCAAAACTCGTCATCGGACATCGCAAGAGCTATATTTTCGGAAAAAAGAGGCATAGCATTCCATAAAACGCCGGCAACCGCGCCGCTTAGCGCGCTCCGAGCTTTATAAGTTTATCCTCCGCTGCCCTGACAACCTCCGAGTCCTCATGCGAAAGCCCGAGCCTCAAAAACGCTATCGCGGCCCCGCCCTTTGCCTCGTACACGGCGTCCATGGTCATTATCGCAACAAGCGGCGTCTCGCGCTCTATCGCATGCTCAAGGGCATTCGACGCGTCGTCCGACTCAAACCTCGATAGCCCCTTTAGCGCGGCGCCCCTGACCCACACGTCGTCGTCCTTGGATGCGAGAATAAGCAGCTTCTCGACCTCTTCTCCGCCTAACTTTTCCAGCGCCTTTGCGGCCGAGAGCCTGACCTTCACGTTCTCGTCAGCAAGGGCTATTGCCAGGTGCTCGACCCCGTGCTCCACCCTGGCAGCGCCAAGCGCCGTCGAGGCAACGCGCCTTACCTCTGCGTCCTCGTCCTTCAACAGAGCAAGCAGCGCCTTTTCGGCCTCCTTGCACTCTATGGTGCCAAGCACCGCAGCTATGTGCTTGCGAAGAGCAGGCTCCTTGCCCTTGGAGAGCTCCATTATGCTCTCAACGACATCCTTGGGGTGCTGCTTTGCCAGCACGATAAGGGCCTTTGCCGCGGCCTCGGAAACATCGCTATACCTGTCGGCAAGAAGCGTTGCCACGTCGCCTATGGCCTCAACAGCGCCAAGACGCGCAATGGATTTAAGCGCCGCCGAGCGCGTGTGTCCGTAAGGATCCTTCAATGCCGTCTTTAACGTCGGGAGGGCATCTCGCACCCCGGCGTCCCCAAACACCGCGCAAAGCATGGCGCGCGTTTTATCGTCGCTGGATTCGCTAAAACATCTTATTATATCGGCAGGAACCTCCCTGACGGCAATGCTCTCTATCGCGCCCTTTAAGTCCTCGCTCAGATCGTCGTCGCCGGAAAGCGCAAATAACGCCGGAAGGTTCGCTGCGGAGCCTGATATGCCTATCAGGTCGATGGCCGCGATAACCACCATCTTATTTGAAGAAGACAGTAACTGAGTCAAAAGCCCGGGGTCGGAGTTATCACGGATAATCGGATAGTGCTTGCGTATATCAGAGCGACCAAGCGAATTAAGTATCTTTACTATGCTCACGGCAGATGCGGCCCTGCTCTTCTCGCTCCTGTCCTTTAGCCCTTTCACAAGATGCTCGAGCGCAGAGGCGCTTAACGTGGCGCCAAGGGCCTCCATCGCCGCTTTTCTCAAAAACGGCTCGTGTATGCTTTTCGCTACCGGTTCTACAGGCACTCCCCTGCCTATCTTTGCAAGGGACTCGAGCACGGAAAACCTCAACCACTGATCTTCGTCCTTTTCCAGAAGATCTACAAGCGTTGTCACAGCCTCCTCGCCGCCGATTTTTCCGATGGCCTCGCCTGCCGCGGCCTTGACATTGGAATCATTGTCCCTCAACGCGCCAATCAGCCCCTCTACAGCGCACCTGTCGCCTATGTCGCCGAGTATGTCGGCGGCGAACTTCCTTATGGCCTCGTCCTTGTCCTTGAGCGCCGCCAAAAGGAGCCTTAGCGATGCGCCGCCGGCCTTGGTAAGAAGCTCTACAGCCGAGTTCCTCAGCCCTGCGTTATCCTGGTTCCTTAGCGCCTCTATCAGGCGGCTTATAAGGGACTCGTCTCCGATATGCGGCGTCAGGGCGTCGGCAGCGGTCTTTCTCACGCGCCAGCTCAAATCGCCAAGGGCCTCCATAAGAAGCGCCGCAGAATCATCGAAGGCACGGCTGCGCAGAGACTCGACAGCGGCTATGCGCGACTCTTCATCAGGGTCAGCAAGTTTTTTTCGTATATCATCTGTCATAGAATTGATATGCCGGCGATAACACGCTTACCTGCCCCGCGCCTAACGGCCGTCACGCAAGGCGACGGCGGCGCGCAGACAGAAAAGCGGCTTAAAAAAACACGTCAGGAGCTTATGCCGTACTCCCGCTTCTTAGCTGCAATGAATTCTTCGAAGGCCTCTTTTAGATAAGACTCGGGCCGTATCTCCGGTGTCGAGAGCCTCTTCTTGAAATACTTTATGCCGTCCTTTATATCGTCCATCAAAAGATTATAGAGATTGCCGCCCTTGATGCCCTCCTCCACGGCATCGTTATTATACAAAACGATGTCGGAGACGATAATCCTCGCGAGTTTTCGTGCCCTTACCGTAACGTCGTCGGCATTAGGGTCGATGGGCTGGGTCGAGTTCTGGAGCGCGTCGGCGTACTTATCTGGCTCATACGACGTCGGCATCGGTGCCGGTGCGGCCGCGCCGCTGATACTCGAGCCCAGAAGGTTTTCCAACTTGGATATGAACATGTCGTGTATGTGGTGGCGCTCTATGTAGTCGTCTGCGCCGTAAAGAGAGGCCGGGTTCCTCTTGTACCTGGTCTTGTCGTAGACAGCGGTCATGAGTATCACCTTTATCCTGGAAGACAGGTGCGCGTTCTCCTTTATATGAGAACAGACCTCGAAGCCGTAGAGCTTTGAGAGCGCGACGTCGAGCACCGCAACGTCGGGCTTCACCTCCTCGACTATCTTCATTGCCTCTACTCCGTCGTATGCGCTTAGCATCTCGGCAGATGTCGCCGCCAATGCGTCCTTGAAAGCTATGTGCACGGCGCTGTCGTCGTTTGCTATGAGTATCTTCCATGTCCTGCCGGCTATAGCCTTTTGCCCCGCGCCGTCCCATACAAACACGTTCGAACAGACCTTGCAGCGCATCTTGGCTCCAGGCGGCGGAAGCTTCGCATCATCGACCTCGAAAACGGTAGAACATCCCGGACATGTTATGTTCACGCTGTTGGAGCCTCCTTATCGGTTATAACCTCTAATCCGTCGAACGAGAGCTTCTCCTTCGAGGTCAGTATCTTGTCGATGTTGAGTATCATCACAAGTTCATCCGAGTCCCACAAAACGCCTTCCAGGTAATCGGTATCCACGCCCTTTACCACGTGCGGGGCTTCCTTAATCTCGTTTTTCTCCGTGTTGATTACCCTCTCGACCGAGTCCACTATCATGCCGGTATCTTTCCCTCCAACCTTTACGATAACAACGCGCGTCTTCGCACCGCGCTCAGCGCCGGCAATGCCGAGCCTTTTACGCATGTCGATTACCGGCACGGCCTGGCCCCTCAGGTTCATCACGCCTTCGATAAAATCAGGCACCTTGGGCACGGCCGTTATCTTCTGAAATCTTATTATCTCGCGTATCTTCATTATATCGGCTGCGTACATGACGTCGCCGACCTTGAAACACGCAAATTGCACGCTCATATGTCCCTATACCCTGGAAAGTACTTTATCAACCGCGATGAGTATGAACGGCCTACCATCGCACCTGCCAATAGCCTGTATCGTCTCGGTATCGAGCGAGTCCACCATTGGCGGCGGCTCAAGCGTCTTTCTCGGCACCCTTACAACCCCTTCGATAGCATCTACCTTGAAGCCCATCAGCTCTTCACCGTCCTTGACTATGATAATACGCTCCCTAGATATCCCGGCCTCGTCCATGAAGCTCGGCTGCACATAGCCTTTTATGCTAAGGGCCGTTGGCAGATCCATCACCGGCACGACAGTGCCTCTTAGCGAAAGGACACCGAATATAACGTCCGGGGCCCTTGGCACATCGGTTAGATCCTTGGTCTTTATTATCTCGCGTATCTCGAGTATGTCGATGGCGTATATCTCCCTGCCTATCATGAAGGTAATTGCCTCGAGGTCCTCGCCTGCAGCTTCCTCTGACTCAACTGGCGCAGCCTCAGACACTTCCTCCGGCATAGGCGCAGTAACCGCCGCCGCTTCGCCGGCAGCAGGGGTATCGTCGATTATGTAATCCTCCATCACCTCGGAAGGCGCTGCGGCCAGAGGCTTCGTGGACGCAGCCTCTGGCGTATCGTCTATAAGATAATCCTCGCTGCCCTCGGGCTGCGCCTCTGGCACGGTGTCGTCGATGATGAAATCAGCGCTGTCATCAAAAGACACGGCCTCGACCTTTGGAGCCGCTTCGGCAACTTTTTCAAGCGCTTCCGGAGTATCGTCGATTATGAAATCATCGTCAGGCGCCGAAGGCCTTGGCGGCGGACTAACGATATCGAGAGATGCCTCGTCAACGGACACTGCGCGAGGCAACACCTCGGGCACTGCGTCTTCCTTTGGCGCCAAGTCCTTTAGAGCCGCTTCTTTCGCAGCCTCCATCTGTTTTGCTTTTTTTCTTATCTCGGCTATGTCCATACGTTAACTCTTCCAGTTTATGAAGCCGAAGTCTCTTGCAACGTCCACAACGACCTCGCTGTCTATTATGGAGTCCTCCCTGCCAAACCCGACTATTATCGAGTTACTCGATAAATTATTTATCTTCCTCGGTATGCCGCCCGAGAAACGGTATATGGCCTCGAGCGCTGCCTCCGTAAAAAGAGGCTCTTCCCTTCCGGCCCTTTTAAGACGGAATGCAATGTACTCCTTTGTCTCCTCGAACCCGAGCGCAGGGATATGGTACTGTATGCCGATTCTCTGCCTGAAAGGCTCGAAGTACCCGGACATGAGACGCGTCTTTAATTCCGGCTGCCCTAGAAGCACAAGAGAGAGAAGGTTTGCGTCGTCGAGCTGCAAATTCGTTATAAGCCTCAACTCGTCAAGCCCCTCGTTACCCGGAATAAGCTGCCCCTCATCCACTATAAGCACCGGGCACACGCCTGCCTGGTAGAATTCGAAAAGCTTCGTGCCGATTTCGTCAATAAGCTCCGTTCTGTACTGGCTCGGGTTCTCGACACCGAGCTTTATCGCAAAGAGCCTTAAAAGCTCGCCCTGGGAAAAAAGCGGCGCAACGATGTTGATTATCTTGAACCTCTCGTCAAGAGAGTCCATCAAGCATCTCGACAGAGTCGTCTTGCCTGCCCCGACCTCTCCTGTGAGAACGACAATCTCTCGTTCCTCGACACCGTACTTTAACCTCGCAAGCGCTTCCCTGTGCGCCCGGCTAAGATATAGAAACTCCGGGTCCGGCGTCTTGCTAAAGGGTTTTTTCGATAGTCCGTAAAACGCCTCGAACATGCGCTACACCTTGTCTCCGCTGTAAGATGTCCTTCCGCCCATGAACTCCTCGATTATGCCGCCAACGTCGAGCACGAGTATGGTCTCCTGCTTATAGTCGGTCGCGCCGGCGATTACGCCTATGTTCTTTAGCCTCTTGCCAATTGACTTTATCACGATGTCCTGCTGCCCCTTAAGATCATCGACAACGAGCCCGAGCCTCTTTTCCGCAAGCCCAACGACTATGACGTACTTGGCCCTGCCGCCTTCCTTCGTTATGCCGAGAAAATTCCCAACCCTCACAAGCGGGATATTGGTGTCCCTAAGATGCACGTACTCCTTTTCCTCGACAGTCTCTATCGACGAAGGTTCGAGAATAAATGTCTCGAGTATGGAGTTAAGCGGCACGGCAAACCTTCTCCCCCCTGTCTCCGTTATAAGGGCGCGCATGATGGCAAGCGTCATCGGCAGCACGAGCGACATGGTGGTGCCTTTGCCAAGCGTGCTCTCTATGTTGACCATTCCCGAGAGCGCAGCGATGTTGCTTTTGACGACATCCATGCCTACACCCCTGCCCGATATCTCGCTTACCTTTTCGCTAGTGCTAAAACCCGGGAGGAACATGAAGTTAAGTATGTCTTCTCTCTTGTACTTCGCCCCGGCATCGGCAAGCCCCATGCTAACGGCCTTCTTAAGTATCTTATCCGGGTCTATGCCCTTGCCGTCGTCCGAGACCTCGATGACGACGTGGTTGCCGCGCTGAAAGGCGTTTGCGAGTATCGTGCCTCTTGGATCCTTACCGGCCTTTTTCCTGTCAGCCGGCAATTCTATGCCGTGGTCTATGCAGTTTCTGATTATATGCATGAGCGGGCCGCCAAGCTCCTCGACTATAAGCTTATCGAGCCTTGTTTCCTCGCCCCTCATCTCGAAGGTAACGTCCTTGCCAAGGTCTCTGGCGAGCTTTCTAACGGTCCTGGCAAGCTTATCGAAGACCTGGCTAAGCGGCACCATCCTTGCTTCGAGCAGGCCCTGCTGAAGCTCCGTGAGCTTCTTATCCAGGTTCATGTGGGCCTTGGAGAACGCTGCGGCAAGCTCAACGTCCTTCCACTTATAACGTATTGTGTCTATGACGCCGCCCATGTACGCCTTGATGAGCGAAAGCTCTCCGACTACGTTCATAAGACCATCGAGCATAGAGATATCGACCCTTACCGTCCTCGATATGCTCTTTAGCCCTTCGTCAGAGACCGGCTGCTCCTGCGGCAAATGTTCTGCCGCGCGCTCGACCTCCGCCTTGGGAGCCGCCTCGTGACCGCCCTTTACGGCACTTTCGATTCTGACGTTCTTATTGTCGATTACGCGCGCGATGTCGTCTTTTCTTGCGCGTGTAGCAAGTATTATATCGAAGTCTATGGTCTCTCCGGGAGTGGAGCCGGGAGAAGGAAGTGTGGTTATGGTCTCGCCGTTTTGCTTCAAGACGGCGGTTAGCTCGTCAAGGCCCTGGTCGAAGGTGGCTATCGGAAACGATGCCGTGACCCTGAAGATGTGCATGTGTTCCTTAAGGCACGTTATCAGGCGGTGTTCCTCGAACTCGGTAAGAACGTTTAGTATTGCCGGATCGACGCCGTCGGTAATGGAGGTATCGCCGGCCTTTGCCTGGTTCTTTTGTATCGTGGCCTTTATCCTGTCGACCACCGCGTCTACGGAAACACCGGGCTCGACGCCGCGGCTTTTGGAATCCAGAAGCACGCGGATTACAGAGAGCGCCTCGAGAAGCATGTCCGTTACCTCGACGGTCATCTCGACACGGCCAAGACGCACGCCGTCCAAAAGCTCCTCAAGGTTGTGAGTGAGGCGCTCCATCAGGGTAAAGCCAAACATCCCGGAGAGTCCCTTTAGAGAATGCGCCGAACGGAATATGGAATTAAGCAGATCCGGGCTCGCTCCTCCCGGCTCATCGAGCTTCATCAGGTCCGCGTTAAGGTGCTCGATTATCTCCTCTGATTCGGAGATAAACTCATTGAGGGAACCCTCGTTACCCATGTTCTGTGTGTCACTCACGCCGCTGCCCTTTCGTAACAAAGCGACTCTACTTAAGGTACTTCATGACAATCTTTTGCAACTCTTCCGGCTTAAACGGCTTTACCACGTACTCGTTTGCGCCGAGCGCAAGACCTTTTTTCACGTCGTTTGCGCTGCCCTCTGTGCTTATGATGAACAAAGGAATATTCTTGTAGTTTTCGCTCTTCTTTATGAAGTTAACGAGCTCGAGCCCGTTTATGTCCGGCATGTTTATGTCGGTGATTATAAGGTCGTAGCGCTCCCTTGGGAGCATCTTAAGGGCTTCGAAGCCGTTTGGAGTCTCGACGAACTCGAAGTCCCCGAGCATGTCGAGGGTAGACACGATCATCGACCTTATGGTTGAAGAGTCCTCGGCTATAAGAATTTTTCGCACGCTCTCTTACCCTTTAACGGCGCCTATACGGCCATGCCCTCGTCGTCGGCAGGGGGCTGCCCCTGCCCGCCAAGTTTCTTTTGCAAAAGCATTCTCTCAAGCACTATCCTCATCTGCGCCAGGAATATCTCGAGGCTCGATATATCGCCGACCCTCGCATTCGTCTGCGCGTTGTCGGCGTAGAGTATGAAGGCGACCTTGCCTCTCACAACAACCGGGTTTACGTAGGACTCCGGCGCGACCTTTCCGCCAAGCGTATCGATTATATACTTGTCCGTGGTCGTGTCGTCGAGCCTTCTTACAATCCTCGACTGCGTTGCAATGGCGTCGGCCACTATCGATTTTTCCGTGAGCGGGAACTTCATCTTCCTTACCACCAAGTCGGCGTTCGCGTCCGTAAGCTCTATGCCGAACTGCCCCATTCCGACGATGTTGCCCTGCTTTATGGCAAACACTACGGCGCGGTTCATTATCTCGCTTGCGAACCGAAGCATCAGGAGCACGGCCTCGCTCATGGTAAGCGGTCTCGCAAGCTCTTCGAGCATTTCCTTTAGAAGCTTTAGGCCCTTGCTTTCCTGTATCATCACGGGCTTGTCTCTATCGATATCCCTGAAAAGTTTTTCGCCCTCGAGTTCCTTCAGGAGCTCCGGCGTGATTATCTGAAAATGCTCCGGCTCCTCTATGACCGGCGTCTCGGAGGAATCATTGTCGCCGGAAGACACGACACCGACGGTAATATCGTGCGACGACGTCTCGTCGCCAAGCACTCCGGCCTCGCCAACGGGTATATCGTCTGGAATAACGCCTGTGCGCATGGCCTCGTCGTGCACGCGCGAGCCTTCCATGGCCATGAACTGCGGGTTAACACCCGTGCTAAGCATATACTGCACCTTGTCTGTCTTTAGCACCTCCGGTGTCTCAAAGTAATCCTTCAATTCAAAGACAAACGTGCCGTCGTGCCAGAAGAAGAAGGAAACCACCAACTTTTCTATCAGGGCCTTTGCCGCTGTTTCAACAATCTCTTTGTTAACACTAAGCTTGTTTATGAGTATGGTGCCAAGATTCTCGGCGTACTCGCCCTTTTTCTGGGCTTCCATGGCACTAAGCACCGTGCCTGTTGCGACAGCGCCCTCGGCAGCGAGAAAATCCCCTACACTTCTCGTATTGACCGAACTCGTAGCCTTCACAACAAGGCCGTTTCTAAAGACAATGCTGCCAACGCGCTTTGAGCTGTTTAGCCACAGTATGCCGGACTTCTGGCTAAAGCTTATTATCTGGAGTATCTCTCCAAGCCCAAGGTCCTCTATTTTACCGACCAATTTCATTCAAATAACCCCTCTGATGTTTCATAAAACGAGAAATGCCGTAACAAACGCAAGAATACGCATCGAATGCGACACGATATCAAAAACCCTTTAATTTACCAAGGGTAAGCACACCACTGCTTATTATAACATAGCTGTATAATTATAATTTACAGGGCTGCTAAAAGCAAGAATTTTATGGTGTTTTTAAAGAGTTGCGTAATTCGGACTGTATGTGGATGGAATCATTAAAAACCACTTCATACGAGCTGCCTCAGGCCGCCAGGCTGCTTTTGGGCCCCCTGATAAAATAAAAGCCGCCCCAAAAGGCGGCTTTTATGGAAAAACATCATATAGTTCGAGCCAAAATTACACGACGAAATTATCGATTTTACCTTTAAGCACTGTCGTGTGCTCGTCGAGCTTCTGTATGGTGGTGTCGATGTTGGCGATGCTCGAAGTATGTTCCTTACTTTTCTTCTTTATGGTCTCGACAAGTCTAACTATTTTATCGAAGCATATCTTCTGATCCATGCAGCTCTTGGTTATGCTCTCCATGTGGGAGGCGACCTCGGCTATGACGCCTGAGATGTGCTTTATTTCCTTGGACTGCTCATTCGTTGACTGCTCGACATGGAGCGTAATGTCCTTCATCAGCTCTGTAGCCGAGCTTATGCCCTCTGCTGCCCTGGACTGCTCATCCGTTGCCTTCTTTATGCCCTCGACCATGCCGTTTATCCTGTGTATGGACTCAACGACCATGCTTATGCCTCTCGATTGCTCCTCCGTTGCCCTCTCGACCTTCTTTGCCATGGCAAGCGAGTTATCGGCGCTCTTTATTATCTTATTTAGCGCGTCTTCACCCTCCCTCGACATCCTTGTTCCCTCCTCGACCCTCTCGAGGCTCGATTCCATGGACTTGACCGCTATATGTACCTCTTCCTGAACGAGCTTTATCATGCTCGATATTTCCTTTGTCGATGCGGTTGTCCTGTCGGAGAGATCCTTAACCTCGTTTGCCACGACGGCAAACCCCTTGCCGTGCTCTCCGGCCTGGGCTGCGAGAATGGTTGCGTTTAGCGCAAGAAGGTTGGTCGTATCCGCGACCTCGTTTATGACGCTGACTATCTTGCCTATCTCAACGGAGCGCTGCCCGAGCTTATCGACAACGCCGGCGGCCTTCGAGACCTCTTCCTTGATTTTCTCGATACCCTTTCTGGTCTTGCCCATGGCATCCATGCCAAGCGTAAAGGCGTCCTCCTTGACCCTCTCGGCAAGCACTGCCTGCTCCCTCGAATGCCCGGCGACTTCCTTGATGGTAAAGTCTATTTCGTTTGCCGCGGTTCCTACCTGCTCCGTTTCGCCAAGAAGAGTATCTACGTGGTTCGCCACTTCCCTAAGTGTCGCGGCTATCTGGATTATAGAAGAAGCCGACTCGCCAACAGCCGAGGCAAGCCTCTGGACGTTTTCAGAGACCTCGGATATCGCCGCGCTCATCTCAAGAGTAGAAGCCGACGCGCCTTCTGCGGAGGCATGTATGCTTTCGCTTCTCTCGGCAACGTGCTTAACAGAGGCATCGACTTCCTGTATTGCGTCGAAAGATTCCTCGATTGCCAAGTTCTGGCCTTCACTCGCCATCTTTAACCCGCCAACAGCCTCCCTTATGCCCTTGGTCGCGCCCACAAGCTCGTCAACGGCAGAGGCCACGTTCTTTATAAGCCCCTGCAGTCCGTCCACGAACTTATTGAACCACCTGGAGAGCTGCCCGACCTCGTCTTCTGTGGTAACGTGGAGTCTTCTGGTAAGATTTGCCGTACCCTCGGAAATTGTCCTTAACATCTCTGAGGTATGCTTTATCGGGGTCGAAACAACCGTATTTACGACTATGCCAAGTATGAGGCTCACGCCACCTATCGTGAGAAGGCCTATCAGGAACCATTTGAGCCTGTTCGTGGCAAGCTGGTCATACATATCGTCTAGCGAAGTGCTTATCATCAAAACGCCCCTGGCATCGTCCGATACGTGGCAGGCCATGCACTCGGGGCGGTGAAGAACGGGCACAAGCGTTGTAAGCAGCTTCTTGCCGCCTTCTTCCTCGACGTAGCTTATGCCGACCTTGGCGTCCTTTGCCGTGAACATGAACTCCTTGAACTTCGGATTGTCTATGCCCTTTGCAACGTTGCTTTTTACGTCCGGATGATTGGCCGTCCATTCGGGCTTAAGCGAGCCTATGCGTTTTTTCACCTCATCAAGGGTCTTGAAATCCTTAAACGCCTCCTCGCGCCCGTTGCCGCGTATAAGCTGCACGCGCTCGATGCCGCGCACCTCTTTTGTGCCATCCACAAGGTAGCGCGCCATCTCTGCCCTCATATCGAGCATATCCTTGTATATGGCATGCAATATGGGCTCTGCCATCATCTGGTTGGCACGGGTCTTCTCATCTATCAGCGCCTTTTCCTCGCTCTTTACGGCCTGTACGATAAGGAAGGTAATGCCTATGGCAGTAACGATTATGACAATGGCAAGAAGCTTTACAAGAAGTTTCTTGGAAAAACTCACGATAGTCTCCTCACTCAAACTTATGGTTGCGTGGTCCGGGATGAAAACGATTATAAAAATTCAAAATCGGCGCCGCACTGCGCTGCCAATACGAGCCGTATTATACCACAAAAACACCTCTAAATTTACCAGTAATTTCGACATGTTGTCAAGACATTTGGCAATGCCGTGCCGCTCTTATGCAAAAACTGCAGCATTTGATACGCTTTTTACGCGCTCTATCACCATTAAAGTTGACAATAAGTGCGGGAATTGGTAGAGTATTTTTCTCTAGTTGCAAGAGGTCCCATCGTCTAGCGGCCCAGGACGTCGCCCTCTCACGGCGAAAACGGGGGTTCGAGTCCCCCTGGGATCACCAGTTGTCTTACAGTCTTTTTTTTCGTTGCCCCTTTCGGGGCTTTCTCCGGTGTAACCACAGTGTAACCATCGAGAGCCTTGACCACTTCAATACTACCATACAGACATAAAAATAAATACCGCTGCCGGACGTCCGGCAGCGGTATCTCAAACAAGGCTTCAGAAACCGTAAGAAACCATCATTCCCCACCCTGTCTTGGTAACCAGTTTAGTGTCGACATTGGTTGCTCCGGCAGGCAAAGGCCTGCCTTCGACATAACCGTTAGCAAGAACCTTTTCCTTTGGGTCAACGACATATCCCACACCTATGTTGAAAGTCTGATTACTTCTTTCATCATTATATTGCTTATACTTAAAACCGACCATAAAGCCTAACATCGCAGCATCTATCAACTCACCCTCATCAGGTTTTATTCCCAAAAACGGGCCAAAGAAGACATTTTTACAAAAAGGAACTCTCCTAATAAAGTTATGTGTCTCAAACATAAGCCCAACATTCTGATTATCTCCTTCGTCGATGCTTACAACACCGTTCTTCTCAGTTGCCGAATTAACCACCCTTTTTCCCGTATAATTCGTATATAAAATTCCCATGCCAAACTTAAACTTGAAAGTTTGCTCCAACTCATCCTTTTTATTCTTCGCCTTCGCTATTAGATCCTTTATAGCACTTTTTTGCTGTTCCTGAGAAAGTTTATTCTCAGGATTCAATATCTCATCAATAGCCGCATCTAATTGCTTCTCTACTTCAGCCGCTGATTCTGTACTTTTAAGCTCTTTAGTAAACTTTTTATCTGTCTCTGCTATTTTTACAAGTGCCTTTTTAGCATCGTTAGATGAGTCCTGCTGCGCATCCTCACCAAAAGACTCTTTCTGAAGCACAAACACGCTAACGAACAACAACACTGCTACAAAGACCATACTCCTTGCACTCCATGTCATGTCCTTACCCTACCTTTCCTGTTGTATTTTTTTATGCCGCCCCCATAACCACCGCCCGTAACCAAGCATGTACCGCCGCCAATAAGCAGCAAAGGAAACCGCCTAAAGCATACTTTCGGTCACGATAAAACCTTAAGTGTTCTGGGAGCCAGCATAAAATAGCACCATCAGGGATGTTTTTCAAGAAAAAAATGATTTTTATATTTTTTAGGAAAAACACAGGCGGATGGAACAATACAAAAAATTAACAAAAAAATGCGGCGCTTTAAAAATAAGCCTATCTGCAAGACACTACGCAAGCCAAAATTATATCCATTAACAAACCAGCCCCCTACTCCCCGGGCGACCACATATAGAGGAACTTAAAGCCGCTACCTGCCTCATCAAGGCCGAACACGGACGTATTGAACATGCTGATGTCGAGAGACAGCGGCGCTGCTGCTGTAGCGGAATACACGTTTGGCCTGAAACTTCCTGGCCTCGAATACACGATAATGGATGCGTCCTTTAGCCCTGCCCTGGACTTGGCATCAGCCACGGCATCATCTGCGTAACCTACTGTATCGACAAGCCCGTTACCAACTGCCTCGTCGGCTGTGAACACGCGTCCGTCGATAACGGCCTTTAGCCTGTCGTCCTTTAGCCCTCTTCTCTCGGAAACAAGTGTTTTAAAGCGCGTAAACAGGCCGTCCACAATACCCTGAATGACCTTTCGCTCCTTCTCGGTAGAGGGCCTAAGCGGCGAGCCCATGTCCTTTAGCTCCCCGGACTTTACCGTCTCATCCGTGAGGCCGACCTTCTGCATAAGCCCGCTTGCGTTCACCCTATACGCTATGACGCCAATTGAACCGGTAACTGTCGTCGGATGGGCTACAATCGAATCAGCGGCAAGCGCGATATAGTAGCCTCCTGAAGCTGCGATCGACGATAACAGCGCGACAACAGGCACGTTCTTTTTCTTCCTAAACACCGTAATCTCGTTATAAAGCACGTCCGTTGTAGTGACGTCGCCGCCTATGGAATCTATCCTAACGATAAGGGCCTTTACGTCCGCGTCCTTTGCGGCCTTATCAAGCTCTTCTCTTACCCTCGATACCAGCCTTTCACCCTCTGAAAACGCAAAACGCTTTTCCGTTTTATCGGTTATGATGCCGCTTATATCAAGAAATAATATCTTATCCTTACCCTCGCCGCCGACAGTGAACTCCTTTAGCGGCCCCTTTGGTTCGGTAAGGGATATGTTGTATATGCATGAGGAGAGAAAAACAGAAAGGAACAAAACAAGCGCGGCTACAGCGGCCCTGCCGCTATGCGTAATCCCAGGAATCATCATGCCTCCTCTATTATGCGGCGTATGCGCTTTTGGGTTTCATCAACGGTCTCGACCCCGGTATTGAGTATGTGGCAGGGAGCAGCCTCGAAAAGAGAATTGAAAAACCTCCGCTGCTCGTCTCTACGCCTTACTAAAAGATAGGGATTATAATACGGCTCATAGCTAAACTCTCCGATATTGGCCCCTGCCCCGGCAAGCACCTGGTACTTGCCTTCCTCGAGTACCTTTATCGCATCTGTAGCGGCAAGCGAAAGCTCGGAGGGCGATTCCTTGTCCCTTCGTAGAAGTATCACGGACTTAACTACCGCCCGCTCAACGAACTTATCTGGCCCGGCTATCCATTCGGGGTCAAGCAGAGCGCGCGAATTTGGGAACTTCGTAAAGTCGTTATCCTCGACGTTCTCGCACTTGGATTTACGAAGTAGCCTTTCCAGATCGGGAAAGCTGCGCACCATGTCGGTTCGAAGATAGAACTTACGCTCCGATATATCGGCCATGGCAAGCCCCTTCTTATATGTAACGAATATCCAGTCGTCGGAATGAATTTTACCGTCAGGAAGCTGCATTAGCCCCCACGTGTGCGTGCTCTTTCCGGTGCCCGTGGGAGCGATTATAACAACCCCCTTGCCCTTCACTATGGCGCAGGAGCCGTGTATGGAGTGGACGTTATGCTGGGCCTCGAGTATATCGGCCGCGAGCCCGAGGGCCCAGGACTTGCACTGGCCGTAGTACTCGGTATTTATGAATACCGCTGTTCTCGTTTCGTGGTTATAATACGCGTGAGGTTCGTGGCCTTCGACACCGGTTACCGCGTATATAAGGCCGTGCGGCATGACTGTGTGCGTCCTTGGCCCGGCAAACCAGTTCTCCACCCAGAAGTCGTAGAGGTGGTATGAATTGGTACGAAGCCGTATGACTATGCCGTGTATGTTGGCGTTCCAGTGATAGGTCTCGAACGACGAGGCAAGCTTTTCTTCGGCAAGGGCAACAAGACGGTTACGCTCCTCGACACTCACGTCCTTTGTCGAGTCCACTCTGCGCTTTACGGCAGTGACGCTGTTGGATATCATCAGGGCCCTTTTTCTACGTGATTTTTCCCTGGCGCGCCATGAAGTCTCCGACTGCGAGCCTAAGTACAGCGCTTAAGTCCCACGCCTGCGAGAGCTTTTTCGAGTATTCAGCCGCAAGCTCCTCAAGCGCCTCTATCTGATCGCACTCAAGCGTAACGGTTATGCTCTCCATCTCGTCGTGATGACCGTGGCCGTCGCCGCCGTGCCCGTGATGTTCTCCCATACGCTTCTCCCTTAAATTATTTTTGCTTAAGCGCAGCTATGCCTTCTTTTGCGTCCTTTACAAGCGGGCTGTCAGGATACTTCTCTACAAAGGCCTCGAGCTTTGCCGCTGCCTCCGGGTTCTTGCCGTCATCGATAAGCTTAAGGGCTTCGTTGAATGCGGCCCTCTCCTCGTCCTTTATCACTACACTCTTCCAGTAGAGCTCTTCCTTATTCTCGCCCTCTGCGCCCTTTGCGCCTGCAACAGCGTTCTTGGAGCTCGATGCAGAGTCGTTGCCGGAATTAAGCTTTAACTTATATGAGATGCCCTTTAGCCACTTGCTTACGGTGCCGTTACCTGCCAAAGCAGCCCCGGGCATAAATAGAGCAAAAACAGCAACCGCCGTAAACACCACCAATATCCTTTTCATAAACTACCTCCTTGTCATTCGTGAAAGAATTACTTCTTTAGTTCCATATAGACCCCGTAGTAGCGTTCCTTTGCGCCCGGGTCTATTTCGAGCGCCTTATCAAAGACCTTCTCCGCCTCGTCCTTCTCGCCATTCTTAAAAAGCGCGCGAGCGAGATTGGCAAGCACTCCGGCATCGGCCGCGTCCAACTCAGAGGCCTTGCTGTAATGCTTTATTGCCTCGCCGTAATCGCCGCTTAGATAATACGCGTTGCCGATGTTGTTATATGATTCGGCGCCAAGCCCCGGCTCCTTCAAAAGCCGCTTAGCGTACTCAACGGCCTTGGTAACGTTACCCTCGGCAGCGCTGTCCTGTATGAGTGCGTTAAGGCCGTCTGCTCCAACGACCTCTGCCTCGCGCTTTCTCACGCTTCCCTTCTCGGCAATAAGCGCCTCGAGCTCTTTGGGGAACTTCTTCTCTATCTCGGCCTTGCCGATGTTCAAATCAAGCGACGATTTGACGAGATTCGGGGCCTTATACCTCGACCTTGCCTCGTTTATGTCAACGGTCTTAAGCTTCCCGGTCCATCTGCCGTAATTCTCCATACCCTTTTTCCATGCGTCGGTAAAAGAATACCCCGAAAGTGTCGTCTCTATCGGCAGCCACACATGCCCGTCCTCTATAACGTAGCTTCCTTCGGATATGCCAAGTGTAGAGGCCTGGGTATCGGGCACGCCGGTTGAGAACATCATGAACACGTGGCCCGGCGCATCTATAAGTTTAGTCCTTATCCCGAGGGATTCAAGGGCAGAGATGTAGAGGCTCGTAAGATCGTCGCAGTCGCCTGCCTTTCTAGATAACGTTTCCCTTGGAAACTGCACGTAGTCAACAACCGTCGTAACGCCCGAGACGGCCTCGAAGGGGCTATTGGGGTCGACCATATATGTAATGCCAGCAACCCCCATGGCGGCGAATACAGCCCTTGCCTTGACGATGTTTTTATTTAACGCAACGTCCTTATATGCCGAAGCCGCGTCACCGGCAAATGTAACGACAACCGGGTCCTTTGGCGTTATGAATGACGCAATTTTACCCTTATCGTCCCACACAAGGGCGTGCTTCTCGTAGACAAAGAGCGGCGCCGTTGTCGAGTACGACTGCTCCTTCTTGCCCTCATAGTATGTGACCTTTACCTCGCTCTGTAAAAACGTATCGTCGGTCATGTCGAGTATCTTCTCCGAGAACACGGCCTTCAGCTCTTTTGTGATTTTCGTTCCGGGAGAGATATCTCCGATGTCAATGTTGGTTGAGAAGTCCATGTACTCCTTTATGGAGACAGAGACCTTTGCCGAAGAAAATGTTTTTTGCGTATTGTTAGTGACCGATACCGTGCCGACCGGGTTCGAGGCATAGTACTTATAGTTGCTTGAAAAAGCCTCGATAAAATCTATTGCGACCGTAAGAGGCGGCCCTCCCGAGCCAAGTGTAGTTGCCTCCTCGGCCGCCATGGCGACCGCGCCCTTTAGCTTGTCGGCCATCATGTCAAAGGCCTTTTTAACGGCAGCCTCGCCGCCCTGCTTCTCGGAGATATGGAGTATGGACGACCTCTCGGAAAGTTCCTTTATGAGTTTCTTAGACGACGCGCCGTAGACGTTCACGCCAAGCGCTGCCTCGATATTACGAAGTTTACTGCCAAGCACCTCGCCCTTTGCAACACTCGAATCGTTTAGCTCTACTACCACCGAGACGTTATCGGCCCGCTCGCCTATCGCGTAGAAATCGCCTCTGCCAAGGTCCTCGGCCTTGTACCCGGCGGCATTCAGGCTATCGACAACGGATTTTCTAAGCGCCTCGCTGCCATTTCTCGAAATAACGCCGACACTGACAAACTTATGCTTGGCGCCGCCCGCTCCGTTGCCCTTTATGCCAAGTAGCGCCTGCAAAAGCCCTCTGTCAACAAAGGCTAGGGAGAATGTAACCTCGTCGTTCTCGTAGAAGACCTCGCCGCCAAGAAAGAACTTCGATATGTCCCTGGAGACCTTTTCGTCATAGAGCGCCCTGTCGGCCTCGGTCGGCTCTGGCACGACGGACTCAAAGACCTTTGAAACGGAAGACGTCTCAACCGACTTTGGCAGCACGCCAAGGCTCACAGAGCCCTTTGCCCTGCGCTTTTTCACTACAACCGCCTCGACAAGAGTTGCGGCAACGTCCCTTTCGGGAAGCTTTACGTTCTTATCTCCGGAATTTACGAGCACGCGCACGGCCTCTACACCGGCGCCGCTTCTATTCTTCAAAAGCTCGGCAGCCTTTGCCTTATTGCCGGTTTTATGGAAGGCGTACGCAAATAGCGCGGCAACGCTGTCGTAGACCTCGTCAGTTGGCACAGCTTGATACGACGAAGCGACCGTGCCCCACTCGCCCTTTGCCGCGTACACGGCGACATCGGCTACTGACACCTCTTTTTTGGGCGCTACAGCGCCCTCGCCCTTATCTTCGCAACGCGCCGAAGGGGCCGTAAGAAAAATAACCGAGACAACTGCCGCAAAAAGCAACAGCGCCGTATATCTATACGATGTGTTCATAGATTAAAATACCGGAACGTCAGAGCCTTCCGTCGCTAATAACGGAATTGATGGCCTCTTCTATGGCCGAGGTGTCGGCCGATTTTTTGAGCGCTATAAAATACGCGCGGACAAGTTTATCGAGCGCGCCCTTGTAGTTCTTCTTTTCACGAAGCTTCTCGGCCTCGGCAACGAGCTTGACGTCCATGCTGGCAAATATCTTTCTTAAGTCGGCCTTCAAATCCTCCACAGCCTCGCTTCGCGCAGTGTTCAAGAGCTCGCCGTCGGAGGGAAGGTTCGCGATCTTCGCCTCTATGACGAACTCTCCCAGGTTTACGCTGTCTGACGACTCATCGGAAACGTCCTTCTTCTTTTCTATCAGGCCGCTGTATAGAACGATGCCCCTCGCCTTTTCCGTGTCAACCACCTTGTAGCCCACACTTACAAAGGCCGTTTTCTTATACCTCACGCCGTCGACCTTCACGTCCTCGTAGACCGGCGTATCCCTGTACTTTGTGGGTTCGGGCCCTTCTTTCTTTTTCTGCCACTCGTCGTAGGCAGGGTTGCGCGTCTGGGTCATGCCGGTCTTGCCGCGCACCATCTTGCTCATCTTGCTTTCCTTGCTCTCCACCTTATAATCGGAAATATCGCCGACAAGCATGTAATCCGCATCTACGAACTTCATCGCGTTCTCACCCGACTCCCCGCCCTGCAGAGCCTTGACCTCGCTCTCCTTCACTATGTCGCTTAGGGCCGCGCCCCTCTCAACCACATTGACATCCGTTGCCATGTCCTTTATGAAAAAATCGGTAATCTTGGTGGTAAAGAACCTGCCCGCGCTCTCGTCGCCAGAAGGCCCGGTAAACGGCCTGACCGCGACCGTCGAAAGCGCCCTTCGCTTGACCTCGTCCCTCACCTTGTCGCGAAGCTGTGCCGTATCGCCGTAATCGGACTGTATGTTATACGCTGTCTCTATGTACGGGTACGCGCTTATATAATCGCCGGCGCCGATAGATGTTTTGGTCTTGGAAATGAGGCTGTCCAGAAGTTTGTTGATTGTTTGCGAGGGCTTGTTAACGCCGCCCCTCTTAGAGGCCGGAACCTGCTTATACATGCCAACGGCCTTTACAAACCAGTACCCGGCGAAGAGCGGGCTGCCGGAATCGAAGAGATCCTCTCCCTCGGTGAAGAAATAGTTCGCCGCGTTTACCTTGGCCGCGGTTATCTTTGCCTTGATATCGCCGGCGTTATCGTACTTTGCCGCAAAATCATAGAACCTGAAGGCCTCGTCGTACTTGTTGGCTGCCGCTGCCTCATCGCCCTTTTTCACGGCATATTCGAAGGAGTCCTTTTCCCTGGCCTCGTCTATGGCAGATGATGCCGCCGAGTTCGACGCGTCGATATACAAAACGTCTTCGTACGTCTTCCTTGCCGTTTTCCAGTCCTCGATAGCCGAGGCCTTTGAAGCCGCTTCGAGAAGGGCTGCCGAGGCCTTGGCAGCGAACTCGCTTAACGCGGGCTTTTGCCCCTCATCTAGCGTTACAGCGCTCTTATATGCGTCGAAAGCGCCCCTTACGTCGTTTGAGCCGTAGAGCTTTTCGCCTTCCTTGATTTTCTTCGTAACAGCCTTATTCGTTTCCTTTTCTGCATCGGATATCGCGGCGTTTATCTTCGAGAGGTCGGCCTTCGGGCTTACCTCGGCTATAAGAGAGACCTCGTCCCTTAAACCCTTTATCGCGCCAAGCGGAAACGGCTTCTCGCCCTTTTCGATTTTCTCAGTCAGGGTTGTCATTAGCTGACCGCCGTATATCGCCCGAACCTTGGGCATCTTTTCGCAAAGCGGCTCCTTGGGGTTCTTCGGGCAGACCTCTTTGAGGATTTTATACGCCTCGCCGTAGTCGTTGGCCTTTACCGCTGTTTCGTAGGATTGTTTGTAAGGAGCGGCTGCGCAGCCGAAAAACGCGGCTGCCACAGCGCTCAGGATAACGGCTTTCAAGATATGATAATTTCCACGCATGCAAAACCTCCTATGGCAAGAGCTTGTCGGAAAGGGGCCAAATCTCAGGCCAGAGGGCGCTTGCCCTTTTTAGCGGCCTTTTTTGCTCCGCCCTTCCTTGACTTGGCTATTATGCGCTTCTTCCACGCAACGTGCCTGTTGATGATATTTACCACATCGCGCGGACTGTCGGTGACTTCTATCAATTTGATATCATCTTTGTCGATTGTACCATATTTAACCATATTTCCCCTAATGAATTCAAGGAGCGGCTCCCAGTACGCCTTGCCCACAAGAATTACCGGAAACTTGTATATCTTATGCGTCTGTATGAGGGTTAGTGCCTCGAAGAACTCATCCATCGTGCCAAACCCTCCGGGCATGATAACGTAACCCATCGAGTACTTGACAAGCATGACCTTTCTTACGAAAAAGTAATGGAAGTTTAGCGATAGGGTCTGGTGCGGGTTGGGCTTTTGCTCGTGCGGTATGACGATGTTTAGCCCGACCGACCTCCCGCCCCTTTCAAAGGCCCCCCTGTTCGCGGCCTCCATGATGCCCGGGCCGCCGCCTGTCACTACGGTATAGCCGCTCTCCGAGATGCGTCTGGCTATGTCGACAGCGAGGCGGTAATACTCATGGCGCGGATGAAAACGCGCGGAGCCAAACACAGTCACCGCAGGGCCGATGTCGGCGAGTTCCTCGAAGCCATCGACAAACTCGCTCATAATCTTAAATACGCGCCAGGTCTCCTGGCCTCTTAAATCGGCTATGGATTTTTTCGACATTATGCTGCCTATTTCCCTTCTGTGGTATTTTTTACTCCCACTCTATCGTCCCGGGCGGCTTGGAGGTAATATCGTATGTAACGCGGTTAACGCCCTTGACCTCGTTTATCACGCGTGAAGAAATCCTGGCCATTACTTCGTAAGGAAGCCTTGCCCAGTCAGCTGTCATGCCGTCGGTGCTTGTTACCGCTCTGACCGCAAGCGTATTCTCGTACGTCCTCTCATCTCCCATGACGCCGACTGTCTTTACAGGCAAAAGAACCGCAAAGGCCTGCCAGAGCTTGGTATACAGCCCGGCTGCCTTGATTTCTTCAAGCACAATTGCGTCAGCCTCTCTTAGTATATCGCACCTCTCTCTTGTGACCTCGCCTATTATCCTTATCGCAAGCCCTGGGCCCGGGAACGGGTGCCTGTTTATCATGTCTTCCGCAAGCCCGAGTTCTCTGCCAAGCCTTCTAACCTCGTCCTTAAATAGTTCGCGAAGCGGTTCGACAAGCTTCAGTTTCATGTTCTTTAAAAGCCCGCCGACGTTATGGTGGCTCTTGATTGTCGCCGACGGACCCTTGAACGACACGCTCTCGATTACGTCCGGATAAAGTGTGCCCTGCGCAAGGAAAGCAACACCCTTTATTCTCAATGCCTCTGCGTCGAACACATGTATGAACTCGTTACCGATTATTTTTCTCTTTCTTTCGGGGTCTACCACACCCTTTAGCCTCTTAAAGAACCTGGCACTTGCGTCCACCTTCTTAACATTCATCTTGAAGCTTTTCGTAAGTGTCGAGTAGACCTTGTCAGCCTCGTTCTTTCTTAATACGCCGTTATCAACGAATATGCAGGTCAAGCGGTTGCCGATTGCCCTGTGGACTATGGCAGCTGTAACGCAGGAATCAACGCCGCCGCTTATGCCGCAGACAACCTTGCCTGTTGGCCCGACCTTTGCCCTTATATCCTCGATTGCCGTGCCGATAAAGGACTTCATTGTCCACCCGGACTTAAGCCCGCATATGCCGTGGACAAAGTTCTGTATGATTTTAAACCCGTGCTGCGTGTGCACGACCTCAGGATGGAACTGAACACCATAATACCCGAGTGAATCGCTACGAACAGCGCATATAACGCCGTTCTCGCTCCTTGCCGTTACCTTAAAGCCCTTTGGCGGTTTCTCGATTCTGTCGCCGTGGCTCATCCAGACTTTGAAGGGCTTTTTACCCGTGCCCTTGAATATGCCCTTTGAGTCTATTACTTTTAGCATCGCAGGGCCGTATTCGCGCGTGTTGCTCTTTTTGATTTTCCCGCCAAAGAGCTTTCCCGCAAGCTGCATGCCATAGCAAATGCCAAGCACCGGAACGCCGAGGTTAAAGACTTCCTTAGATACCATCGGAGCGCCCTTGTCATGCACGCTCGAAGGCCCGCCTGACAGTATTATGCCGCCCGGAGCAAACGAACGTATGAATGCCATCGACACCGTGCACGGATGTATCTCACAATACACCTTACTCTCGCGCACCCTTCTCGCGATTAGCTGCGTGTACTGGCTTCCAAAGTCGAGTATGAGGATTCTTTCGGAATGCGGGTCTTTTCTCATGACACCTCTATCTTATAGTTCGGCGCTTCTTTGGTGATTATAACGTCGTGCACATGGCTTTCCTTTAGCCCAGACGGCGTAATGCGCACGAACTTCGCCTTCTTATGTACCTCGGCTATGCTCTTTGTGCCCATGTACCCCATGCCGGCCCTTAGTCCGCCAATCAGCTGGAATATGGTTGAAGAAAGCGGGCCTTTATGCGGAACGCGGCCCTCGATACCTTCGGGAACAAGCTTAAGCTCGCTCTCAACATCGTCCTGGAAGTACCTGTCTTTGCTACCTTTTTTCATAGCTTCAATAGACCCCATCCCCCTGTATACCTTAAAAGTCCTACCTTGATAAAGGATAGTCTCCCCCGGGCTTTCCTCTGTGCCTGCAAAGAGCCCGCCTATCATTACAGAATGTGCCCCTGCTGCTATGGCCTTTGTTACGTCTCCGGAGTACTTTATGCCGCCATCGGCTATTACCGGTATGCCGCGCCTCTTTGCAACCCCTACGGCATCCATTACAGCTGAAAGCTGCGGTACTCCTATACCGGTGACTATCCTTGTCGTGCATATGGAGCCCGGACCAACCCCCACCTTTACGGCATCCACACCTGCCTTTATAAGCGCGGCAGTACCTTCGGCAGTGGCAACATTACCGGCTATGATCTGGCATTTGAAGTTCCGCTTTATGTCGCGTACAGCTTCGAGCACACCCTTACTGTGCCCGTGAGCAGTGTCAACGACTATGCAGTCGACTCCTGCATCGAGAAGCGCCTGCACCCTTTTATCCCTGTCAAAGGAAACCCCAACAGCAGCGCCGACCCTAAGCCTTCCGTACCTGTCCTTACACGAGTTCGGGTACTTATTTCTCTTCTCGATGTCGGTCATTGTGATGAGGCCCTTGAGTTTGCCCTTTTTATCGGCAACCGGGAGCTTCTCTATCCTGTGCTTATGCATCACTGCCATTGCCTTATCAAGCGAAACACCGGGGAGCGCAGTTATCATGTCCGTCGTCATTATGTCCGCGATTCGCTTATTAAGCTGTGTTTCGTACCTGATGTCCCTGTTCGTGACGATTCCAACAAGCTTATCGCCCTTTACAACCGGGAACCCTGAGATGTGCTCACGCCTCATTATCTCGATTGCGTCCGAGAGCCTCTGCTCAGGGGAAAGCGTCATGGGCTTTTGTATAATGACAGACTCGTACTTCTTTACCTTATCGACCTGAGCGGCCTGCTCGTCTATGGTGAGGTTCTTATGTATAATGCCGATGCCGCCCTCCTCTGCTATTGAGATGGCCATCCTCGACTCGGTAACAGAGTCCATTGCGGAGCTTACAAACGGCACATTCAGCCGTATCTCTTTTGTAAGCTGCGTAGAGATGTCTACGTCCCTCGGAAGCACCTTTGAAAATGACGGCATAAGAAGGACATCGTCGAATGTCAGCCCCTGCTTAATGTCGGAAGGTTTTGGCATGTTCTCTCCTTTCGTTTAAAACGTTTATGCAAGTCCGAGTTCCTTTATTATCAAGCCTTCGAGAAGCCCGGCATCGCTCACCCTTATGGAATCGAAACCAAAGGCCTCCATTACCTCTATCGTTATCGCGGAGCCGGGGATGATTAAATCCTCTCTCCCCTTTTCAAGTGTCAGGTAGCGCGCCCTCTCGGAAAGCGGCATTGCCGAAAGCTCCTTGTATATCGCGCGAACCCTGTCAATGCCGAGCACGTAACGGTTGATTCTTTCCCTGTCGTAAATATCGAGCCTCTGGTCTATTGCCGCAAGTGTCGTGATCGTGCCTGCGGTGCCGACTATCTCAGAGCCTTCTTTTGAAAAAAAATCCTTTATATCTATGCCGTCCTTCTCAAAAAGCCCTCTTACCGTAACTACCACGTCCCTGACATGTGATTCCAATTCCAAAAGGCTTTGCTTTGACGGCAACTCTTCTGTAAGGTAGCGCTCCGTCAGGTGCACAACGCCAAGCTCCATGCTCCATGCGCTGACGACCCTGTAGCCCTCGGTTATTATGAACTCTGTTGAGCCGCCGCCTATATCGAATATCAATCGGCGCGCTGTGTCGTCCTTGCCAATAGCCACTACCGACAGTACACCTGCTACCGAAAGCCTTGCCTCGTCATCCCCGCTTACAACACTTGGCCTGATGCCGCTTCTTTTCTCAGCCTCGTCTATGAACCAGGGGCTGTTTACAGCGCGTCTTACGACACTCGTTGCCGCGTTAACAACCTTGCCAACGCCAAACTTCTTTATATCTATTGCAAAATCTTCCAGCGCCTTTACTGTTCTCTCTGCCGCGTCCTTATCTATGCCATGCTCCTCGGTATACGAGCCGCCAAGCCTTGTAATATGTCTCTTATAAAGCAGCGGCCTTATGCCGCCTGTTTCCGAGGCCTCGGCTATAAGGAGCCTTAGCGTGTTGGTTCCTATATCAACGGAGGCGCATCTCAAGGGTTCGACTTAAACCACCTCTCCACTTCATCGTGCCACCCCGGCAGCACCACGTGCCCTGCCTTCGCGTTCCTAAAGACCTTCTTCTTTGTTGAGTCAGGGATTTTCTTTATCGTGTTCTGTATGCCTTCTTCGGGGCAAATGGTATCAGCGCCGCCTATGCCAATTAGCACGGGCTTCTTCATATAAGGCGCGTAGCGCATGACATCTATATAGGTGAGTGTTTTATCGGCAGCGGCAACATCTGCCGCCTTCCCCGCTTTGGAAAGCTTTGAGCGAAATTCCCTGACAATGGGATATGGCCCGCCGTCTGCCTTTTCAATGCCAAGAGGAACGTCATTTAAAAAAGGCACTCCGGCTGCAATGGCAGTCATGCGCTCATCCAAAACGGATAGCATCATTGAAGTGCCGCCTCCCATGGACGTGCCGTTAAGATAGATGCTCCCTGCCTCCGGAAGTGTCTTTAAATAATCGATTCCGCGTATCGCGTCGAGGAGCACGCCTACCAGAAAATAGGTTTCGGGCTTTTCTATGCCCTTTATTATAAGGTCCGTTGCCTCCGGGTTATATTCCTTTGCAAGCTGGCCGTGGCCCCTGACGTCTATTGCGAGAGCGAGGAATCCCTTCTTCGCAAACCGTTTTGCCCACTCGGGCCTGCCGTAGTCCCCGTAGCCGTGGAGAAGAAGGATTGCCGGAAGCTTGCCCTTTGCCTTTGCAGGCATGGCCACAACGCCGTGAACAGGAACGTTACCGTAGCTCATGAACTTCACTTCATAGGTCTTTATGCCGTCCGCTATAACAGGCTTTGTAGTTTCATAAGAAGGGTTAACTGCGCTAAGCTCAGTAAGCCTTGCCTCCCAGAAGGTCCTTAAATCGTCGGGAAGTTCTTTTACAGACGCAAAACCGTCTGCGACAAAAAATACAATCAATACGATTGCAACAACTACGGCACCAAAACGCCTTATCACCGCTTTACTCCCTCTCTTTCCTTTACATAGTGCGATGCGTACTCGATATAGTTCTTTGACGATTTAAGAATTTTCGCCACTTCGTCGTCAGTAAGCTCGCGCACTGCCTTGGCAGGGCTGCCGATGATGAGGCTACGCGGAGGGAACTTTTTACCCTCTGTAACAAGCGCTCCTGCCCCTACAATCGAATCCTCGGCAATGACAGCGTCGTCGAGGATAATTGCGCCCATGCCGATTAAGCATCTGTCCTTTACTGTGCAGCCGTGGAGAACGACGTTATGGCCAATTGTAATTTCACTTCCGATTATAAGAGGGAATGTATCTTTGGTAACATGCAAAACGGAGTTATCCTGGACGTTGGTTCTCTCGCCTATGCGGATATAATGGACATCGCCCCTGACAACGGCATTGAACCACACACTCGAGTACTCGCCTATCTCAACGTCCCCGATAACGCGCGCAGAGTCCTCGATAAATACGGTTTCATGAACCTTTGGCATCATGCCTTTATACGGCATCAGCATGTACTTGAAATCCTTCCTTATATAATGTCCGGTTAATGCAATAAGTTATCAAAATCCCCGGGCTTTGGCAATGGAATAGATGGCGCCAAAACGCCGGTCTCAGAGCATCTCAACCGTAAGCTTTAACACCTTTTTCGTGCCCTTTGCCACTTTATGACCTTCTGCCTGCCGAAGCCCGGCAAGCCACAAGACCTCGCCCGTTGCAGATACTATGACAGGAGTAGTGCGCCTCTTTGCAAGCGGCACCTTTGAATCTATAAATATATCTTTCAGTTTTCGAGTACGGCCATTCATGCCAAACGGCGCTATCCTGTCACCAGGAAGAGTAGCCCTCACACAAAGCGGCACATCGAACGAATCAAGAGAGAAGTACGCCGTATGCCTGTCAGCGCCAAAAGTCTTTGGAGCCTTACTAAGAATCGACACATGAACGCGCGCCTTTAACTGCTTTACAAACGTAACTCCCGGAATTGCAAGTTCAACTGCGCCTACAGCCGCTCTCGTGTCATCCTCTCTTGGAGCCATGGCAACGACCATATCATTATACGAACGGCTAAAGCGCACGCCGCTGCCTGCATCCACATAAGCAGCCCTGCCGCCCTTTGTAAGAAGCCCGAGGAGCGCATCCATCGTTTTTGCGCTTACCTCCATATCGCGGACAAAGGCCCTTGCAGCCCTAAGAAGCGCCCTTGAAGAAAGAGCAGAATGGACAGAGCTAAGAAGCCCGATATCGAGCGTAAGAGAGGCCTTTGCCTTCTTTATCAACGCGGCATCGAAGATATCTGCCGCAGCAGCCTCGATAAACTCGTCGTCACGAGAGAGAAGCCTTGCTGTTCGGGCAATCGTATCAACCACCGACGGGTTGAAATTCTTTTCCATATATGGCACAAGGCTAAGACGGACTTTATTTCTAAGGTACTTCTCTGTCCTGTTCGATGAATCCTCGACAAACCTTATCTTATTATCCCGTGCGTAACGCTCTATATCCGTGCGGCTCACGTCCAGAAGCGGCCTCACAAAAATACCGGACTTCTGCGCAATGCCCTTTAGCCCGCCAAGAGAAGCGCCCTTCATAAGACGCATGAGCACTGTTTCAATCAGGTCGTTCTTATTATGCGCAAGCGCGACAATAGAGGCATTGTGCTTCTTCGCACAATCCAGAAGAAAAGCCTTTCTCGCCTCTCTTGCAGCCTCCTGCATGCCGCCGTCTTTCTTTACGTCCTTTAACTCCCCTGCCTTGAGCCTTTTACCAACGAACTTGAGTGCGAGCTTCTTTGCCGTACTTTTCACAAAATCATGGTCTCGCCTCGACTCTCTACCACGAAGATTATGGTCAAGGTGGCAGACTATGATACTTATGCCAAGCGGTTCTTTTATTTTGGAAAGGACATGCAAAAGCGTCATGGAATCCACGCCGCCGGAAACGGCAACGCAGACCTTCGCGCCCTTTTTAAACATCTTGTATCCTGCTATATTCTCTCTTACCCTTGTCTCTATATCCATGCCCTCTTATCCCTAAAACGCGAAAAGCCGGCAAAGAGCCGGCTTTTACAGAGAAAAAAACACCGTCCGGCCTATTCGTGGTGCGAGTCCTTTTCCTTTGCCTTCATGTAGTACACGAGCGCCACAAGCACGAGCGCTATGGACACGGCGAACATCAACGTATCCTTGGCATCCTTCCACTCGGCTATATGCTCGAGGAAGGTGACTGCGAGCATTAGAGCTATGACGCTAGAAAGCTTCTTCTTTAAATCGTCCAGGTTGTTAATATTAAGCCACTCCGGCATCTTAAGCTCGCCTATAAACAGTTCGTAGAGCGCGACTGCGAATATATAAAGGATAACGGCCAGAAGAAAACCGTCGAGTATCGCAACCATGTGCACTGTGGCCGAAACGCTCTCTCCTGTCGCAAACGAATGAAACATATGATACACCGTCTTACCCATCTGTATGGACGACCAGACAAAAAGAGCAACCGAACCCACAAAACTCGATATCACGGCGAGTATTACAGCAAGCCAGCCTCTTTCAAGTATCGTTCTCATAAATAAGCCCTGCCTCCTTTTACTTTGCCGCTTGTATCTCGTCGACTATTGCATCACCCATGCCGATAGTAGAGAGCTTCTTCGTGCCTTCGGTGTAGATGTCCGCAGTCCTGAAGCCCTTATCAAGCACCCTCTCGACCGCTTTCTCGATAGACTCGGCAGCCTCGTTCATACCAAAGGAGTACTTTAGCATCATGGCAATGGAAAGTATCGTTGCTATCGGGTTTGCTATGCCCTTACCTGCTATGTCGGGGGCGCTGCCGTGTATGGGCTCGTACATCGCGTGCCCTGTGTCTCCAACACTCGCGGATGGAAGCATGCCTATAGAACCGGTCAGCATAGCTGCCTCGTCGGAGAGTATGTCGCCAAATGTATTCTCGGTCACTATGACGTCAAACTGCTTCGGGTTTCTGATAAGCTGCATGGCGCAGTTGTCGACGTACATGTGGGAAAGCTCGACCTTCGGATACGACGCGCCTACTTTCGTAACAACCTTTCTCCAGAGCTCGGTGGTTTCAAGCACATTCGCCTTGTCAACGCTCATGAGCTTTTTGCCTCTCTTCATGGCGATGTCAAAGGCGACCTTTGCGATGCGCTCGACTTCAGGTGTGGTATACACCATCGTGTTCACGCCTCTTTCCGTGCCGTCAGCAAGCTTCTCAACGCCTTTGGGAGTACCGAAATAAAGGCCTCCGGTAAGCTCGCGTATAACCATGATATCAACGCCGTCTATGACCTCGCGCTTCAATGTGGAGGCGTCGGCAAGGGCCTTAAATATCTTTGCTGGCCTAAGATTGGCAAAAAGCCCGAGTTCTTTTCTAAGCTTCAAAAGCGCCCTCTCCGGCCTTATCGAATAATCAAGGGCTTCCCACTTAGGGCCTCCAACAGCTCCAAGAAGCACGGCATCGGCCTCTTTTGCCATGCCTAGCACTTCATCTGTAAGCGGCGTTTTATTTACGTCAATTGACGCTCCGCCGACAAGAGCCTCCGTTACCTCGAACTCGACATTGAACTTTTCCTCAACGCACTCAAGCACCTTTACTGCCTCATCCACTATTTCAGGGCCTATGCCGTCGCCGGCTATGGCCAGTATCTTATGCATTCTCTATTTCCTCCTCGTTTGCCGCAGGAATTTCAAGTATCTTCTTTAACGAATCAAAGAACGACTCAAGGCCGCTGTGCGGAATGACAACGGTGCTCCTTCTGTCGTTCGAAAGCTCGGCTATCTGCAAAAACTTCCCGCCGGGGTTTTCCTTAAAGTCTATGAAAAGCGTTTTATTTTCTATCTGTAGCTTGTCCGTTGAAATCGTCCTGCTCTTTGGCTTATCGCCCCTGTTATCGTTTCTTCCCATTCAATCATCCTCCCTGTTGTGCTTTCGCGCGAGTTTTAGCGGTGTTTATCGCCTTCTCTTTGCCGTCTAACTTACAAACCCTCTTTTCCTTATCCACTGCATAAGGCCGCCGGAACTCACAAGCTCCTGCATGAACGGCGGCACTGCAGCTGCCTTGTACCTCTTATTCTTCGTAATGTTCACTATCTCGCCGCTTGCCATATCCACCTCGAGTTCGTCGCCCTTGGCTGCGCCATCGACCGCCTCAACGCATTCCAAAATAGGAAGCCCCATGTTAAACGAATTCCTGTAGAATATGCGCGCAAAGCTCTTTGCAATGACGCATGAGACCCCTGCTGCCTTTATCGATATGGGCGCGTGCTCTCTCGATGAGCCGCAGCCGAAGTTCTTATCTGCCACGATAATATCGCCTGGCTTCACGTTCTTTGCGAATGTTGCGTCCTCGTCCTCCATGCAGTACTTCGCAAGTTCCTTTGGGTCAGAGGTATTTAGATGCCTTGCCGGTATTATCCTATCAGTATCTATGTCAGCGCCGTACTTCCAAACCCTGCCGCGTGCCTTCATTTTAGTCTTGCTCCTTCGTTAGTCGTAATTAAATTTTTACTTCTTCGCTATCTCGTCCGGATGCGCTATCCTGCCCTTAACTGCCGTTGCAGCTGCAACAGCCGGATTCGCAAGGTATACCTCGCTTGTCGTATGCCCCATCCTTCCGACAAAGTTCCTGTTCGTCGTCGAGAGCGCCTTCTCTCCCGGCGCGAGTATGCCCATGTGCCCGCCAAGGCACGGGCCGCATGTTGGAGGGCTGATTATCGCTCCGGCGCTCATGAAGATATCGAAGTACCCAAGGTCCATGGCCTGCCTGTAGATAAGAGGTGTTGCCGGTATTATAATGAGGCGCGTGTTCTTGGCTACCTTCTTACCCTTAAGAAGCCTTGCCGAGACTTCCAGGTCTTCTAGCCTTCCGTTGGTGCAGGAGCCGATGACAACCTGGTCGATAGCAATGTTCTTTACCTCTGATACGTTCTTCGTGTTCTCAGGCAGATGCGGAAGCGCGACCTGCGGGTCTATCTTTCTGCAATCGTACTCGTGCACGACCATGTACTCGGCTTCCTTATCGCTCGTATAGTACTTTGCCGGCCTCTCGCCCCTCTTCTCGACGTATTTCTTCGTCGTTGCATCCGGCTCTATGATGCCGCTCTTACCTCCGGCCTCTATCGCCATGTTGCACATCGAGAAGCGGCTGTCCATCGAGAGCCCCTTTATGGTCTCTCCGGTGAACTCCATTGCGCGGTAAAGAGCGCCGTCAACGCCGACCTTGCCGATAGTATAGAGGATAAGATCCTTGCCGCTTACCCACTTGTTAAGCTTCCCGTAGAATACGAACTTCATGCTCTCCGGTATCTTGAACCACACCTCGCCGGTTATCATGGCAGCGGCAAGGTCTGTTGAGCCAACCCCTGTAGCAAAGGCGCCCATTGCCCCGTAGGTGCAGGTATGCGAGTCGGCGCCGATTACAACATCGCCGGAAACGACTATGCCCTTCTCCGGTAAAAGCGCGTGCTCTACTCCCACCTCGCCGCCTTCGTAGTAGTGCTTTAGCCCTTGCTCGGCTGCGAACTCTCGAAGTATCTTTACCTGTGTTGCGCTCTTTATGTCCTTATTGGGCGTAAAGTGGTCGGGAACGAGCACGACCTTGCTTTTATGAAACACCTTCTTTGCGCCTATCTTCCTGAACTCGTCTATGGCTATCGGCGCTGTGATGTCGTTACCGAGCGCGATATCGACCTTAGAGTTTATGAGCATGCCCGGGGTTACTTCACTAAGCCCCGCGTGCTTTGCAAGTATCTTTTCGGTTATTGTCATCGGCCTCAATGCCTTTTTCTTAGCCATCGCTTATACGCTTCCTCTCTTTAATAATTACGCAGAAACCCCGTCCTCAGACGAGCCTCTCGCGTTTTTCCTTCTTTTTATATTCGAGCCTGTTAAGGGCGTTTATGTAGGCCTTTGCGCTCGCCACTATAATATCGGTATGAGAGCCCTGCCCAAGCACCGTATGCCCTTCTTCCTCGAGCCGCACGGTTACCTCGCCCTGCGCGTCCGTGCCGCCTGTAATGGCATTGACAGAATAGCGTAGCAGTTTGCTCTTCGTCGCAGTAATCGCGGATATAGCCTTGAAGACCGCGTCCACCGGGCCGTCGCCATCGCTGCTCTGCTTTTTCTCTTCGCCATCGGCCTCCATTACAACAACAGCGCTAGGCCTCTTTTCCGTGCCTCCCGATACTTCCAACTTTACGAGACGGAAACGGTCAGGCACCTCGATACGAAGCACCTCGTCCTGAACAAGGGCCTCGATGTCTTCGTCAAAAACCTCTTTTTTCCTGTCAGCGAGCTCCTTGAACCTCTCGAATGCGGCATTCAGGTCTTCATCCGAAAGCTCGTAGCCAAGCTCCTTAAGCCTTGCCTTAAACGCGTGCCTGCCCGAGTGCTTACCCATTACAAGCGTTGACTTGGATATGCCAACGGACTCGGGGCTCATTATCTCGTAGGTGGTCTTTTCCTTAAGCACGCCGTCCTGATGAATGCCGGACTCGTGCGAAAAGGCGTTGTCGCCGACTATGGCCTTATTGGGCTGCACCATCATGCCGGTGATGCCCGAGACAAGGCGGCTTGCCGGGTATATCTGCTCAGTAACTATGGCAGTATCAAGGCCGAGTATGTCTTTACGCGTCCTGAGTATCATTACTATTTCTTCAAGTGAGGCGTTCCCTGCCCGCTCGCCGATGCCGTTTATGGTGCATTCAACCTGGCGCGCGCCGTTAATCACAGCGCTAAGCGAGTTCGCAACAGCAAGCCCCAAATCGTTATGACAGTGAACGGAAATAATCGCCTTATCTATATTACCTACGTTAGCCCGTATCCCCTTTATAAGCGCGCCAAACTGCTCAGGGAGCGCGTAGCCTACGGTATCGGGAATATTTATCGTAGACGCTCCTGCAGCAATGACAGCCTCGATGACCTCGTAGAGGTACTTAAGCTCTGACCTCGACGCGTCCATGGGGCTAAACTCCACATCGTCGACATATCCACGGGCATGTGTGACCATCTCAACTGCGCGCTTCTTCGCCTCGTCGCGAGTGAGACGGAACTGGTGCTTAAGATGTATATCCGATGTAGAGATGAACGTATGTATGCGCGGCCTCGGAGCGCCCTTCAAAGCTTCCCAAGCGGAATCGATGTCGTCTTGCTTCGCTCTTGCAAGGCTGCAAACAATTGGCCCTTCGACTTCGTGCGCGATTCTCCTGACTGCCTCGAAGTCGCCCGGAGAGCTGAAGGCAAACCCAGCCTCTATCACGTCAACGCCGAGCTTGGCAAGCTGCCTTGCCACACGGATTTTTTCCTCGACGTTCATCGAGGCCCCGGGCGACTGCTCGCCGTCTCTGAGTGTCGTATCGAATATTCTTACCCTGTTATCCATAAAAATTGCCTAACCCTTATGCTCCCCGCTGCCCTTATGCACTGCCTGGCCGTTTATCTCTAACTTGTGCCCGTTTTTCATCATGTCAATGAGCGTATATACCGGCCCTGACGCGACATACCCGAAGGTGAGCACGAGAAGAAGTATCTCGTGCTGCGCCGCAACAAGCACGGCAAGAAGTATCACTCCCACAAGAAGCCTGAACGGAGACCTCTTTTTTATGTTAAACTCCTTGAAGCTATAGTACTTGACTGTGCTCACCATCAAAAACGCGAGCGTGTATATCATCACAAGCACGGTAACGTGCTTTGCTATCTCTATCTGCCCAAGATAGTTAAAAAATATCACTGTCGAGGCAACGAGCACTGCGGCAGCAGGTATTGGCAGCCCGTTAAAGTGCTTACTGCCGATAGTCGCTGTCTGCACGTTGAACCTCGCAAGACGAAGCGCCCCGCATACGACGTAGAGAAATGCCGCAAGCCACCCGAACTTTTCAAAGGGCCTAAGCGCCCAGGTAAATACCAATATGCCAGGGGCAAGGCCGAATGCCACGAGGTCGGACAATGAATCATACTCCATGCCGAACTTGCTTGTGGTGTTCGTTAGCCTCGCAACGCGTCCGTCCATGCAATCGAGCACCGCAGAGATAAGTATTGCGACTGCGGAGTGAACGAAGTTGCCGTCAAGGGCCGCTACTATCGAATAAAACCCTCCAAAAAGACTTGCCGAGGTTATGAGGTTTGGCAGAAGATAAACACCGCGCCGAAGCTTCCTTGTCCTGTCAGGAGCAATTTCAACGTCAATCTCGTCGTCCTTGAGTTCTTCCTGCTCTTTCTCTATATCGTGTTCGTAGTCGCTGTTTGCCATGTCCCCTCCGGTCTGCCTTTCCCCTTGCCTACCAGCGCGCGAGTATCGAGCTTCCCGCGCTCACCTTGTCGCCTACCTTGACCTCCACCTTAGCGTCGAGCGGAAGATACACATCTAGCCTGGAGCCGAACCTTATCATGCCAAACCTTGCGCCCTTTGTGAGCGCGTCGCCTTCTTTCGAGTAACACACGATGCGGCGCGCTATAAGCCCTGCTATCTGCGTAAAGATAAACTTCTTGCCGTTCTTTGCCTCGGCCAGAATGGCATTCTGCTCATTTTCCAAGGAGGCCTTGTCGAATGCCGCGTTCATGAACTTGCCTTCGTTATAGGCAACCTTCAAGACCTTACAGTCCGCAGGCGCCCTGTTAACGTGGACGTTAAAAACATTCATAAAGATGCTTATCTTATTAGCCTCGGCCTTTAGAAGCCTGTCCTCACGAACAACGTCGCATATTATAACGCGGCCGTCTGCCGGACTGACTATAACGTCGTCACCGGAGGGAATATCCCTCTCCGGGTCGCGAAAGAAGTTAAGAACAAACGCCAAAACAAGCGCGAAAAATATGAAAAGCGGCCATACCGCGAGTACTCCTGTTATTACGACAGGCACTGCCGCGATAAAAATAAAGACATACCCTTCCTTTGCAAATGGTATGCGCATCCGGCGGCCCTTAGTTCTTAGCCTTATCGACTATCTTGGAGGCCTTCATCCACGGCATCATCGCCCTTAGCTTCTCGCCGACCTCTTCTATCTTATGCGTCTCGCCCTTCTTCGTAAGTTCGTTAAACTTCTTAAGCCCGTTCTTGTACTCGCCCATCCACTCATCGGCGAACTTGCCGCTCTGTATTTCACCAAGTATCTTCTTCATCTCGGCCTTGGTTGCGTCCGTTATCACGCGCGGGCCTCTTGTAAGGTCGCCGTACTGCGCGGTGTTGCTTATCGAGTAGCGCATGTTGGTAATGCCGCCCTCGTATATCAAATCAACGATAAGCTTCATCTCATGGAGACATTCAAAGTACGCCATCTCCGGCGGATAGCCTGCCTCCGTAAGCGTTTCAAACCCTGCCGTTATAAGGGCCGTTACGCCGCCGCAAAGCACTGCCTGCTCGCCAAAGAGGTCTGTCTCTGCCTCGTCCTTAAAGCACGTCTCGATGATGCCGGCCCTGCCGCCACCGTTGGCGCTAGCGTAAGCAAGAGCGACCTTTAGCGTATCCTTGGACGGGTCCTGATGCACAGCAACGAGTGTCGGCACGCCCCTGCCCTTCGTGTACTCATGCCTTACAAGATGCCCAGGGCCTTTTGGCGCAATCATCATGACGTTCACGTCCGAGGACGGCACGATTTTCTTAAAGTGTATGCTAAAGCCGTGCGCGAATGCGAGGTACGCGCCCTTCTTAAGATTCGGCGCTATTTCCTTCTCGAAGGTCTCGCTTTGCCTCTCATCCGGTATAAGTATCATCACAACGTCCGCGCCGTTTACAGCGTCGGCGACATTCTTTACCGTAAGCCCCGCTGCCTCGGCCTTCTTCCATGAACCGCCTTCCCTTAGGCCTATCGTAACGTCAACGCCGCTTTCCTTAAGGTTCTGCGCGTGGGCATGGCCCTGGCTGCCGAACCCGACTATCGTTACCTTCTTAGAGCGTATGTTCTCGAGATTTGCGTCCTTATCGTAGTAAACCTTCATGTATGGCTCCTTTGCTTTTTTTATTCCTTGCCTTTGCCTCTAACGCTTCTTGCCATTGCAATTTTACCTGTACGAACCATTTCCTTTATGCCAAACGGACGAAGTAGCTCCGTAATGGCCTGTATCTTCTGCTCATCCCCCGTGACCTCGATTGTATAGGATTTGGGCCCGACGTCCACGATCTTTGCCCTGAAGATATCGACTGTGCTAAGTATCTCCGGCCGCGTTTCGTCGGTAGCGTTCACCTTGACGAGCGCAAGCTCCCTGTCGATAAACTCCTCGCCGGTCATGTCGTGCACCTTGATGACGTTTATGAGCTTGTTTAGCTGCTTCATTATCTGCTCAACTATCCTCTCGTCCCCGGTCGTGACAATAGTCATCCTGGAGACATTGGAGTCCCCTGTCTCTGCCACACACAGGCTCTCGATGTTGAAGCCCCTTCCGGAGAAGAGCCCCGATATTCTGGAGAGCACGCCAAATTCGTTTTGTACAAGAACCGATATCGTATGTCTCATAGATAGCCTTCTTTACACAAGTAGCATCTTTGTGAGCCCCTGGCCCGCGGGCACCATCGGGTACACGCACTCCTTGGGGTCAACGATGAACTCCATGAACACTGGTCTGTCGTTTATCTTCATGGCCTTCTTTATGACCGCGTCAACGTCCTTTGGCTTCTCTGCCCTTAAGCCAGCACCGCCGTACGCCTCCGCTATTTTCACGAAGTCGGGTTTCTTACCAAGGCACGTGTGCGAGTACCTCTTATCATAGAAGAACTCCTGCCACTGCCTGACCATTCCGAGGAAATGGTTATTTAGTATCGCGACCTTTACAGGCAACCCGTACTCGACCGCAGTTGCAAGCTCCTGGATGTTCATTTGTATGGAGCCGTCACCTGCTATGTCGATAACCGTCTTTTTAGGATATGCAACCTGCGCCCCTATGGCCGCAGGAAAACCATACCCCATTGTGCCGAGCCCGCCGGAGGTAAGAAAAGTACGCGGCTTGTCGAACTTATAGAACTGCGCAGCCCACATCTGGTTCTGGCCGACCTCGGTCGTGATTATGGCATCGCCCTTTGTAAGCGCGTAGATACGCTCTATGACGTACTGCGGCTTTATGCGCCCGTCCATGGGCTGCGTGACCTTCAAGGAATGCGTCTTTTGCCACTTCTCTATTTCCTTATGCCACTTAGAAGTATGCTCCGAGAAAGCCGACACGTGCTTCTTGTCCTTCTTTGTAAGCGCATCGAGCAGATCTTTTAGAACATGCTGCACATCGCCGACAATCGGAACATCGACCTTGACGTTCTTACTAATCGATGTCGGGTCTATGTCTATGTGCACGATCTTCGCGTACGGCGCGAACTCGTCGAGCTTGCCGGTGACGCGGTCATCGAACCTCGAGCCAACGGCTATAAGGCAATCGGTATGCGAGATTGCCATGTTTGCTGCGTACGTGCCATGCATCCCGAGCATCCCGAGGTGCAGCTTATCGGTGCCGGGGAACGCGCCCATGCCCATGAGTGTAGTCGTAACCGGTATTTCGAGCTTCTTTGCAAGCTTTGTAAGCTCGGCCGCTGCATTCGAACCAATGACCCCACCGCCGGCGTATATAACCGGACGCTTCGAGTTAAGTATCATCTCAAGGGCCTTGCTGATTTGCCCGGGGTGCCCTTTGTACGTCGGCTGGTAGCTCTCTATCAACGCCTTCTCTGGGTAATGAAACACAGTTGAATTGGTCTGCACGTCCTTTGGAATGTCGACGAGCACAGGGCCCGGCCTTCCTGTCGTTGCAATGTAAAAAGCCTCTTTGATAATGCGCGCAAGGTCTTTCACGTCTTTAACAAGGTAATTGTGTTTTGTGCACGGCCTCGTGATGCCGACTATGTCAGCCTCCTGAAAAGCGTCGTTACCTATAAGCGCGGTCGGCACCTGTCCTGTGAACACGACCATTGGAATAGAATCCATGTAAGCGGTTGCTATTCCGGTAACGGTATTGGTTGCTCCAGGGCCAGAGGTGACTAAAACAACACCGGGCTTTCCGGTCGAGCGCGCGTAACCGTCTGCCATATGCACAGCGCCCTGCTCATGGCGCACGAGTATATGATTTAGCGGACACTTCTTGCCGTAAAGCACGTCGTAGAGCGGAAGCACAGCTCCGCCAGGATACCCGAAAATGGTATCAACGCCTTCCTTCCTAAGCGCCTCTATGAATATTTCTGCCCCTGTCTTGGTCATTTTCTCAAATAGGCCGCAATCGCATCGCGGCTAACATTTTTTTTATAGACACACGGATTAGGAATCCGTTATTCCAGCCATCTACTCCACTACCGCCCCTGTGTTTGCGCTTGTAACCACCTTTGCGTAGCGCGAGAGCCAGCCTGTCTTGATCTTCGGCTCCGGGGCCTTCCACTTCTTCTTTCTCTTTTTTAGCTCAGCGGCAGACACCTTGAGCTCAAGCTTTCTCTTTGGAATGTCAAGCTCGATAACATCGCCGTTCTTCACAAGCGCTATGGGGCCGCCCTCCATTGCCTCTGGCGATATATGGCCGATGCACGGGCCTCTTGTACCGCCAGAAAACCGACCGTCGGTTATGAGCGCAACACTCTCGCCAAGCCCGAGCCCGACGATTGCCGCAGTTGGAGCAAGCATTTCGCGCATTCCGGGGCCGCCTTTGGGGCCTTCGTAGCGAATTACCACCACATGCCCGGCCTTTACCTTGCCAGACTGTATGGCTGCCTGAGCAGCTTCTTCGGAGTCGAATGTTATGGCCTTGCCGGTAAAGCGCATCATCTTATCGCTAACCCCGGACTGCTTTACAACCGCACCAAGAGGAGCAAGGTTACCGCCAAGCACCGCTATACCGCCCTCTTTGTGATAGGGCTTATCAACCGGCTTTAGCACTTCCTCATCCACGTATGTAACCTGTTTTACTATGTCCTTCACCCTGACGCCGGAAACGGTAGGGTTATCTTTTATAACCTTCTCAAGCCTCTTCATCACGGCCGGTATGCCGCCTGCCCAGTGAAGGTCTTCCATGTAGAACTTCCCTACCGGCTCAAGCGATGCTATGTGAGGAGTCGTCCTGCTAAGCTTGTCAAACGTATCGAGCGGAAGCTTAACCCCTGCCTCATGCGCAATCGCCAGAAGATGCAGCACGGTGTTAGAAGAACCACCGAGCGCCAAATCAACCCTGATTGCGTTCTCGAATGCGTTTTTCGTCATGATGTTTCTTGGCAAAATATTTTTCCTTACAAGCTCGACGATTCTCTCGCCCGAGTCGAAGGCAATGCGCCTTTTCTCGCTCATCACTGCCGGAGCAGTGCCGCACCCAGGAAGGCTCATGCCCATTGCCTCTGTAAGCGAGTTCATCGTATTGGCGGTATAGAGCCCCTGGCAGCTTCCAACCCCCGGGCACGCGCCAAGCTCGCAAGCCGCAAGCTCTGACTTCGTGATTTCGCCCTTTTTATAACGTCCCATCGCTTCAAACGTATTGCGTATAAACGAAAGACGCTGTCCCTTCAACCTTCCTGTCATCATCGGCCCTGCGCTCACTACTATCGATGGGATGTTCAACCTCGCGGCTGCCATGAGCATGCCTGGGGTAATCTTATCGCAGTTAGTTAGAAGCACGAGGCCGTCCAGAGCATGCGCCTCGGCTACACTCTCTATCATGTCAGCTATAAGCTCGCGTGTGGAGAGCGAATAATGCATGCCCTTATGGCCCATGGCAATGCCGTCGCAAACGCCTGGGAGCCCGAAGAACATCGGGTAGCCTCCGCCCGTGTGCACGCCCTTTTCGATGAACCTTTCCAGATCCCTCATGCCGATGTGGCCGGGGATAAGGTCTGTAAAGCTCGTAGCAACGCCGATAAAGGGCTTTTGCATCTCGCCCTTTGGTATGCCGGTTGCGTACATAAGGGCCCTGTGCGGGACCCTTGAAAAACCTTTTTTAACGCGGTCGCTTCTCATATCACCCCTGCGTATTTATTTAACGCCGCTTTCCTTTAAAACGTTTATCATGTGCTCCATCTTGTCCTTAAGAGCAAGCTTTTGTTTCTTCAATGTGGCAATCTCGACTTCCTCGTCCTTGGTAAGATGCGGCCGCTTCTCCAACTTCTCGACCACCTTCCTGTGCTGACGGAATGTCTCGTATGCCTCCTTGAACTCGATATTATTCTTAAGAAGCTTATCAACAACAGGGTCGTTTACGTCAATAGGCATATCAGCTGCTCCTTTCCAAAATACGTGAAATTCGCTTAAGTTAGTAATAATACACTAAAAAGAGGGAAAAAGTCAATAAAATAACGGGATTAGGCGTTGTTTTGGCCGCTTTTGAGCTCGGCCTCGGATTTGCGCAGGTATAGCGGCGTAACTTCAAGCGGGGTAAGGGTTTTATAAGGCCCGCTTTCGGCAAGGATAGCTATATTCGACGCCCTGATATGCCACTTTTCTTCCGGCAAAAACACGGCATCGGGCATAAGGACTGACACGCTCTCTTTATATTCATTTAAGCCGTTACCAAGGAACACGGCCCCCCTGCCGGAAGTGACGCCTTTAAGGCTTTTGATAAAATCCTCTATGGAAGAAGCCCTGTCGTCAAGAAGCCTCTTGGGCGCGCCCAGGCTCAAATCAAATGCAGCGGCGTAGACCTCTTTCTTACGCGCGTCGAATACAGGGCAAACTATTCTGTCCGTTTTCCCGGCGTTCATCGAAAGCGCCATGAGAGTAGATACTGTTCTTATCTCCATCTTGCCTGTTGCCCAGGCAAGCCCCTTAATAAGGCTTACTCCGATTCGAAGCCCTGTAAACGAGCCCGGGCCGCTTCCTATGGCAAAGCAATCGATATCGTTTATCGTGAGATTTAACGAAGTAAGCAGTTCATCTATGCTCTTTAGAAGCCACTCGGAGTGAGTGGTGACGCGCTCCGCGTGCACTTCCTTGAGCACGCGCCCGGAATCAGAGACCGCAACGCTTCCTGAAAATGAAGACGTGTCTATCGAAAGAAGCCTCACGCAAAGAGCCCCGTCAGCTGAAAATTCTCCAGATATCGTTCCACATGACAAGCGCAATGAGCGCGATTATCATGGCAAACCCGATTTGCTGGAACATCATGACCAACCTGTCGCTAAGAGGAGCGCCCTTTAACTTCTCAGCGATAAGCATAACGACAACGCCGCCGTCCAATACCGGAATGGGGAAGAGGTTTAGCACGCCGAGATTAAGACTTATTATGGCGACAAGCACAAGGACCTTGGTAAACCCGGCGCTCGTTGCCGAGCCCGTTACCTGCGCTATCATTATCGGGCCGCCAAGGGCCTTTACCGAATAAAGCCCCGTGAAGAGCCCCTTTATGAACTTGAATATCAGATACGTCTGCTCGTAGCACTCCGCCATGCCAAGCTTAATTGACTCGACAAAACCGAACTTCTTTACCACTGTCTCGATAAGCGGATTTATACCGATAAGCTGGCGCTTTGCCTCCTCGTCGAACTTGGGAGTAAGCTTTACATCCATAGTTTTACCGTCGCGCACATAGGTAACGACCCTCTCGCCCTGTTTCTTCGCCATCTCGCGCGATATCTGGTACCAGTAGCTTATCTCCACGCCGTCGATTGCAGTTATCCTGTCACCCTTTTTAAGCCCGGCAACGTCCGCAGGCATACCCGGAGCAAGCGCGCCCACGACAGGCGGACTGCTCGGCAGTATGTCGTCTGCCGTGCCCATGCCTTCCTTCGCGCTCTTACCCGGAGTATAAGGAGCCTTAAAGGTCTCTGCGTCACGCTTTACGGTAAATATAATCTCCTTACCCGGGCTTAGAAGTATTACCTTATTTAACGCGCTCCAGTTCTCGATTTTCTCGCCATCGGCCTCTATAATCACATCCCCGGCCTTCATGCCGCCTTTATCGGCCTGACCGCCCTTATCAACGTACTCGAGCCTGGCTTCATCGTAGAGAAACGCCGGCATGCTGGTGCCAAGCATGTATGGAAGCGGGAATACTACGAACGCGAGTATGAAGTTCATCACCGGCCCTGCAGCCACTATAAGCACGCGCTGGTATATCGGCTTACGGTCGAATGCGCGCTCGAGCTCCCACGCGCTCCACTCCTTGCCCTTCTCATCCTCTCTCGACTCTCCAAACATCTTTACATACCCGCCAAGCGGAATGGCAGAGAGCATGTACTCGGTCTCGCCTCTTTTCACGGAGAAAAGAGCGGGGCCGAACCCGAGAGAGAACTTCTCGACCTTGACGTCGAAGTACTTGGCAACCGCAAAGTGCCCGAGCTCGTGCACGAAGATCAGCACGCCAAGCACTATTATAAATACCAATATGCCTTCTGGTGTGAACATTTTATCTTTTTTGTCTCCTTACTTTATTTGCGCTTAAGCATTTCATTTTACAAGCGACGCTGCCTTATCCCTTGCCCACATATCGGCATCGAGCACGTCGTCGAGCGTTTTTATGGTCTTTGCCCTGTGCGCGCCAAGCACCATGGCAAGTATTCGCGCTATATCCATGAACCCTATTTCTTTTTTCAAAAAAGCCTCGACACAAACCTCGTCCGCGGCATTCAAAACTGCAGGCGCAGTACCGCCTATTTCGAGAGCCTCGTACGCAAGCGTCAGGCACGGAAAACGCCTCTTCTCGGGCGTTAAAAACTCAAGCCTTCTTCCGCCAAGCTCCAACCTCGGGGTGCAGTTCTTCCCTATCCTCCCCGGGAACCCGAGGGCATAGGATATGGGACCCCGCATGTCTGAGGTGGAGAGCTGCGCGACAACGGAGCCATCGACATACTCAACCATCGAATGCACTATGCTCTCCGGGTGCACGACAACGTCTATTTTATCATTCTGGACGCCAAAAAGCCACTTTGCCTCTATTACCTCGAAGCCCTTGTTCATCATTGTAGCGGAATCTATCGTAATGCGCCGCCCCATTTCCCAGTTCGGGTGCTTTAGCGCCTGCCCGGGCGTAACGGACTTAAGCTTCGAAAGCGGCGCCCTTAGAAACGGCCCACCGGAGGCAGTAAGTATTATCCTTTCGATTTCAGCGGTGTCGTGGCCCTTTAAGCACTGAAACACTGCAGAGTGCTCGGAATCGACCGGAATGAGGCTTACCCCTCTTCTCTTGACCTCATTCATCACAAGCGGCCCTGCGGCAACAAGCGCTTCCTTGTTTGCAAGAGCGATGTCCTTGCCTGCCTTTATGGCGTGAAGCGTCGGGATAAGCCCGGCAAACCCGACGATTGCCGACACGGTCATGTCAACGCCCTTATATGCAGCTGCAATCTTCGCGCCCTCTGTGCCAAAGCCTATATCAACGCCAAGCGACTTAACGGACTTATCACTGGAAAGCGCCTCTGCGCTCTTTTCATCGGTTACCGAAACAAAATGCGGCGCAAACTCGCGGATCTGCTTTTTTAAGAGCGCGATGTTCTTTCCGGCGGCAAGTGTTACGACCTTGAAGCGCCCCTTATTGGCGCGCACCACGTCGAGCGTGCTCGTGCCTATGGAGCCTGTTGAGCCAAGTACAGCTATGCCCTTTTGTTTTTTCATGAGAGAAGGTTGCGAAGCTCGAGGTAATAGTAAAGCGCCGGAACAACGAACACCATGCTGTCTATCCTATCGAGCAGACCGCCGTGGCCAGGTATAAGGTTACCCGAATCCTTCACGCCGGAAGCGCGCTTTAGTAAAGACTCGAACAAGTCTCCATATACCGAGACTACACCTAACCCGAGCGTTAAGAGCGCGACCTCGTAGTGGTAGAGCCCGAGACCTAAGAAATAATTCATGCAAAGAGAGGCTATGACGCCGCCAAGCAAGCCGCCAACAAGCCCTTCTATGGATTTTCCCGGGCTTAGCACCGGAGCTAATTTATGTTTGCCTATCGCCTTTCCCGTAAAGTACGCGAATGTATCGTTACTCCAGACAAGCACGAGAGAGAAAAGAAACCACAACCTGCCGTTCTCGAGCCCGGTTAGCGGTACGATATGGGCAACCGGCACGGCGATATAGAGAAGTGCGAGTATCTTGGACATGACCCAGTTAGCAGAGGCCTTGAAGTCCTTTCTCGCGTATATGCCCGTTAAGAAATATATGAAGACGTATGCAACCGAGGCCCGTAAGGCGTCGGCAAGCCCTGCGTACAGGAAGATGAAAGGTATTGACGCTGAAAACACTATGGCGAGCGCCGCGCTTCCCGAGTACCCCATCTTCTCGTTTATGTGCATGAGCTCTTTAACCGCCCCTGCGATAAGCAGGGCCGCAAGCGCTGCTATGACCCAAAACGGAGCGTAGAGGATAATCGCTACGACTATTGGTATTAGTATTATGCCGCTTATCAGCCGCTTGACCAAGATATATTTCCCCTTTCAAATGCCGCGAAGTCTGTAAAAAAACGGCACGGACAAAAGTCCGCGCCGCGCATATCGTTTTCTACAACGTGTTACTTCGCCTGCGCCGCAAGCTGCGCCTGCGTAAGTCCAAAGCGCCTGTCGCGGCCCTGAAAAACGCGTATTGCCTTCATAAGCTCCTCTTCGCCGAAATCAGGCCAGAGGACCTCTGTCACATAAAGTTCCGTATAAGCCGACTGCCAGAGCATGAAATTCGAAAGCCTCATCTCCCCGCTCGTTCTGATAAGAAGGTCCGGGTCAGGCGCTCCTGCCGTGTAGAGACGCTTTTCAAGCTCGCGACCGTCCACATCGCTTGCCTTAAGCAAACCCTTTTCAACGTCCATGGCAATCGCCCTGCATGCCTTTGCTATTTCATCTCTTGAGCCGTAACTTAGCGCAAGCTGCAGCGTCATCGAAGTATTGTTGACCGTCTTAGCTTCTACCAGTCTCACGACCTTTCTCACGCCTTCGGGCAGATCATCTATATCGCCGATTGCCTTGAAGCGTACATCTTCGCGCATGAGAAGCTCGCACTCGGCCATGAGGTAGTCTTCGAGAAGCTTCATCAGAAGGTTTACTTCCATGACCGGACGGTTCCAGTTTTCCTTGGAAAATGTGTACAAGGTAAGATACTTAACGCCAAGGGAGCGGCAGTGCTTGACGACGTTACGCGCAGCATCTATGCCTTTTTTGTGGCCGCTAACGCGCATCTCGCCTCTACGCTGCGCCCAGCGCCCGTTGCCGTCCATTATTATCGCTATGTGAGAGGGTATGTCGTTCAAACCCGTAGACCTCGTGAAAAAGAAAAAAACAGCCGATGCGCCCGCAAATACAGCCTCAGACCTCCATTATCTCCTTTTCCTTGTCAGCGAGTATGGAGTCTATTTTCTTTATTTCCTTATCTGTAACGTCCTGCACGTGCTGCTGGCCCTTCTTTAGATCGTCCTGAGTGATGGCCTTGTCCTTTTCCAATTTTTTTATGGCCTCGTTAGCGTCGCGCCTTACGTTACGAATGGCGACCTTGGCGTCTTCACAATACTTTTTCGCCACCTTGACGAGCTCTTTTCGTCTCTCCTCTGTTGGCTGCGGTATCTGTATGCGTATCAACTTGCCGTCGTTCGTAGGCGTAAGACCCAGCCCTGACGATATTATCGCCTTCTCTATCGCGCCAAGCTGGCTCATGTCCCATGGCTGTACGGTTATGAGCCGGCTCTCGGGAACAGAGAGAGAGGCCATCTGCGGCAACGGCGTTGCGGTGCCGTAGTAATCGACCTTCACGTCGTCGAGTATTGCAGTGGAGGCTCTACCTGTCCTAAGCTTCAAGAGCTCCTGCATGAAGAGCTCGATTGCCTTGTCCATCTTTCTCTTGGAATCGTCGAAAACGTTTTTTAGCGCCATAATGCCCTCTATGCGTTCGCCCTTACGAGCGTGCCGACCTTCTCCCCTTTTAGTATTTTCATCACGTTGCCTTTTTCCTTTATATTGAAGACGATAATCGGCAGGTTGTTGTCCATGCAAAGCGATACCGCGGTCGTATCCATGACCTTCAACCTTTCCTTAAGTACTTCTATATACGTCAATTCCTCGAACTTCTTAGCGCTCTTGTCCTTTACCGGATCCTTGTCATATACGCCGTCGACCTTCGTGCCCTTCATTATTATATCAGCCTGTATCTCCATTGCTCTAAGCGAGGCCGCGGTGTCGGTAGTAAAGTACGGGTTGCCGGTGCCTGCGGCGAATATCACGACACGGCCCTTCTCAAGATGGCGAACTGCGCGCCTTCTTATATATGGCTCTGCAAGGGCCTTCATCTCGATTGCCGAAATGACCCTCGTTATAACGCCCTTTTTCTCGAGCGCGTCCTGCATGGTTAGCGAGTTTATGACGGTCGCGAGCATGCCGACGTAATCGGCGGTAGCCCTTTCCATGCCCTTTGCGCTTGCCTCGACGCCTCTAAAAATATTGCCGCCGCCGATAACGAGCGCTACTTCCACGCCTGTGGCCACGCAGTCCTTTACCTCGGATGCTATGGTGTCGACAACGGATGAATCCACGCCGAACTTGAGCTCGCCCATAAGGGCCTCGCCCGAAAGCTTTAGAAGAATTCTCTTGTACTTTGGCGCCATGTTTTACCCAACCCCTTACCGCAAAAATCAATGACTATACGCGGTTCTTATAAAATAACGGCGGCATCATGCCGCCGCACAGGCAAACCCTAACCACAACCAATCCAAGCCGAACATCTGTAACATGCCACCCAAAAGCATTTTAAGTACTTAATTATATTAAAAATTTAATGGGGCTGTCAACAGCAAACAAATTTACTTACTTTTAGCGGATACGAGCGCCTTGCGAACTCTTATCTTATTACCAAATTTAACCATAATCGCAGCCTTCTCGGCCTCATATTCATCTACGACATCTACCGAGACAATATCCATAAATTCGTTTCTATAATATCTTATAGTGCCTACATAAACCGCCTCGTCGCCAGATTTAATGTCTACTTTGTATCCAGATGGGAGAAAAACTCTTCCAAACCATCTGGCATCGTTCATATACACCTCCGAAGCAACTACATAAAAAGGCTTATCCTCTGCCATAACATAGAATGTTTCCCCAAACATTATTTCAATCATTTTATCGTATCTATCGTATACAGGCTCCTTTAACATAAAAAACTGATTCGCCGATGAACTAAGCGACAAACGGTACCTGTAATCTTCGTTGGCTTTTACAAGTGTCGACGAAGAAGTAAGCAACGCCGCCTTATTCTCATATGCCTGCAATCTTGACCCTTTAATCCGCTGCGCGCCCTTTGAAAGAGGAGGTATGAGTTCTATTTTTCCGAAAATAATAGTCTTGCCTGGCGGCAGAGATGAGAGATCCTTTACTGCTGGCATTAAAGGCGGAAAAGAAGGGAAAGCACATCCAGACACTGCAAAAAAGAACGCAACAAAAAACGAACGCAGCAAGATATAGAACATTACTTCAATTCCTTAATACGCTTCTGAATTAAGGCTTCCCACTTGGTTCCTTCACTCAACGGAAGCAATATTTCAAGCACTTCCTTTTCTCTAGGTTTGCCTGTCTCCACCACAGTAAACTGATACCCCATCTTTTCATCATACTCTTCCACCAATTTAAATGTTCCGACATAATAAAGACCTGGCTTGCTTACTTTGAATGCCGTTATATTCTTGGTGAATTCCGGCAGTGGATACCTACGGGTTATATTAACAACAGGCGTCCTTTCGTACCTTCCGAATTCCAACACCTGGTAAATGCCTGCGGAAAGACGGTCGTTCCAAAAAGCGCCGTTGCTTACCCCGCATAACTTAACCGGTTTATCTATGACAGGATCTATTTGTTTAAGATTGACATACGAAACTTTGCTGGAATTCAAAAAAGTGGCTTTAACGCCATCACTCATATCTATATAACCATACACCAACGATACCGTTTCGTCTTTTGAATTAGTAATAACCGTTGGAGCAACCGCACAACCAAAAAAAACCAACACCGACAAAGCAATTAATGCAACCCTACCTACTCGCATTATCACCTCCGTGTTGGTTTTATCGCGGACTTTATACGTGCCGGAATCCGGCACGCCCATCAATACCCGTAAACACAGCTCTTTTCTGCGCCTTACTGCTCCTGGCCCTCAGCCTCGTCCTTCAAGCCCTCGCCGACCTTGAACCTCGCAAAACGCCTGACCTGTATGTTCTCGCCTATCTTTGCGATAGCGGCGGTGACCAAATCCCCGATGGTCTTGTCGTTGTCCTTTACAAAGACCTGCTCCACAAGGCACGTCTCCTTATAGTACTTATCGAGCTTGCCCTCGACCATCTTCTCGATAACCTTCTCTGGCTTTCCGGATTCCTTTGCCTGGACCTTGTATATTTCCTTTTCCTTCGCGATTATGTCGGCAGGCACTTCTTCCCTTCTTACATAAAGAGGGCTCATGGCAGCTACCTGCATGGCGATGTCTCTTGTCAGCGCGATGAAGTCCTCGTTCTTGGCGACAAAGTCGGTTTCGCAGTTCACCTCTACGAGCACGCCGACCTTTCCGCCAGCGTGGATATAGGAGGTAACGAGCCCTTCCTTTGCGCTCCTGCCGGCCTTTTTCTGCGCCTGGGCAAGGCCCTTTTCCCTAAGAAACACGATTGCCTTCTCGAAATCCCCTCCGGTCTGGCTAAGGGCCTTTTTACAGTCCATCATGCCGGCCCCGGTCATTTCCCTTAATTCCTTTACCTTGACAGCTGAAATCTCCATTTTATCTAAAAAATCCTCCGATGTATTTTTATATCGCTAAAGACGCGGCCCTATCAGACCGGCGCGCCTTCTGCTACCGCTGCCTCTTCGGCCGCCTTCTTTGCGTCTATCTCGGCCGCTGCCTTTGCCTCTACGGCCTTATCGGTCTCCTTCACGAGCTTCTGCTCGTAAAGGGCCTTGCCTTCCATGCACGCCTCTGCCATTGCGTTTGCGAAGAGGTCTATTGCCCGGATGGCGTCGTCGTTACCCGGGACCACGATGTCGACTTCGTCCGGATCGCAGTTTGTATCGACGATTGCGACTATCGGAATGCCTAGCCTTCTTGCTTCCTTTAGCGCGATAGTCTCCTTCTTCGAATCTATGACGAACACGGCGCCAGGAAGCTTTGTCATGTTCCTTATGCCGCCGATGTTTTTCTCAAGCTTTACCCTCTCTCTTTCGAGAAGCAGGGCTTCCTTCTTGGTAACGGCCTCGGTAGAGGAAGCTCCGTCCTTTATGGCGCTAAGCTTCTTTAGCCTGTCGATGTTCTGCTTGATGGTAGAGAAGTTGGTCAGCAGCCCGCCTATCCATCTCTGATTGATGTAGTCCATGCCGCACTTATTGGCAGCCTGCTCAATAGAGTTCTGGGCCTGCTTCTTCGTGCCGATAAAGAGCACCTTCTGCCCCTTTGCGGCAACGTCGCGGATGTAATCGTAGGCGATTTTGAATGCCTTTACGGTCTGCTGCAGGTCTACTATGTAGATGCCGTTTCTTGCTCCAAAGATGTAAGGCTTCATCTTCGGGTTCCATCTCTTTGTCTGGTGACCGAAGTGCACTCCCGCCTCGAGGAGTTGCTTCATGGTAAGGTAAGCCATTTTCTCTTTTTCTCCTTTTAAGGGTTAATATCCTCCGCGCCTTTAAAAGCCGCCCGGCCTTCCGGGCACCCTCGTTACACACAGGCGCGTGCGTAATTAAGACATATCTTTATAACATAAGGGGTTATGGGATTTCAAGGGTAATTTTAAGATACTATTGATAATGCGCTCTGCGGCCGCAATGTCACGAAAAAAACAGTAGACTCCGTGCCCCTTCCCTGATATGCTCCATAGCATATCCATAACATGATTTAACCAAATAAATCGGAAGGTTACGGCAATGAGCGCATACACAATCGGAGCCCTGGTTGGAACGGTATTAAGGCTTGCACTCGGCATACTCGCCGCGCGTTCCGGTATAAAAAGGTTTTCGCTAAACCCCGGGACAGCCTGGACGGTCATCGTCGTGCTTACGGCAATTGCCTCTTACGTGCTAACTGCAACGAATAAGAACATTACCTTTGCGAACTCGCCGTGGATAGTGAAGTTCTACGTCAACTCAACCGAAGTGTTCTTCATCTTGGCGCTGCTCTTCTGGATAGTCTCGCTCGTGGCAGGGAAAAAGCCGGAGAAGGCAGAGGGGAAAACGGGGGAAAAATGAGAGGGTCGATGGGAGCAATACTCGCCCTACGGACTTCGTAATACAATTCCCAAAAAAACATGTACGATAAAGACAAAAAAGCACAGCTAATAGAACTTACCGGCCTGCCGCACCCTGCCACAGGCGCTCCGCTCCCGCATATAATATCGAACGACAACAATCTATACCTTGCTTACTGCGTAAAAACTGAAAATAGCAGAGACAACGGCACATATGCCATTGTCAGATTTAAAAATAATTCCCAGTACATATTCGGCTATCCAAACGACGAAGCAGCTCACCAGCACCCGCTTTACGAAAATGGTCTCAGGCCCTATGCGGCTTACGCAGTGAAAAACTCTCCATGGATCGCGAAACATTTAAAGCATTACGGCTCCCATATCAATACGGGAGAGCCTCTTAACAAACCATATATGCACTACATATTCTTTTTCCATGACACCTGCTTCGAATGCATCGCGGAAGGCGTTGAAACAGTCTGCGTCGAAGAAGGACGCATCTACGACGCCGTACAAAAAATTAACAAACTTATATTCGAGGATTAAAAATGGCGCGCATGGCCTCCGGAGCAGGCGTTGCACCCAGCACCGCTAAAAACTATTTAGATTCATAACGCAAGATATAATAGTATTTATCTATATAAATATCTTCTTTTGTAAGCTCTTGCAACCTGTCCCGGAACCAATTTACAGCCAAAACACTATCGGCATTTAAAAATTTCTTTGGCATACCCACCATCGGCCGCGCTACTGTTATATCGACACATCCTTCAACAGGAAACCTTATGTCAAATGCCCTCTTGACATCTTCACCTGTAACACCTTTAATGGTTTTCCAGCCCATTAACATTACAGGCATTCTCAAAGAGGAAACCTTATACCAATAAAGAACGACCTTTCCCTTGGCATCTTTATCGCCAGGCAACTTTAACTTCCGGGATACCGGCCATCCGCATCCTCTCCAGTTTTTCACTTTTCGTAACCTGGGCACCTTTTTGTCTTTGTGAGGTTTTGCAGGTCTTACTTCTTTATTTAATTCCGCCTCATACCGCTCAATCAGTTTCTCCATTCGTTTGGGAGTCGTATTTTTCAAAAACCATGCTTTATACAGATCGTATATTACGCCCGCGTTTTCATCACAATTCCGGGCTGAAACAGAAAGAGTGTCGAGCTCGTACATGAGCCCGCTCTTATCCATCCAGCACGACAAATTCCATCCTTCTCCTTCATACTCATCTACCTTCATAACCTTGCCAAGCTCTTCGGATTTCCAATTCACCATTGCAGACTCAGCTGCAGGATGCATAGGAAACCAACTGCCAAGCAAACTGACCCCATCGGCCTTAGCAAGCTTTTTGAGTTCTTGCCCAAGCTTCTTACGTATAGACGTCAATGTTCTTTTTTTCTTAAGCGCCATTTGTTCCCGTTGCTGACCACGGCAGTTTACAACTTCAAACATTATATTCCATCCATAACCCCGTCCAGATGCTACCACGCCACGCCGGGTGCGACCAACCCTTTGCCGCTAATACCCCACAAAAGTTACGGTCCTCGCATAAACTCCCTTAATTACTTTCAAGATACTTACATTAACCAAGTCAACCACAACAAGGCCTCCGGTAGACATCTAGTAGAGCTTCTTATCATCCGGCGTTATTCCAACAAAGTAATCCAGAGAAAGCCCTATATTAACCAACTGTTGATTAGAAACCGACCCTATATTCAGCAAACCAATCTCCCCCCTGTTTTTACATCATAAATATGAAGAATACCCAAACTTTTTATCGGCTCCTCATGCTTACCCGAATCATACACCTCATCACAAACAAAAATCTTGGCAGAATACGACAACATACAAGCTGCATTAGCAAGCTTTGCACTAAGCAACGGCGAGGCAGTATCTGCCTCCAGGTCATATACAAAATAACCGTCCGCTTCCGCGCCATTGACGATTTGTGTCCCGGAAACAAGAACCTTCTGTCCTTTTATATCCTTAACGTAAGCTAAATGAAAATTTTTCGATGACAACTGGTCATATGGCAATACAACAGTCTTCTGAACTGTGTTTGTATTTAAATCTATGCTCCTAAGCGTGGTATCATATGACCTGAAAACATACGCCCTCTTCCCATCTGCAGAAAAACCAGGCGCCGGGTCGAGAGAATCGTGAGCAGGAGGCAAAAAAAGCATTTTAACGAATGTAAACTCCAAATTAGCATCTAATAACGCATACTCTGTGATGTCCTCTCTATTGCCACCGCCAGTAGCATGAAATATAGCGGCCCCCCTGCCCATATTAAGCGCGAGTTGACTATATTCGTACCCATCGTCAACTATAATTTTTTTTGACTCAAGCGTATCAGCATCAAAGACCTCTACGCCATTGTCTTTCAGAAGCACTAACGCATTAGCTTCCTTGAAATATACTCCCGAATAAACACTTATGTTTTCATAGTCTTCCGAAGTATTTTGTTTTTTACTTATAACCTCATCGGTATCAGTATTTAACACAACCATACTAACACCACCGCCTGTAAAATAACCTTTCCGCGCGGCAAACACATCGCGGGCCATACAAAGCATAAAGACACAGCATAGTGAAAATACCACGCATTTGATTATATTTTTTTTCATGTCATCCCCCCTTTAATCCATTTTCCGTCAGCAATTACCGTCCGCGAGTCGCATAACCGTACAGGACTGGTCATACCCCGCCATCCTCTTACCCCGTCACGATTCTACCACACTGCGCCGGAAAAACAAAACCCGTCCGCAGATGGCGGACTTCAAACAAATGGACAACCAACTCCTCTTCTGATAAAATTTCAAAAAGCGGCAATAACACGCCGCAGAGGACGCGCAGCATGCAGATACGAAAGCCATTTGTCGCAAACCAGTTCTACCCGGGTTCTTCGGACTCGCTGCGTCATGCTGTCGAAGGCTATATTTCCTCCGCGCACTCCACTGCCGAGGAAAAGGCCGTTGCCTTAATCGCCCCGCACGCCGGGTACATGTACTCCGGCAAAACCGCCGGAGAAGCGTTCGCAAGGGTCATCGTACCGGAAAGTGTAGTGCTAATCGGCCCAAACCACACGGGTCTTGGCGACGCATTCGCGGTCATGACAAAAGGCACGTGGGAAACGCCGCTTGGAAACCTCGACATTGACGAAGACCTTGCGGAGGCAATACTTGACTCATCACGCCTATTTACCGCCGACACCCTTGCCCACGAGCGCGAACATTCCCTTGAAGTCGAGATGCCTTTCATATATATTAAAAACCCTAAGGCGAAAATCGTGCCCATCACCGTGATGTCATCCTCCCAAAAGGCATGCGAGGACGCGGGAGCTGCGCTGGCAAAGGCAATCAGAAAGCACAAGAAGAAAACCCTCATCGTCGTAAGCTCGGACATGAACCATTACGAGAGCGACGAGATAACAAGAAAGAAAGACCGCCTTGCCATAGACAAGGTGCTCGCACTCGACCCGGAGGGGCTCTTAAAGGTCATAAAGGAACACCGCATCACGATGTGCGGCGCTATCCCGGCTGCGATTGCCCTATACGCGGCAAAAGAGCTCGGCGCAACAAAGGCAACGCTTGCCGGGCACACTACATCGGCAGAGGCAAGCGGAGATACCACCTACACAGTCGGGTACGCAGGGTTCGTAATAAAATAAAAACTTCTTCGAAAGGTTTTTCAAAACAGCAAACAGATGACGGTAAAAACACGTTTCGCACCGAGCCCCACCGGATACCTCCACATCGGAGGAGCAAGAACCGCGCTATTTAACTACCTCTACGCAAGAAAGCACAAAGGCAAATTCGTCCTTCGAATCGAGGACACGGACGCCGAGCGCTCCACAGAGGCATCCATACAGGCAATCCTCGACGGCATGGAGTGGCTTGGGCTTGAGTACGACGAAGGCCCGTTCTACCAGAGCAAGCGCTACGACTTATACAGGGAATATGCCGACAAGCTCCTTAAAAAAGGCGACGCGTACAAGTGTTACTGCACGGCAGAAGAACTCGAAGAGAGAAGAAAGCAGGCCCTTAAAGAAGGCCGCCCGCCAAAGTACGACGGCCGCTGCCGCGAAAGAACAGACTCGCCCGCCCTTCCCTTTGCCTTGCGGTTCAAGGTAGGGCCCGGAAAAACAGTTGTCGACGACGCTGTAAAAGGCAAAACCGCTTTCGAGCATTCGGACATAGAGGACGTTATAATACTTAGAAGCGACACTACACCCACATACAACTTCTGCGTTGTCGTAGACGACGCTACCATGGGCATAACGCACGTAATCAGAGGCGACGACCACTTAAATAACACGCCGAAGCAGATGCTCATGTACGACGCGCTCGGGTTCCCTCTCCCGGTATTCGCCCATCTCCCAATGATACTCGGCAGCGACAAAACGCGCCTCTCCAAACGCCACGGCGCAACGTCAGTGACCGCCTATAGAGACATGGGGTATCTGCCAGAGGCCCTGATAAACTACCTTGCAAGGCTTGGCTGGAGCCACGGCGACGAGGAAATATTTACGCTGCAGTCGCTCATTGAAAAGTTTACGCTGGAAAATGTGGGCAAATCCTCGGGCGTGTTTAACCCTGAGAAACTCATCTGGCTAAACCACCACTACATAAAGGAATCAAGCGTCGAGAGTGTGGCAAAGCACGCGCTGCCGCATTTCAAGGAACTCGGCATAGACGCGGAGCATGACCCGCGCCTATTACAGATAGTAAAGACAGTAAAAGAGAAGTCTCGCACATTCAAGGAAACTGCCGAGAGCGCGGCCTTCTACTTTGCTACAGAAATAAAGTACGACGAAAAAGCGGCTACGAAGTTCCTCACAAAGGCATCGCTTGAGCCAATCGAGGCTTTAATCGAAGCATTAAAGCCCCTTGCCTCTTTCGATGAGCCTTCTGTCGAGGCGGCATTCAAAGGCGTCATCGAGGCAAAAGGCATAAAGCTCGTTGCCCTTGCCCAGCCCGTAAGGGTTGCTGTCACGGGAAATACCGTTAGCCCGGGTATCCACGAGACCCTCTCTGCCCTTGGCAAGGAAAGAACGCTTGAACGCCTCACAAAGGCTGCGGAGCACATCAGGAAACAAGGCTGAGCACAGTTCCTGCGCCGCAAAAATGGCGCGGAAAACCCCGTATTTCCTTGACACAGCGCCCATTTCCGGCTAATAATATACGTTCGCGGATTAGACGCGCAAGACCACGATTATGTTCAAAAAAGTACTCATTGCCAACAGAGGCGAAATAGCTACAAGGGTTATCAGGGCCTGTAAAGAGCTCGAGATACCAACTGTTGCCATTTACTCGGAGCCTGACACAACGAGCCTTTACGTCAAAAAGGCCGACGAGGCCTACATGGTCGGCCCGGGCCCAATCGAAGGCTATCTGAACATCCATAAGATAGTCGACCTCGCAAAGAAGGTCGGCGTTGACGCCATACACCCTGGCTACGGGTTTCTCTCGGAGAACCCGAAGTTCGCAAGGCTTTGCGCAAAGCGCGGCATAACATTCATCGGCCCATCCGAGCAGGCAATTGCCGACATGGGCGACAAAGTGCGCGCAAGGGAAATGGTAAAGAAGGCCGGTGTCCCCGTGCTTCCGGGCACAGACCACCCTATAGCCGACGAGGCGGAGGCAATAAAGCTTGCCCCTGAAATAGGCTACCCCATCATGGTAAAGGCATCGGGCGGCGGCGGCGGCAGAGGGCTTAGAATCGCAAGAAACGAAGAAGAGCTCAAAAGAGCCATCGAGACATCGAGAAAAGAATCGCAGGCAGCGTTCGGGGTTTCTGCCGTGTTCCTTGAGAAATATCTCGAGAAGCCGCGCCACATCGAGTTCCAGATAATGGCAGATAACCAGGGCAACTTCGTGCACCTTGGCGAAAGGGACTGCTCCATACAGAGGCGCCACCAGAAGCTTATCGAGATAGCCCCTTCCCTCATCCTCGACGACGAACTCAGAGCGCGCATGGGCGAGAGCGCGATAACAGCTGCAAAGGCAGCGTCATACACGAACGTCGGCACGGTCGAGTTCCTGGTTGACTCGGAACGTAACTTCTACTTCCTCGAGATGAACACAAGGGTGCAGGTCGAGCACGGCATAACCGAGATGGTAACGGGCATCGACATAGTGAAGAAACAAATCGAAATCGCAGCCGGGCTTCCGCTTGGCTTCGAGCAAAAGGACGTAAAGATCAACGGCTACGCAATCGAGTGCCGCATAAACGCCGAGGACCCGAAGAATAACTTCATGCCAAACACCGGCAAGGTAACGGCCTACTACTCTCCCGGAGGCATAGGCGTAAGGATAGACGGCGCGATATACAGGGACTATAAAGTAACGCCATACTACGACTCTCTGGTTGCAAAGCTCATGGTGCACGGGTCAACGTGGGACGAGGTTGTAAAGCGCACGACAAGGTCGCTCGATGAGTTTATCATAAGGGGCGTAAAAACAACGATACCGTTTCTCGCAAACATCATGCGCGAAGACGACTTCAGGAAAGGCAACTTCGATACCGGCTATATAGACAGAAAGCCGGACCTTAAACAGTACTACGAGTACGCGGACCCGACGGACATCGTCGCTGCCGCGTCTGCGGCAATAGCCGCGTACCACGGATTCTAAAGAAGGAGCATCGTATAATGGCTACAAACTCCAAGAAAACGACCAAGAAAGCTGCCGAGCCCGCAAAAAAACAGGCAACGTCGGCAAAGGCTTCATCTGGCCGCAAGACGCAGATAATGGACACGGTGCTGCGTGACGCGCACCAGTCTCTCCTGGCAACGCGCCTTAGAACAGAGGACATGGTTGAGGCCTGCTCCATGCTCGACAAGGTCGGGTACTGGAGCCTCGAGGCCTGGGGCGGAGCCACCTTCGACTCATGTCTTCGTTTTCTAAAGGAAGACCCGTGGGAGCGGTTAAAGACATTCAGGAAGGCTATACCGAACACGCGCCTACAGATGCTTCTAAGGGGCCAGAACCTGGTCGGGTACCGCCACTATGCCGACGACGTGGTAAAAAAGTTCGTCGAGCTCTCGGCAAAGAACGGCATAGACGTCTTCAGGATATTCGACGCGCTAAACGACCTTCGTAACATCGAGGTCGCGGTAAAGGCTGTAAAGACCGCAAAGAAAACGGTGGAAGGCTGCATATGCTACACCACGAGCCCCGTGCACTCGCACGAGGGGTTTGCAGAGCAGGCAGTGAAGCTCGCTAACATGGGTGTGGATACCGTCTGCATAAAGGACATGGCCGGGCTTCTGACTCCCGTTGCCTCATTCGACCTCGTGACAAAAATAAAGGCAAAGGTCAATCTGCCGGTGCACATACACACACACGATTCGTCCGGGCTTGCCGCGATGACGTATCTTAAGGGCATAGAGGCAGGGGCAGATATCATAGACACGGCACTCTCCCCGCTTGCCTCGGGCACGTCGCAGCCTCCGACAGAGACGATGGTGGTAGCGCTCCAGGGCTCTCCGTTCGACACAGGGCTCGACCTTAACCTTCTCTCCGACATAGCCGAGTTCTTTAAAAACGTCAGAAAGAAATATAAGAGGTTCGAGACCGTGTATTCGGGCGTAAACACAAAGACCCTTATCGTGCAGGTCCCCGGCGGCATGATATCCAACCTTGCGCACCAGCTAAAGCAGCAGGACGCGCTCGATAAGATGGACGAAGTCTTAGACGAAATTCCGCGCGTAAGAGAAGAGATGGGATACCCTCCCCTCGTTACTCCAACGAGCCAGGTCGTGGGCACGCAGGCAACACTTAACGTGCTAACCGGCGAAAGGTATAAGGTCATAACAAGCGAGACAAAGAACTACTTTAAGGGCCTCTACGGACGGCCTCCTGGGAAGGTAAGCGAAGAAGCAACAAAAAAGGCCATAGGCGATGAAAAGCCAATTACAGTAAGGCCCGCGGACCTTCTCGAGCCGGAGCTCGACAAGCTCGCAAAGGAAGTCGTTGGAAAGGCAAAGAGCCCGGAGGACGTTCTATCGTACTGTCTGTTCCCGATGGTAGCTCTTGAATTTTTCGAGCAGAGGGAAAAAGGCACGCTCACGCCAGAGCCACTTGAACTTCCGGAAGAACCCAAGGCCCAGGCGCGCCACTACGCGCCAAGCGAATTCAACATCACCGTGCACGGCGAGACCTACAAAGTAAAGGTCGCCGGAGCAGGACACAAGGTCGACGGCAAAAGGCCGTTCTTCCTTAAGATTGACGACCGCCTGGAAGAGGTCATGATAGAGTCTTTGCAGGAAATCATCCCCTCGACCGCCGGCGAGATAGAGAGCGAAAGTATCCCGCAGTCGAGCCGCCCGAAGGCAAAGAAGGAAGGCGACATCACCACACCCGCGCCCGGAAAGGTGACTTCGATAAAGGTAGCGGTTGGCGACAGGGTCGCAGAAGGCGACGTGCTCCTGACAGTCGAGGCCATGAAGATGGAGAGCGAGGTGCACGCCGCGGTAAACGGCACTGTAAAGCGCATACTCGTTAAGGTCGGCGATTCGGTCAATCCGGACGAAACACTTATGGAGATAGAGCCCTGATAACACAGGGCTCTGTCATTTCCTCTACCCTTTAAAACCCATTTTACATGGAACTTGTCATAAAAGTGCTCTACGTCGTATTCCCCGTTTTCTCGATAATGGGGCTCGGGTACCTGCTTTCGCACTTTAAGAAACTCGACATCGAACCGGTTCTCGAGATACTTCTTTACCTCACCATCCCGGCATTCGTAATATCATCGCTTTTAAAACGCGAGACAGCGGCAAAGGAACTTTTCCTCATAGCCGTTGCCGTGTGCTTTGTCGTCCTGTTTGTCGGCCTTCTGACGAAACTCTACATAAAGATATCGGGAAAGGAACATATACGCGACATATACCTGCCGACGATGTTCATGAACACAGGTAACATCCCCTTCCCTGTAGCGCTCCTGGCCTTTGGCGAGGAAGGGCTCTCGATAGCGGTCGTGTACTACGTTGCACTTAGCATGCTTGTATACTCGCTTGGCATATACATCGCAAAAGGAAAGGACGGCATGGGCGAGATGTTTAAACTGCCGCTAATCTACGCCGCAGCAATAGGCATAGCGCTAAACCTTCTGCACGCGCATCCGCCGGAGCCGGTACTAAAAACCTTCGACATGCTGGGTGCTGCCACAATCCCCGTGATGCTTGTCTGCCTCGGCTACCAGCTTCGCAACACAAAGCTCGCTGACATAAAGACATCTCTCTCTGCGGTAGGTATACGGATGTTTGGCGGCGTGCTTGCGGCAATAATAATAATCAAGGTTCTCGGCATTACCGGGCTTACGGCAAAGATAATCATACTGTCATCTTCCATGCCTTCGGCTGTGATAACATTCGTCTTTAGCCACCGCTACAAGATGGACAGCTCACTCGTTGCCTCGATAGTAGCGCTTAGCACGGTTATAAGTATAATAACCGTGCCGCTCATACTTTTATTCCTGATTTAAAACGGTCTTAGCGGACTTCGAGAGTAAAAGCTGACTTTTCTGCCGCGTGTCCTATTACAAAGGCCTTAACGCCTCTTTTCTCAAGCTCGGCAAGAAGCGCGTCCTTTTTATCCGCGCTGACACTTATAAGCAGTCCGCCAGAGGTCTGGGGGTCGGCAAATAGCATCCTAAGCTCCTCTGAAATGGACGGCGCGAAAAAGGCCTTGGCCTTCAAGAACTCGGAAGTGGTGCTTATCGCTCTCGGCCTGTTCTTCTTATTCTTCACAAGCTCGAGAGCGGCATCGAACACCCTAACTGCCTTCGAATCTATTATAAAACTTACGCCCGAGCCCTCTGCCATCTCGTAGGCATGGCCAAGAAGACCGAAGCCTGTCACATCCGTGCACGCATTGACGCCTACTACCTGCATGGCAAGAGCAGCGTCTTTGTTAAGTGTTTTCATGGAGGCAAGCGCTTCCTTCGCAGTCTCAGAATCAATCTTTAGCGCCCCGCCCTTTAGCGCGCTCGTTATGATGCCCACACCAACCGGCTTTGTAAGGATTAATGCGTCGCCTGACTTTGCGCCTACGTTCTTCACAGCCTTAGCCGGCTCGACCACACCCGTAACCGAAAGGCCAAACTTCACTTCCTTATCCTCAATGGAGTGCCCTCCTACAAGCGAAACCCCTGCCTCCTTCAACTTCGCGGACGCGCCCTTTAGTATCTCGGTGAGAATATTTAGCGGCAGCTCCTTTGGAAAGCATACGATACTTAGCGCGTACTTCGGCTCCCCGCCCATCGCATAGACATCGCTTAGCGAATTGGCCGCTGATATCTCGCCGAAGCTGAACGCGTCGTCGACGATTGGCGGAAAGAAGTCCAGTGTTGCTACAGTTGCCAGATTCTCGGCAATACGGTACACGGCAGCGTCGTCCGAGGTTTCAACACCTACGAGTATGTTCGGGTCAGTTGGTTTTGGCAGCTCACGCAGCACCTGCGCGAGGGCTTCGAGCCCCATCTTGGCCGCTCAACCGGCGCAGCTTGCGTAATCGGTAAGGCGTATGTCTTTACCCCGCTTAAACACGCATCCTCCTTATATATATCCCTTCATCCTGTAAACAACGAGCCCGGCGTACTCCCACATCACTTCGTAAAAAAGCCCTATGCGGCCTATCACCGAATCCTTATGCATGGTGTAGTCTATCACAGGCGACGCAGAACAGTTTACCCCGAGCTTACTCACAATAGCCATGGCCCTTCTCATGTGGGTCGGCGAGCTTACAAGTAAACAGCTCTTCATGCCGTTATTCCTCATTATAGAATCAAGGGCCGTGATGTTCGAATACGTGTGCGTGGATGCCGCGTCTATGTAGATATCGTCTGCCGGAATGCCAAGCTCAGCAGCTGTCTTGCCCATTATCTTCGACTCGAACGCGTCCATGTTCGCGCCGGAATCAGCAGAGCCAGAGACTGTGGTAAATACCTTCGTCGATGTATTTGTTATCGAGCCCCCGAGGAACGCTATCTTCGGCGCCCTGCCCTGCTTATAGAGGAGCATTCCGCGTATCATGCGCTCGTTCGATCCGTGACCGAGAACGCCGTTCTTGAAAGCGCCGCCTCCAAGCACAGCGATAATATCGGCCTTCGAAGGCGCGGCCTCGCCGACTATAAGAGGCCTGGCAAGCCAGTTGGCAACGGGTGTAAGCGCTATAACAAGCTCTATACCAATAAGTGCAAAGGCCGCAATAACAATAACGCGTTTTATTTTCTTTATTCTTTCGATAAACATTTTTCTATCTTAGCGTGCGCGCATCCCCTGCCCTAAGTGTAACGCGCTCCTTGTCGAAATATTCAAGTATTTCTATCGCGGCCTTCCTGCCGCAGCCGAGCACATCCCTGAAATCAGCGGCCTTTATGGAGCCGTTCTTGAGAACGAACTCCCTTAATTTCTTCTCCGCGTCCTTTAGCATCGCCCCTGACATGAACACATCGTGGCGTATCTTCACGACCTCGCCGCTACCAATGAGCCCCTTTAGCGCGTCCTCTAACCCGGCCTTTGGAGCGGAAAGCTTAAGTATATCCTCTTTTTTAACCGATGAGAAGTTATTTTCAAAAAGCCCGAGCACTGCCTTGCTATACGCGTTGCCCTGCGCTGCCGGAGCCTTATACGAAGGCAGGGAAAAGAGAGCGCCGTTTTTAGTAATTACGCCGTCGGTTATCATGCGCGAAGAAAGCCCTTCGTCAAAAAGCTGCCTAAGCACACCGATCCCTGAAGCCTTGGGTGGAATAGACTTTAAGATGTCATCTGTGCTAAAACCCTTATCAGCCGGCCTTTCCTTATGCAAGAACGCAAGCGCGGTTGTTACAAGGCCTCGCATCGAACCGTAATCAGCCTCCTTGAACACAAGGCTGCCAATGCGACCGTATCCGCCCGTTGCAATAAGTGAGTTAAATGTCTCTAGCCCGAGCATGAATGAAAGCGCTGCTGCCTCGGCGCATCCGCTATTTTTTTGAATAATCGCATCTATAAGCGCGGCAGCGTCGCCTTTAAGAGCGGCATCAAAGGGCACGGCAGGAAGCTTTGGCATGACGCGCGCCGACAGATACGGCAGCACTACCTCGCCGCCGCCTATGGTCCTGTTTAACGACGGGTCGCGGACGATAAAGCGGTCGCCTCGAAACATCATAAGTGGTTCTTTTAAAAACACCCTTGCGTACACGCGCTGGCCAGGAAGAGCCTCTTGCGTATTCAAAAGACGCACACGCGCTCCTACCTCCTTCGTGAAATGGTAGAGCGTAAAGGCTGTACGTCCGCTAAGGGGCCTGGGAGAGTTCTTTAGAACGTTAAGCACGCAATCGAAGCGGCGTATGCCGGACAACAAAACGCCTTCTGTGCCCGCTCCAAGGAGCATGTCCCCTCTTTTAATATCGTGGTGCGAAACTCCGGAAAGGTTAAGCGCTGCCCTTAAAGTAGCGCTTACTGTCTTTAGTTTTGTTCCGTGGCTCTCGATGCCGCGAACGCGCGCTGGCTTTCCCGAAGGGAATACCGCTACCTCCGCTCCTTCGACAACCTCGCCGGATGCAACAGTGCCTGTCACAACAGCTCCAAAGCCCTTTATGGAAAAAGAGCGGTCTATAGGAAGGCGAAAACGCTTATCAACGGCACTATGGCGGTTATCGGAGCATAGCTTCTCTATCGCGCTTTTCAGTTCGTCCATGCCCGCTTTGCTATGAGTCGACACCGCGACAACAGGAGCGCCACCTAGAAGTGTCGCCCTCTTTAGCTCGTTTACGGCAGAGGTAACCTCACGCAGCCGGTTATCGTCTGCGATATCGGCCTTTGTGATGACGAACACGCCCTTCCTGACGCCAAGGAGCGTCACTATGTCGAAGTGCTCGATTGTCTGCGGCATGATGCCGTCATCTGCCGCAACGCAAAAAAGCACGGCGTCTATGCCGCCGACACCGGCAAGCATGTTACGGATAAAACGCTCGTGCCCGGGGACGTCTATGATGGAGACAGAAACACCGGAAGGCAAGACAAGACTCGCAAAGCCCAGGTCGATTGTCAGCCCGCGCTTTTTCTCCTCCGCGAGACGGTCGGTGTCGATGCCGGTAAGCGCCATCACAAGCGAGGTCTTGCCGTGGTCAATGTGGCCTGCCGTGCCTATGACAAGGCCGGCCTTATTTTCAAGGTTCTCTTTGCGCATACTGGTAAAACGCCAATCCGTCCCGCAAAACGGCATGTGATGCCCTGTTTCCGCTTGCAAGAGGCGCTCTGTTGACATATATTATATAGATTAAACATCGCAAAGGAAAGAGGCAACCGCCCTTGAAAATAAACATAGCCGAAGACAAGATAATACTGCGCGTGCTGCAGCGCCTGCAGTGGATAAGGTCCAGGGAAGAAGGGCTTGAGCTAAACGAAATGCTCTCGACCATTCTGAAATGGGCCAATGCCTTCGTGCCCTCGGAATCGGGCTCCATACTGCTCGATGACCCGATACTCACGAAAAAGAACAAAAAGCCGGACCGCCTCTACTTCCTCGCGTGCTTTGGCAAAGGCTCCGCTTCCCTTGCCGGAAACGTCATACCGGCAAACCTCGGCATAGTCGGACAGACCTACAAGAGCGGAAAGCCCTACATAAGCAAGGTCGTCGATAAAGACAAGCTCTTTTTCAAGGGCATAGACAAGAAAACAAAATACAAGACCCAGTCAATTATCTGCGTTCCGGTGGTAATGGGAAGCACAACCGTCGGCGTCGTCGAGCTCATAAACAGGGCCGGCAAGATAAACTACGACGAAAAGGACCTTGCGATACTGAAAATATTCGCGGGCTACACCTCCACCCTCATACAGAACACGCTCGATGCAAAGCGCTTCTCCGAGCTTTCGGTAAAGGACAACCTTACAGGGCTATATAACGACAGATACTTCTTCGAGGCCCTTCACCGCCTCGTGCCGACACACAACAATCCGAAAAAAGACCTCTCTCTAATATTCTTCGACCTCGACAGATTCAAAGAAGTAAACGACACCTACGGCCACCTTGCCGGAAGCCGCGTATTGCATGAGATAGGCATAATACTCACCTCATACCTGGAGCACAACGAAAGCATCATCCCTGTTCGCTACGGCGGAGACGAGTTCATACTGATACTCCCGGACTATAACATCGAGAAGGCGCGTGCCCTTGCTGAAGACATACGGGAGACTATCGAAGGGTTCACCTTCCTTGCGCAGAAAACACAGGGCTTTAAGCGCGCATTGAAGATAAAAAACATCATCACCGGAAGCTTCGGCGTTGCCTCGCTAAGAGAGAACGTGAAGAAACGGCAGAAAACCCTTGTTGCGGTGCCGTCACTCATAAAGGCCGCTGACACGGCCATGTACGGGGCAAAAGAAAAAGGCAAGAACGCGGTGGTGCTCGCAAAAGGCGTATTCAACCCGAACTAAAGGACATATTACTACAGACAATAAAAAGCCCGTCCGCAGCGCGGACGGGCTTTTGCTATTTCATAAACAAGCAGCTACTTCCCTGCGTAAAAAGCGTAGATGCTATCCACCACGTACTTTATCTCTTCCCTCTTAAGCTCCGGATACACCGGGATGGCGAGCACCTCCTTTGCAGCTGCCTCGGAAACCGGGAAAGAGCCCTTCTTATATCCAAGCGCCTTGTAACAGTCCTGGAAATGCAGCGGCACGGGATAGTATATATCCGTACCAACGCCTGCCTTCGTAAGATGTTCCCTTAGCCCGTCCCTTTTCTTGCACCTTATGACGTACTGATTATAAACGTGGCGGCCGTCTACAACATGAGCCGGCGGCGTAACAGAGCCCGCAAGCCCTGCAGCGCCAAAAAGCTTTCCATAATACGCGGCATTCTCGATACGCCTGTTAGTCCATTCATCGAGCTTTCTAAACTTTACGCGAAGCACGGCTGCCTGAAGCTCGTCGAGCCTCGAGTTCATGCCGACTATCTTATGATAGTAGCGCACCTTGCTGCCGTGCACTCGTAGCATCGCGAGCGTATCGAATGCCTTTTGATTATTTGTCGTTACCATACCGCCGTCTCCTACTCCGCCGAGGTTCTTGGTCGGATAGAACGAGAAGCAGCCGACATCCCCTATTGCTCCTGCGCCCTTACCCTTGTACGACGCGCCGATACTCTGCGCAGCATCCTCTACTACCTTTGCGCCAAACTTCTTCGTAACCTTCGTGATCTTGTCCATATCAGCGCACTGTCCGTAAAGGTGCACGGGGATTACGGCCTTGATTTTCTTCTTGTGCTTTTTAAATGCCCTCTCGAGCGAGGCAGCGTCCATGTTAAAGGACTCTGGCTCTATGTCCACGAACACGGGCGTTGCGCCGGTAAGAGACACGGCCCCGGCTGTTGCGAAGAAGGTAAATGCTGGTATTGCGACCATAGCGCCGTGGCCTATTCCAAAAGCCCGAAGGGCGAGTATCAGCGCATCCGAGCCCGATGCGCAGCCGAGCGCAAACTTCGCGCCCGAGTACGCGGCAACGTCGGCCTCGAGCCCCTTCACGTTTTCGCCAAGTATCATCCTCTGGCTTCTTAGTACTTTAAGCACCTCGGCCTCTGCATCTTCCCTTATGGCCTCGTACTGAGCGGCAAGGTCGAGAAGTTTTACGTTCATTGGTAACCTCCATAAAAAAACAGACGGGGCTTTTCTCTAAAAGCGCCGCCCGCTTCGAAATTTATTTTACAGCTACCTTACCGTAACCCCTGACTTGACGATTGCGTCGAGCACTCCGTTCACAAACGGCCCAGATTCAGCAGAGCCGTACTTCTTTGCAAGCTCTACCGCCTCGTCGATTGCAACCTTAAACGGCACGTCCGCGCTTTTCGTTATTTCGTAAACCGCGAGCCTTATAACATTACGGTCTATGACAGGCATTCGTGAGGTATCCCAGTTCTTCGAATGCTCGGAAATCAGGGCGTCGATGCCCTTTAAATCATTTCTAACGCCTCCGACAAGCGTCTTCGCGTATTCGAGAGATTCAATTGTAAGCTTCATCTCGGAGGCGACGTTCGTAACGCAATCGTCTACGCCCGAATCCGTGACATCGAGCTGATAGAGCGCCTTAAGGGCCGCTTCGCGTGCTTTTTTCCTAAGGCGCATACGACCTCTCTCTATCCTACTTCTTCTTCACCGACTTAAGGAGATTGGTCATCTCTATTGCCGTGAGCGCGGCATCGCTTCCCTTATTTCCTGCCTTTGTCCCTGCCCGCTCGATTGCCTGCTCGAGGTTATCGGCGGTAATCACGCCAAATGCCACCGGAACTCCGCTCTCTGTCGAGAGCTTGGCAATGCCTTTGGCTGCCTCAGCGGCCACATACTCGAAATGAGGAGTCGAGCCCCTGATGACCGCGCCAACGCATATTACCGCGTCGTATGTGTTCTTCGCTATCAGGGCCTTTACGACAACCGGCATCTCGAATGCGCCCGGGCATTTCACTATGTCGATGTCCTTTTCGTCAGCGCCGCTTCTCTTTAGCGTATCGAGAGCGCCGCTAAGAAGCCTTTCCGTTATAAAGTCGTTGAACCTTCCGGCAAGAATTACGAACTTAAGACCTGCCGCGCTTAAAGCTCCTTCGAATACCTTACTCATGCCCCCTCCTTGTTTTGTGCTCGCTAATTATTTCTTCTTCGTATCGGTCGCAACACTATCCAGATTCGTAAGCAGATGCCCCATCTTGTCCTTCTTTACTCTCAAATAATGCACGTTCCTGGCGCGAGGCGCCGTCTCAACGGGCACCCTGTCTACGACCTCTAATCCGTAGCCGTCCAGACCCTTTATCTTTCGCGGGTTATTTGTAATAAGACGCATCTTACCAACCCCTATATCAACGAGCATCTGCGCGCCAAGGCCGTAGCTTCTTAGATCAGCCTCGAACCCGAGCTTCTCGTTTGCTTCTACCGTATCGAGGCCTTCATCTTGCAGCGCGTAGGCCTTAAGCTTATTGACGATGCCGATGCCTCTGCCTTCCTGCCTCATATAGAGAAGCACACCCTTGCCTTCCTTTTCTATCATCTTAAGCGATGCGGCAAGCTGCTCGCCGCAGTCGCACCTTTCGCTGCCAAACACGTCTCCTGTAAGACACTCCGAATGCACACGGACAAGTGTCGGCTCGTCTGGCTTAATCTCGCCCATCACAAAGGCCAGGTGCTCGTGCTTGTCGATGTCGTTTTCGTAGGCAATGGCAGTGAACTCGCCGGAGATGCGCGTTGGGACTTTGGCCGATGCAGCACGGCGTACAAGCTTGTCTTTCTTGAGCCTGTACTCGATAATGTCGGCAATCGTAACTATCTTTAGGTCATGTTCCTTTGCGAACTTTTCAAGCTCCGGCATCCTCGACATCGTGCCGTCGTCGTTCATTATTTCGCAGATTATTCCCGCAGGCCTTAGCCCCGCAAGACGCGCAAGGTCGACCGAGCCTTCGGTCTGCCCGGTCCTTACAAGCACGCCGCCGTTAACAGCGCGAAGCGGGAATATGTGGCCCGGCCTCGCAAGGTCCTCCGGCTTTGCGTCGTCCTTTACCGCAATCTCGATTGTAAGCGACCTGTCCGCGGCCGATATGCCGGTTGTGATGCCGCGGGCCGCGTCTATGGACACGGTAAAGGCGGTCTTGAAGGGAGTCGTATTATCCTCGACCATGTGAGGAAGTCCGAGCGCCTCGGCCTTCTCTTCGGTAAGGGTCAGGCATATCAAGCCCCTGCCGTGCTTTGCCATGAAGTTTATGGCAGCGGGTGTGACAAGCTCCGCAGCCATGCAGAGGTCGCCTTCGTTCTCCCTGTCTTCGTCGTCAACGACAATGACCATGCGGCCTTTGCGTATGTCGTCTAACGCTGCCTCTATTCTCTTTATTGCCATGCCTAACCTCTCTTTAAAAACCCGTGCTCCCTGAGGAAGCCCTCGGTTACGCCCTGCTCTTTACCTGTGTTCATGAAACGCTCGACATACTTGCCGATGACATCGGTTTCTATGTTCACGCTCTGTCCCTGCTTTTTACTGGCAAGGGTAGTGCCGGTAAGCGTGTGCGGAATGACGGCTACGGTAAATGTCTTTTCACTTAGCTTCGAAATCGTCAGGCTTATGCCGTCTATTGCGACCGAGCCCTTTTCGACAAACTGATTTTCAAACCCCGGCTTTATCGAGAACTCGAACTCTGAAAAATCGCCCTGCTTTTTTACTGCCACGACCTCGCCGACATAGTCAACGTGGCCTGTGACGAAATGCCCGCCAAGGGGCTTATTCATCGTAAGCGGCAGTTCGATATTTACGCTATCTCCTGTCTTAAGGAGCCCAAGTGTTGTGCGCTTAAAGCTCTCGCTGCTTACGTCTGCGGTAAACGAGCTTCCGGAGATGGCAGTAGCCGTAAGGCACGAGCCGTTCACAGCGATACTACCGCCAATTGGCGGCATTGGCACACCCTTTGCCTCTATTGTTATTCTACCAGAACCGCCTGTTTTTTCAATGCTTTTGACGGTGCCAATTGCCTCTATTATGCCGGTGAACATGGGTTTACCTATCCATTCATACCAATCAACTGCACTGGGTCATTACCCTAAAATGCGACATCTCTCGCGTCCAGCCTTCCAGCGTTTGCTTCCCGTCATTTACTTTTATTTTTACCCAATTAATCATATTATCTCTTTTCTCGGGATATATGTACTCTTCCGAACAATACTCTCCAGGGAAAAGACATCTCTCTTTGACGCCTAGCGCACCCCAGTATTCACAGCCCCTGTACCAAAAATTATACGCACCCAATTCGACGTAATCCAGAAGATAATAAACATCCCCTGCCTTTAATGTCAGCCATTCGCCATCCCTGATCAGAGCGCCATGCTTATTGCATATTTCCCCTTCACCAGACACATTTTCAACATAAACCTCGACATCCATATCAACCATAACAGGCACCGGCGTTACATGAATCTCTCCGGTAAGCGCAACTACAGGCGTTCCCTTGACTACTCTCGCAACAACTTTTTTCCCATTAGGCTTATCAAACAAATCCGTATCTTCAACCACATTCCACTCGGCTAACTCATACGAACAACACTCGCCCGGACAAGCCCCTTTCTTGACAATAACGCTTCCATTAGGCTTGTAATCGCTTGGAGACTTGGCAATCCTAGCTATTGCCTCTTTTCTTCTTTTCTCGATCTCACGAAGTTTTTTGGTATAGAGCTTACCGGCCTCGGAATTTAAAAACTCCCGGCTCTTAAGCAATTCAACTATCTTCGGATATTCATCTTCATTATGCTCGCCATACATTGCATGCCGTTTAGTCTTAACAAAATCGCCGTTTTGAATATTCACCTCGTAATCCAGCAACATCTTGATTATCTTTATGGCATCATGCTTGTTACCATATTTCAGGTGCACACTGACAAGTTCGTAAAAATAACTTTTGAGAAATACTCCTGAACAAGACTCTTTAATATCTTTAACCGCCTCAGCAACTTCCTTCTCATACTCCGCAGAATTGGATTTATTGTTGAATGTATACCCGCCAAGACACAATTCGCTATCCGCATCATCTGCTACAGCGTAATTGCCGTATCCCATAACAACTGCCAATAAAACTAAAATCAAATACGCACTTCTCTTCATCCCCTACACCCTGCCCTCTACCAGCACGTCCCCTCCGACTGTGCTTATGGAGACTTTCGCAGGTTCAGGTTTGCAACCTGAACCATAACTTTTCTCCACCTTGTCATGCTGAATCCTGAAGCAAGTTCAGGACAGGCCCGTTTCAGCATCCCGGTTTTTCTTTGTCATTCCTGCGAAAGCAGGAATCCATTTTCAAAAAAATCAAAAGACACTGGATTCCCGCCTGCGCGGGAATGACAGATTCCTGCCTAAAGCACTCCTTCTACCAGCACATCTCCTCCGACTGTGCTTATGGACACATCTTTTAAAGTCACCCCGGCTTTACCGAGCATGCCAAGCGAGGCAACCGCGCTTACGGCACCATCCCCTATTACAAGCGGCGCAACGAATACCATCATCCTATCAACACTTCCGGAAGCCATAAACGACGCAGCCACCCGCGCCCCGCCTTCTACCATCACGCTTACGATACCGCGCCTGCCAAGCTCTCTTAAAACCGCCTTTATATCGAGCCCGTTCTTTACATCCGGCACCCCTATGACCTCCGCGCCTCTACGCGTAAGCCCTGCCGCACGCTTCGAGCTTACAAGTCTCGGCGAGGTAAATATATAGCACCGCTCGCCCTTTAAAATCTCCGAATTAACCGGCGTGCACAGAGACTCATCAAGCACTGCCTTCTTCGGGTCCCTGCCCTTTACGAGCCGCACGTTCAGCTTCGGGTCGTCCTTCAGAACAGTCCCGCTCCCAACAAGCACGCAGTCGTATATGTCCCTTAAGCCGTGCACGAGCCTGCGCGACGTTTCACCGCTTATCCACTTCTTTTTCGAGCCCGGCGCGTACGTAATCTTGCCGTCAAGGCTCACTGCCATCTTTAGCATCACATACGGCACGCGCTTACGAATGAACTTATTATAGCATTCGTTTATTGCGCTGCATTCGTCCGAAAGTACGCCGGTCACTACCTTTACCCCTGCCCTTCGAAGCCTGCGTATACCGCTGCCGCTTACCTTTGGGTTCACGTCAGCTGCGCCTGTAAAGACCCTCTTTATGCCTGCCGTAAGGATTGCGTCGGTGCAGGGCGGCGTCTTGCCAAAGTGGTTACACGGCTCGAGCGTGACGTATAAGTCCGCTCCCTTTGCCCTTATGCCGGCGTCCCTTATTGCCTCGACCTCTGCATGGGGAAGTCCTGCCTTCTTATGATAGCCCTTGCCAACAACCCTGCCTGCCCTCACCACCACCGCGCCAACTGCCGGGTTAGGGCTCGTTCGGCCAAGCCCCTTTATAGCCAGCTCCAGGGCCTCTCGCATGAACTCAACAGGTGCGGCAATGCGCGTCAAGACTACTTCTCCCCGCGCCTTTGTTTATCTTTATTTTCAATAAGTTGCATCATTTCCTTCATAAACTCGCTTATATCCCGAAACTCCCTGTAAACAGAGGCAAAGCGCACGTACGCTACCTCGTCCAGGGCCTTTATTTCACTCATCACAGCCTCGCCAACAGCGGTACTCGGCACCTCTTTTTGCCCTGCCTCGACAAACTTTTTCTCTATCCTGTCGACTATGCCGTCTATTGCCTCTGTGCTAACAGGCCGCTTCTCAAATGCCTTTTTAAGCCCGGAAAGTATTTTCATCCTGTCAAACACTTCCCTTGTGCCGTCCTTCTTAACGACAAACGGCAGCGTTTCCTCCACCCTCTCATAGGTGGTGTAACGCTTTGCGCAGCCAAGACACTCTCTTCTTCGCCGCGTAACGTCGCCGTCTTGCGAGAGCCTTGAGTCTATGACCTTATCTTCCAGATGCGAGCAAAATGGACACTTCATAGGATTTAATAATACATTGAAATATGAGGAAAAACAAGAGGTTTGTATAGATGCGTTGCCGTTGGCATGACACCATGCCAACGGCTCAAAAAAGACGCCTTAATAGTCCCTGCGGCCCCGGGTATCGTAGTCCTTAGCGTGTGTATCGGAAGGTTCTTCGATAAAATCAACAGCCTCTGGCAAGTCGTCTGTATCTGCCTGAGCCGTTGCTGACTTGGCAACATCAGGGCCTGCTTTCTTTATACGGCGCACAAACTCATCAACTATCGTATATGCCGCAGGGATAACAAATAGCGTAAGGAATGTGGATGTCATTACGCCGCCGATTGTGGCGATCGCCATCGGAGACCTTGATTCGCTTCCCGCGCCAAAACCGACTGCCGTCGGAAGCACGCCGAATATCGTCGAGAATGCCGTCATCAAGATAGGCCTTAGCCTTATGGGCCCGGCCTTCCTGAGTGCTGCGTACATCTCCATGCCCTCGCTTCTTAGCCTGTTCGTGTAATCTACGAGTATAATGGAGTTCTTCGTAACAAGCCCTATTAGAAGCGTTATGCCAATCATGCTGTAAATATTCACCGTATTGCCTGTTACAAAGAGAGCTCCGAGCGCTCCGATGATGCTAAGCGGGAGCGCGAGCATAACCGTAAACGGATGCGCGAAGCTCTCGAATAGAGATGCAAGCACCATGTACGTTATGACAGAGGCAAGGAAAAACGCGAATATCATGGAGAAAAACGTCTCCTTGAACTGCTCTGCTCCTCCGCTAAGCCCGGTCGTAAAGCCCTCGGAAGGGAGCACCTCCTTGGCTATTTTATCAAGGTCGGCGATTGCGGAGCCAAGGGTCTTGCCCTTCTCGAGGTTCGCGGTAACGGCGATGCTTCTTTCCCTGTCTCTTCTGTTGATGACGTTTGCTCCCACTCCCTGGTCAACGGTAACGAAGTTCGATATGCGAACCGGCGCGCCGTGCTTATTTCTGACTGTAAGGGCCAGTATGTCTTGGGGCTCGACCTTCAGGTTCTCATCGAGCTTCACGCGGACGTCGTAGCGCGTGCCACCCTCCTTATACGTTGACACGTTAGAACCGCCAACAAGCGCGTTTATCATCCTTGTCAAAGACGTTGCGTCAACCCCAGCGTCTGCCGCGCGGTCACGGTCAACGATGAGCTTTAACTCCGGAAGACCGACGTCATAGTCGGTATCCACTCCAACGACCCCTGGAATCCGCGAAAACTTCTCGGCAATGATCCCAGAATACTTATCAAGCTCCTCGAGTGTCGGGCCTTTTATGACGTACTCGATTTGCGGCCCTCTTTGCGCGCCAAACCCAACGCTGAATTCGTTTATAAAGGCCTTGAGTCCGGGCTCGACATTAAGCTTTCGCCTTAACTCGCTGATTACCTCTGCCTGCGAGCGTTTCCTGTTGCCCTTCGGTATCATTCGCACGAAGCATATGCCCTTGTGGGCGCCGCTGTTTCCAAAGCCAACGACAGCAAAGTAGCTTCGTATCTCCGGAGTATCGGAGAGAACCTTCTCGATAAACCGAAGCTTCGAATCCGTGTACTCTATGGAAGAGCCGACCGGCGCCTGGTACGCTATCATGAACCTCGACTGGTCTTCCTTTGGCATGAACTCCTTACCGAGCATCATCCATACGACTAAACTGAAAAGGAATATACCGATTGCCGCTGCTATTACGAGCCCCCTTCTCTCGAGCGCCTTTGCAAGGTACTCGGCATAAAGCGTCTCGACCTTCGCGTACAATTCATCGAACTTCCTGAAAAGCACGAACTCGCTTTCCTTCATAGAAAGGAACTTGGATGAAAGCATGGGCGTTGACGTAAGAGCGACAAAGAGCGAGATGAATATAGAGATTGCGACTGTAAGACCAAACTCGTAGAAGAAGCGTCCGACAACGCCGCTCATGAACGCAACCGGTATGAACACCGCGGCAAGCGCGAATGACGTTGCCATGGCGGCAAAGGCAATCTCAGAGGCGCCGTCCCTTGCGCCATCGACTTTGCCTTTTCCGCGCTCACGGTGGCGCTGGATGCTTTCGATTATTATGATAGCGTCGTCTATGACAACGCCGACCGCAAGAGTCAGCGCAAGCATGGTCATGGAATTTAGCGTAAAGCCGAAGAAATACGTAAACATGAATGTGCCGATTATCGAGAGCGGTATGGTAATGCCGGTGATAATCGTTGCAGAGGGGCTCTTTAAAAATACGAGCACGACAAAGGCAGCGAGTATGCCCCCAAAAATCAGGGCAAAGTACATCTCGTGCATGCTGTCCTTGACGAATACGGAACTGTCAAAAGCAACGTCGAGCGTCATGCCTGCCGGAAGTATTGCCTTTGCCCTCTCGAGCTCGGCCTTGACCATGTCGGCCACTTCAACAGTATTCGCCCCTGCCTTCTTTCTTATGCCGAGGCCTACGGCAGAAACGCCCTTATACCTTGCGATGCTCGTCTTATCTATAAGGCCGTCTTCCACACGGCCGATGTCCTTCATCCGTATGGGAGCGCCTTTACTGTAGGCGACGATGAGCTCGGAGAACGACCTTACGTCCTTGAACTCGCTGTCCACCTTGACGCTAAACTCGATTTTGTCGCTACGGAGAAACCCGCCCGGAAGCTCGACGTTCTCCCGCTTTACGGCGTTAACCACGTCGTCTGCGGTAACGCCAAGGGCCTCGAGCCTTGTCCTGTCTATCCAGAGCCTTACCGCCCTGTCGCGCCTTCCGCCCGCCATGACGGAACCAACGCCGCTTATGGTCTCAAGCCTCGGTTTGAGCACCTTGTCGGCGAAGTATGTGAGGTCCTGGATTTTCCTGTCGCCCGACACAGCCACCCACATGATGGGCTGCGCCTGCATGTCGAGCTTGCTGATAGTCGGCGGCTCTACGTCGTCGGGAAGCCGTCTTGCAGCCCCGGCAACGCGGTCCCTTACGTCCTGGGCCGCGAGGTCTATGTCGCGGTCAAGCTCGAACTCGATTGTTACGATGGAAGCGCCGTGCGAGGAAATACTCGTGACCTTCTTTACGCCCTCGAGGGTCGCGACCTCTTCCTCTATGATGTCAGTAACGTTTTCCTCGACAATATCAGGGCTCGCGCCCTCGAGAAGAGTGGTAACGGTGACAGTTGGCATCTCGACCTTTGGGAACTGGTCGATGCCGAGCCTTACGAGGCTTATCACGCCAAACAGTATTATGGCGGCCATTATCACGAAGGTCGTGACAGGCCTTCTTATGGACATCTCAGGAAGAAACATTCAAAAACCTTTCGAAAAAAGAAAAACTGAAAAAGCGGCGCCTAATGCTTTGGCGGCGCCGCAGCGCCTGCGGCCTTGACCTTCGCGCCTGTTGACAGGTTCTGCGCGCCGTCTACGACTATCTCCTCGCCATCGAGAACGCCGCCTGTTATGACGACCTTGCCCTCGACCCTGTCGCCAAGCGTAACAACGCGCTCCTCAACGTTCTCGCCTTTTACAACGAACACGACGTCCTTACTTTCCTTCATAACTATGGCGTTCTCCGTTACGAGGAACACGCCCTCGAGCGTGCCCGTTGAAATGGAGAGCTCAGCAAATAGCCCGGGCTTTAGTAACCCCTTTGAATTGTCTATCTCCGCCTTGACCGTAAATGTGCGCGTTGAAACGTCAACGCTTGGCCCTGTGAAGTACACCTTGCCCTCGAATGTCCCTTCTATGGAATTCACCGTGAGCCTCGCCTGCTGCCCGGCCTTAACGGCATTGACGTAGCGCTCCGGGATAGAGGCCGTCACCTTCATGGGGTTCGAATCTATTAGCTTAAAGAGCTTACTGCCCTGCGTTACATACGCGCCGACTGTCACGTAGCGCTCGGCAAGGATGCCCGAGAACGGCGCCTTTACCCTCGAATCATCAAAATTCTTCTTTGCAATAGACAGCTCCGCGCGCTTACTGTCGAGGTTGCCAACAGCGGAATTTTTAAGGTTCAACGCCTCGTCGTACTTGGACTGCGTGACCATGCCGTCCTTCAGGAGTTCCTTGTTACGCTCGTAGTTCTTCACGGCAAAGGCCGCATCCGCCTCGGCCTTCTTGAACTCGCCATCTTTTCTCTTAACTTCGAGAAGGAAACGGTCCTCATCGAGTATCAAGAGCGCCTCTCCTTTTTCAACAACACTTCCCTCGTCCTTCACAAGCTTCGTAAGCTTTGCGCTAACGTCCGAGCTTACGAGCACCTCCTGGTCCGCCTCGAGCGTGCCAACGGCCTTGACAGTTACGTCGAAGTTCGTCTTTTCGGCCTTCCACGTCCTTACGCTGTAGGTCTGGGCAAAGCCTCCGGGGCCGCCCGGGCCGCCGCCCTTCTTACCCCCGCCGCCCTTTACAATGACCACAACGGCCGCAAGCGCCACTATGACTATAAGCGCTATGATAAGCGGCTTTTTCTTTATCGAATCGAATTTACCCATCTATAATCGCTCCCTCTTGTGATAAAAAACATGCCAATTTTAACGCTCCGAGACCGGAAGCTTTAGCCTCACGGTTACCTCGTCAAAGAGCACGCCAATGCTCCGCTTAAGCTCTATTACGCTTAGCTCATAGGAAAGCGACGCCCTCGAGAACCCAAGCTCCGCGCCAACAAGCGTTGTCTCTGCCTCCACAAGCCCTATGTTGTCGGCAAGGCCGTACCTGTACTGCTTAAGCACGACCTCGTAGTTCTCCTTTGCAAAGGCAAGGGCCTTTTCATACGAATCAACGAGCGCCATGGCGGACTTCATGTCGTTTAACTTACGCCTTACGTCCAACTCTATATCGCGCCTTGCAGATACCCTCATTAAGGACGCCTCTCTAAACTTGCTCTTTGCCTGCCGAAGTTCGGCAACCCTTAAGCCTCCTTCAAATATCGGGAACTTGACGTTAATGCCGCCGTAGACGTACTCGTCTATATACTCGGTCGGAAGCGGCGTCTGGTCTCGCTTTACATAAACTCCTTCCAATGAAACGGTCGGCAGGAACTGCCCCCTTGCGTACCCGACGCCGGAGGATGCCGCGCGTTCAAGGTATTCAAGCTGCTTATAATCGCGCCGCTTCTCAAGGGCCGTTAGAATGAGCTTATCGGCGTTATCCTCAACGGTCTTGAACCATTCAACGAGCCCTGGCATTTGCGGCACGAGCGTGTACTCGCCTTTTAGAGCGGTGAGCCTCTCGAAATAACTTACAGCATTGACATGAGCGCCGTCGGCAACAACGACGTCGGCCCTCTTGGCAGCTGCCTCTGCCTCTGCCCTCAAAACGTCGGCCTTTGTAGCGCTTCCGACCTCGAACCGCTTTTTACTAAGCGTCAGCAGGTCCTCTGCTCGCTTAAGCGAGGACTTTCTTATATCCAATTCGCGCATCGAGGCAAGAAGGTTATAGAAGGCCCTCGAGCCCTTTACTATGGCGTCCTCCTTCGCGTCCTCGTGCATGGCCTTGGAGCCCTTGCTTAAGAACCCGGCCTGCCTGATGGCGCTAAACTCCTTACCTCCGCCAAAGATAGTCTGCTCGACCCTTGCCTCGTAACGCGTCGTATCCTCTGGCTGGAGAAGAACGCCGGAGGCGCTGTACTTATCTTCACTGTATTTGGTGTAGTTGCCGCTAAGGGTCACGGACGGAAGTATCCTTGAGTACGCCCTGTGCTTATCGAGCCTGTCCTGAAAGGCCTCTTCGCCGGCAATAAGCACGGACTCGCTATTCGAGAGCGTAAGCTTCCACGCGTCGTAGAGCGAAACACTCTCCCCTGCATTTGCGCCCGAAGGCACAGATACTAAAATAATTAGCGCGGCCACTGCCGCAGTTATCCTGAATACCGTCATTACGAACTAACCTCCTGCCCTGCCGGCCCTTGACATGCCGTTTAAGAATATATCCACAAACGCGTCCGCTACCTCGTTAAGCGGCCTCTTGAACATCGATTTGAAACCGAATATCTCCTGCATCATGGAATAATGCGCTATCATGCCAAGAAATGCCCTTGAGGCGAGCATCGGGTCGGTCTTTTTAATATCTCCGGAAGCAGCCATTCCCTGTATGATCCCCGATATGGCATTTAACATCTCCATGCCCCTGGACTTTAGAAATATCTCGCTAAACTTCTGCCTCTCGAGCGCGCTATAGAGAAGAAGCCTCGCAAACGACGAGTCCTCGGCATACCTTTTCATCATGAAGAGGGCCATGGCACGAAGCGCTTCTTTGCCGCTTTTGCCGTCCATCTCCTTCTCTATAAGGAAGCGGCCCGAGGAGTCGTTACAGCATCTGTCTATTATAGCCTTGAAAAGGTCGTCTTTCTTTTTAAAGTACTTGAATATCATTGCCTCGCTAACGCCGACCTCTTCGGCTATCGCGCGCGTGGTAGTGCCCTTAAACCCCTTTTTGGCGAAAAGCCTTCCGGCGGCCTCGATAATCGAGTCCTTTCTCGCCCCTGCCGAGACCTTCTTTGGTTTTAACGTTTTTACTTTTTTTGTCTTCGATGCCATAAGATATTTGCGCTTTACACCCCTGACGCCCTAAAGCCCGCCTCTATACCTGCAAGACCTTCTGGTAAGTAAGTGCTTACTAACAAACATATCGAGTATACCCCAAGCCCGCGCCGCTGTCAAGGCCGCAAAGCGGGTTTGACAAAAGCGGCTTAAAGGTCTACAATTATGACATACTCGCCTCTCTATCACAGCGCCGCACTCGGAGACCTTACATGGAAGAGCAAAAGAACTTCGACGAAGTGGTCGACTGGCTGATAAAACTGGAGACCTCGGCCAGGGACTTCTACAGAGCCGCAGCCACCCACTTCAAAGAGGACGCCCTCTTAAGTGAATTTCTCTCGAACCTCGCGATGGACGAGGACATGCACCTCGATATCATCCTTAAAGGCTCTGAGCTTATAAAGAAAAGCGGCGGCCAGTCCCCTGCCCTCGCCTTTGCCCCTGATGCCGGCCAGATGAATGAGTGCATCGGGGCGCTTGAAAACGCGCGACAGAAGGTTAAAGCATCCTCCCTCACAAAGGAAGAACTGCTTGAAACAGCCGCAACGCTCGAGTTCTCCGAGTGGAACGACATATTCATATACATCATAAACGCCTTAAAAAGCCGCTCGCGCATGTTCGTGCCCTCTGCCGTAAATCTCGAGAAACACCGCTCATACATCATCAGGTACCTCGAAAAGACCGGCAACACCGCCATCCTGGAAAAGGTATCCTCCATCCCGCAGGTCTGGACCGAAAAGATACTGCTCGTGGACGATTCCGGGCAGATAAGGACGCTTCTCAAGGCCGTTGTGGCCAACATGGCCAACACAGACACGGCCGACGACGGCAGGAACGCGCTCGAAAAAGTGAACGAGAACTACTTCGCCGTCATAGTCTCGGACGTGGACATGCCAAATATGAACGGCATAGAATTCTACAAAGAGGCCGTGGGAAAGTTTCCGCGCCTGAAAGACCGCTTCCTCTTTTTTACGGCCAAAAACGACGACCAAACCATCAAATACTTCACCGACAACGGCATACGCCACCTCATCAAACCGGCCCCGATAAAGGATATCCGCCAGGCATTAAAAAGCATGCTCGGCAAGTAACACCGCCCAAGACGCAAAATTTGATTTGACAAGCGCGCCTCTACGTGTAAAAATAAAAACTTTCGGGGCTGTAGCTCAGTTGGGAGAGCGCATGAATGGCATTCATGAGGCCGAGGGTTCGACCCCCTTCAGCTCCACCAGAAAAAAGCAGCGGGTTACGCTAAGAGCGTAGCCCGCTTTTTTACCCAAAAGGCGCGCATAACTATGAAGAACCGGATAAGACATAGCGCAGTAATACTTTTTACCGTAGCAGCGCTGCTCTTTAGCGCACCAAGCGCCTCTCTTGCAAAGGAAAAAGGCGTGCTTGATGGCATCGGAGAAGTGTTCGATGACATGGGAAAAGGCATAAAAAAGCTATTTAGCGGAAGCGGCAAAAACGAAGGTAAAAAGGAAAACAGTTCATCTGGAAATAACGACGAAAAGATGAAAAAGACCGTAAACGACGCCTACAAAAAGCTAACAAGCCCCGGCAAGTAAAAGCCCTAACTACCCATACATACTCTATTTTTTCCCCTGCCCTTAGCCTCGTACATAAGGCCATCCGCCTTTGCAACCAGGGCGTATAAATCCTTCTCAACATCCGTTCCAAGCTTTCCTGTCACAGCCCCTATGCTCACTGTAAACGGCCTTGAAAGGGCCGCACTCTCCTTCTCAACCGCAGCACGTATCTCCTCGGCAACGGCCTTCACCCCGTCGGCTGTTATATCGGCAAGAAGTACGAGGAACTCCTCACCGCCGTATCTGCCGACGATATCGGAATGGCGCGTATGCTTCTTTAACACAGCGCCCAGGATCTTTAAGGCCTCATCCCCTGCCTTATGCCCCATAAGATCGTTTATCTGCTTAAAATCATCGGCATCGAGCAAAAGCACAGCCACACTTTTGCCGCCTCTCTGGGCAAGGAAGGCAAGGGTCATGGCCGTCTGGAAAAACCCATTTCTATTATACACGCCCGTCAGCACGTCGCTGTTATTTTGCACTACCAGGTTCTTGTTGTCGGTCCACATCCTGAGTATTATGTCGCCGCTAAGCTTTAGTTCCGGAGAGCCGCCGTAACGCTCTATCGAGTCGACGAACTTCTCAAGATGCAGCTCGTAGTCGCGCGCGGGCTTTTTTCCTTCCCGGGATATGGAATCCACGTAACAGAAAAGGCTTATGAAAGAACGGTGCAACATGAAGAACTCGAGGTGGCACGCTATGGATAACCTTTCCTGCGCATGCGACGGACGCGAACGCGTGAAAACAAGCTCCTCTATGCGCGGCCTTATCTTCACAAGCTCGGCAAGCACCCTGTCCGGGTCATCGAAAAGCTTTCCAACCGCCCCCTCTTCACAAAGCTCTATCATGTACTTCCAATAATTTGCGTGCACGCGTTCATCGTCGGCCATGGAGTCCCAGAAGTCGGCCTCCGGCCCCGAGGTCTCGGATAAGAACTCGGCGTATATGGCGGCAGAGCGTTCGTCTATGGCGCGGCAAAGCTTTAATATATCGAGAAGCACGTTATCCATACCTCATCAATAATACATCAATATTTACCAATTTCCAAGATTAAAACCGCCCTGCCCCTTGACACCGAAGGTTTACGTTATAGACTTGATAAAATACATACGCATTATTCGGAGGCGCGCTATGAGCAAGACAAAGGAACACAACAGCGACTCCACCACGACATACACCATCGACGACTGTGGGGTAAACGGAACCCCGTACGGAGTAAACTTCATTCAATGGCTGGAATCTGTAAGAAAGCGGACGCTGTTTGCAAGCGGCGGCTCCGTTGGCATTAAAATCAGGAACGGCGTGCCCGACTTGAGCTTTGATGGAGAGGGCGCCACAGAAGACAGCGACAGCAGCCCGCTGGCACTTCAGGAATTGAACAGCAAGGTAACCTCGGCTGCCTACGTAAAAGCGCTTAGGCAAAAGGCCATGTCCTTTGGCATAGAACGATTGAGCAAGGAAGAGCTCTACTACCTTGCCACAAGATGCCCGGCAACGGGGCTGCCAAACAGAAAACAGTACGACATCGACACCCTGACATTTCCGCACGAGTTTCCGGTGCAGATAATGGCCGAACTGGACGGCCTCGAGTTCTTTAACCGCGAGTTCGGCACTCAGGGCGGGGACGCGCTCCTCGAGACTTTCGTAGAAAGCGCATCACGGGCAGGACTAAAGAACCTCTACCACCTCTACGGCTCTATATTCGCTCTAAGGCACAGCTGCAGGGAGCGGGCATGCCTTAACATGGAGGAATTAAAGCACATATACGCGCTTTCCGTCATAAAGATAAAGGAAGAGGAATGCTCTACCCCTTCCTTCTACCACGGCGCAATATTCTGCTACGGCGTAGGCGAGACCATAACCGAGGCTGACGCGGAAAGGTACAAAAACAAGCTTATGCAGCAGTATAACCGCGAACGATGCTGCGCGCAGCATGAGAGGCCGCCGTGGCTAAAAAAGATAAACTGCTAAAAGGGGCCGGAAAACAGCCCCAAAACATATAAAATTGACCAACCCCCTGTTATCTGTTAATATGAAATATGCCGGTTACGCATAAAAAAGCAGAGTAAAACAAGAGCCGGCATATAAGGGGTTTATATGTCAAACGCTTCCAATAACCGCGCCGACACGTTAAAAGACCGTTTTGGCCGCGACCTTACATATCTTAGAGTATCTGTCACGGACCGCTGCAACCAGAGGTGCGCGTACTGTGCGCCTGCAGAGTTCAAGGACAGAACGGAAATACTTAGCTACGGCGAAATTACGCGCATTATAAAAACGCTCGTAACGCTTGGCGTAAAGAAAGTGCGCCTAACGGGCGGAGAGCCACTTATCCGTAAGGACATAGAAAAGCTTGCTGCAATGCTCGCCTCGCTAAAAGGCATCGAGGACCTTTCGCTCACCACCAACGCCATACTGCTAAAACAATACGCAAAGCCGCTTAAGGACGCGGGCCTAAGGCGCGTAAATGTCAGCCTTGATACACTCGATGCAGCGCGTTTTAAGTCCATCACAGGCGGCGGAGACCTCGCAAAGGTGCTTGGCGGCATAGACGAGGCGCTAAAGCAGGGGCTCACTCCCCTCAAGATAAACACAGTCATCATGAAGGGCTTTAACGAGGACGAGCTTGCGCGTATCATCGACTACGCACGGGAGCGCGATATCTGGATACGCTTTATAGAGTGCATGCCCATGAGCGACGGCTTCGATTGGAAGGCTGCCTATATATCCGTAGACGATATCATAAAACGCCCCGATATAATGGAGCGCGTGGATACATCGGCTGCCCCTGAAAAAGGCAGGAGCGCGGCATACATGCTTCCGTTAAAAAGCGGCAGCGGCAAGGTCGGGTTCATCTCTCCCATGTCCAATAAATTCTGCGATGGCTGTAACAGGCTTCGCCTGACTGCAGACGGAAAGCTCAGGGCCTGTTTGCCGGCTGATTCGGACGTTGACCTTAAAGACGCCATAAGAGCCGGCGCGGACGACTCAGAACTCGTAGCGATGATAAGGAAGGCAGTGCTTCTAAAGCCAGAGTCCGGCGAATACAACTACGAAAACACCGGCAGAGACAGGTCCATGATACACATCGGAGGATGATAGAATGAAACTTTCCGGAAGAAACCAGCTCCCTGGCGAGGTGGTTGAGATAAAAAAAGGCGACGTTGTAAGCGAGGTGGTGATCAAGGCAGGCGAGCACCTCATAGCAGGCGTTATCACCACAACGAGTGTCGAGAACATGGGGCTTAAAGTTGGCGACCGTGTGACCGCGCTTATAAAGGCAACTGAAGTTTCCTTCATAAAATGAGGCTCCTCGTAGTAGCCTTCTTCATAGCGCTAACCGCCCTCTCCGCTTTAAACGCCCATGCGGACAAAAAGGCCGTCACAGTGGCAGTATCAGCGAACGCGCTCGCCCCTGTAAAGGAAATCGCGGCCGCATTCGAAAAGAAGACGGGCGTAAAGGTCACGGTCATCTCGGGCTCGACCGGAAAGCTCTACTCTCAAATCGAACAAGGCGCGCCCTTCGATATTTTTCTCTCCGCAGACAACACGCACACCGTAAAGCTCGAAGACAAAGGGCTCGCAATCAAGGGCTCCCGCTTTGTGTACGCCGAGGGCTCGCTCGCTTTGGCAATAAAAAAGGATTACTCTACCCTCGACATCAAGGCCGCATTATCAAAGGCAAAGAAAATAGCAATAGCCAACCCTTCAACTGCCCCGTACGGCGCTGCTGCAATCGAGGCGCTAAAGAGGCTCGGCATACACAGCGAGGCCGAGAAAAAATTCGTGTACGGCGAAAGCGCTGCGCAGGCATACGCGTTCTTCAAGAGCGGCAACGTGGACGCTGCGTTCATTCCCCTGTCGTCGGTGTATGGCGCTGGCAGCACCCATATCCCCGTTGACGCAAAGCTGCACACGCCAATCCTTCAAGAGGCAGTGCTCCTTAAAAACGCGTCAAAAGAGGCCGCAGAGTTCGCTAACTTCCTCAAATCGGCCAAGTCATTGGAAATATTTAAGAAATACGGCTACACCGTCATAACAGCCAAAAAGCTTGCCAAGCCATAACCCTCTGATTTTTCTGGCTTTTCTATCCCGCACCTGTTATACTTGAAAAGTTTCCGTTAGTGAGCCCAAAAACAGGAAAAACAATGGACTGGCAGCCTTTTTACATATCGCTAAAGCTTGCGCTCGTGACGACGATTGTGCTCATGGTCATAGCCGCGCCGCTTGCGTACTGGCTCTCTACAACCAACTTTCGTGGCCGCGCAGCAATCGAGGCAATTGTGGCCCTTCCCATAGTGCTTCCTCCGACTGTGCTCGGGTTTTTCGTGCTCGTAGCGCTTGGCAACCACTCGCCCATAGGCCAGTTCTTTACATCCGTATTCGGCTCTACCCTTGCCTTCACCTTTACCGGGCTTGTCATCGCTTCCGTGCTCTACAGCCTGCCCTTTGCAGTGCAGCCAATGCAAAATTCATTCGAGTCCATAAACAAGGGGCTATTCGACGCCGCGAGAACGCTTGGCCTGACAAAGTGGCAGTGCTTTCTAAAGGTCGCACTCCCGGCATCGAAGAGAGGGCTGCTTTGCGGCGCAATGCTTGCCTTCGCGCACACAGTCGGCGAGTTCGGAGTCGTTTTGATGGTTGGCGGCAGCATACCCGGGGAAACAAAAGTAGCGAGCATCGCAATCTACGAAAACGTCGAGATGCTGGATTTCCACTCTGCGGCAGCAATGTCGGCTGTGCTTCTCGTGTTCTCGTTTGCGGTGCTTTCAATTGTCTATTACCTCGGAAGAAAGAACGCGCAGTTTGCGCTAAGATAACAGCAAATGACGATAATAACCGTAAAAAAGAAGCTAAAGCAGTTCACCCTAGACGTCTCGCTTAAATTCGGCAGGGAGATGGCTGTGCTTGGCGGCGCAAACGGCTCGGGTAAAACCACACTTCTACGAATCATCGCCGGGCTCGAGGCCCCGGACGAAGGCTGTATCTCGGTAGCCGGAAAGGTATTTTTCGATAACTCGGAGAACCTTATGCCCGAGGAGCGCATTACCGGATACGTCTCGCAGGACCCGTCTCTATTTCCGTGGCTCACTGTGGAAGACAACATACGCTTTGGCTCGAAAGGCTCGGTCGATACCGACTGGTTTGCTTCGCTTTTAAAGAACCTCGACCTCGCGCACCTTGCTTCGCGCTACCCTGCTACACTCTCTGGCGGCGAAGCACAGCGCGTATCGCTTGCAAGGACGCTATTTCCAAGACCAAGGATACTACTCATGGACGAGCCCTTCTCTGCAATCGATAAGGACATGAGACCGAGGCTTAGACAATACTTAAAAGACCTTCAGGAGAAGTGGCAGATACCGGCGATAATAGTATCGCACGACCACGCCGAGACGCACGTGCTTGGCGATAAGGTCTTTGAACTCACAGACGGAAAAATCACTGCCAGGGGCGAGAGAGGCAAGATTGCGGCCTCCACCCTCATCTCGTACTGACAAAAGGACTACCAATGGGAAAGCTCACGCACTTCGATAAAAAAGGCATGCCGCGCATGGTGGACGTAGGGGCAAAGGCCTCGACAGAGAGAACGGCAGTAGCCAGAGGAACCATCCTCATGGAGAAGTCCACACTTGCGCTTATAAAAAAAGGCGGCATCAAAAAGGGCGATGTGATGAGTGTGGCTGACGTTGCGGCCGTTATGGGCGCGAAGAAAACACCTGAAATAATACCAATGTGCCACCCGCTGCAACTTACGAACATAGAGGTGGCATTCGACACAAAGGAAGCGGGCAAGAGAGCCGCCCTTAACGTCACGGTCACCGCAAAGTGCAACGGTCAAACTGGCGTTGAGATGGAGGCATTGACAGGCGCCGCAATCGCCCTTCTTACCGTGTACGACATGTGCAAGGCAGCGGATAAAGGCATGACGATTACGAACGTCGAGCTTATGGAGAAGCTTGGCGGCAAGAGCGGACATTGGAAGAGAAGTAACATGGGGAAGAGAAGTAACATGGGGAAAAGAAGCACTATGGGGAAGAGAACGAATTAAAATGATAAAGGTTTTGTTCTTCGGCATACTCTCATCAAAGACAGGGGTAAAGGAAACATCCATTGAGGCAAGGTCCGGCATGAAGGTTGGCGACCTCCTAAAGGAACTCCGGAAACTCTACCCAGCTCTGCCCAATGCCCCCTACATGGTGGCAGTGAACGAAGAACAGGCAAAGCAGAATACGACAATAAAGGACAAGGACGAGGTGGCGATAATGCCGCCCTTCTCAGGTGGATAAACCTGCATGCGTACAGTCCTATATACGACATTACTCGTATTTATATTTTCAGCATCTTTACCGGCTGCGCCAGCACAGGCTGCCACGCCAAAGTATCTCTACATAATGTCCGGAGAGGCTGATGTGGTTAAATACAATATTTCCACCGGAGAAATCGTCGAAAACTTCAGCTGGATTTCCAAGCCTACAATAGCCGGCTATTTTCCGGATGATTTGTGGTACGAGCAAACCGACTGGCTATTGACCGAGCGGGGGTTTCATTATGATGCACAGAACAGCGTTCTTTTTCTCTACGTGCCGTACTCGATAATTACGCAGCATGACGGAAGTAATCCTGTTACCAGGCCGCCTGCATTGCTGAAGGTTCAATTGCCAGATTGGACGCTTTTGAAGGGTATTACTTTTTCGGAGTCAATCAGCGGGAATGTTTTGGATATATATTCTTCTCCGGACATGAAAAAAATATTCGTGCAGTATGTTAAGTGCACAGAGCCTGTAAATGTTGGGGAAGCTTGCAGCGGGGAAAGCATGACAGACGTCTACGACACTTCTACGCTTAATAAAATAAAATCCTATAAAGGCAAGATGGGCGGAACACAGTCATCGCCGCTTCGTTTTGCCAATGACGGAGTGAGTGCGTATTACTATAAAGATTTAACAGTGTATAAATATGAAATGACCGCTAATGGTATCAATATAATAGATATAACCGAAGCGGTTTTTGAAAAGAAATTTATGCCTGCAAGTAAATGGGAGCAGCTAAAAGAGAATTACGGTTTCTTTTCCCCAGTGAGCAACAAGAAGGGCTTGAAAGTCACGAAAAATTTAAATAGATTTTTTATAACAGAAACATTTGTTGACGGCGCCGGCAAGGCAGCCATGATTTTTGTTGATGTAGATAAGCCGGCATTGCACGGGGCAATCATAGAAGACATACCTGTAGAGTTGGGGCAGATTTACTTGTCTGATGATGGCACAAGGGCGTATATTTACGAGTTTGAACAGTTGCTTGACGGGAGTAGAATTTTATCTAAAAAGCTGTCAGGCAATATATATATCTATAATGTAATGACCGGCGCGCTTATAAAGAAAGCGGTGGTAGATATGCTTGCAGGGAAAGAAATTATTGGCACTATGGGCAAGAACGATGCTGTGCGGAAATGTTCTTCGTCAGACGGCATGACCAATGTTTTCAAAATATTCGATGGGACCAATATTAATTATTATCTTCTGGATTTTTCGACAGAACCATACTTAAAACCCATGATGAAAGGTGAGTTACGGATGTCGCAAGTTATAGTGGCAGAGTTTTGCTTTTTCTCGGATAAATAGCATATAATAAAAATACGACAGGATAAAAGAATGGCTGCATACGAAAAAGTAAGGGTACAGACAAAAGATTTTTCCATAGAAAAGGAAGTAAAACTTCTTCGCAAGAGCTCGAAAAAAATCGGCGCGGTCGTGACCTTCCTTGGAACTGCCAGGGACTTCTCTGAAGGCAAGAACGTCAAGGCCATAGAGTTCGAGCAGTACAGAGACATGGCCTTAAAGGCGCTAAAAAAACTCAGAACCGACGCCATGAAAAAGTTCAAGGTAATAGACATATCGATTGTCCACCGTGTGGCACGCGTAAAGCCAGGCGACCAGATAGTCGTTATAAACGCCGCATCCATGCACAGAAAGGACGCGTTCCTTGCGTGCCAGTGGTGCATAGATACGCTAAAGAAAACCGTCCCCATCTGGAAAAAAGAATTCACCCCGTCTGGCGAGTCCTGGGTAACGGAGCATCCGTGAAAACGCCGCCCATAATATCGATTGTCGGGCTCTCGGGCTCGGGGAAAACCACACTTACGGAAAAGGTCATCGCCATACTCGCGAAAAAGAAGTACAAGGTGGCCTCGATAAAGCACTCGTGCCACCCTCACCCGCTTGATGCAAAAGGCAAGGACTCGTGGCGTCATAAAAACGCAGGGGCTATACGCACCGTGTTCGCGGGGCCAAAGGCCATGCAGCTCATCACAGACGTAAAGGGCGAAAAGACGCCAAAGGAAATAGCAAAGGAATTTTTCTTGGGCATGGACGTGGTAATAGTCGAGGGCTTTCTTCACTCCAAGACCGACAAGATAGAAGTAGTCAGAAAGGAACGCTCCGAGGAGCCGGTACTTACGCCGAAAAAAGGGCTTGTGGCAATCGTCACGGACATAAAGGGCCTTGCCCCGTTCAAGAACACGCCGGTCTTCGACTTAAACGACGCAAAAAGTGTTGCGGCATTCATAATAACAAGGCTAAAGCTAAAATGACAGGCGCAGGACTTAACATAACCGACGCAGTGTGCATAATACTCGTTGGCGGCGAATCAAAGAGAATGCAACCGCTAACGCCGGATAAATCCAAGGCGGTATTTGGCGGAAAAACGCTCTTGCAAAACGTCTACGACCGCGTAAGCTACCTCTTTGACGAAACGCTCGTAAGCGCCAGAGACGAACGCTACGTAAGCGGGATTAGCGGCAAAATCAGGACCATTAAGGACGCATTCCCGGGTAGAGGCCCTGCAGTGGGCATTTGCTCTGCCATGGCAGTTAACAAGGCCTCATGGGCCTTTGTCGTAGGCTGCGACCATCCGCTTGCAGCTGCGCCGCTCATCCGCCACCTCGCGGCACTAAGGCACGACTACGACTGCGTCATACCGGAGGCAAACGGAAGACTGGAGCCGCTCTTTGCGTTTTATTCGAAAAGGTTTTCCGATATGCTAACTGCCGAAGTCCAGCGAAGCGGCTCAATAAGCATAACGGATTTCATAAAAGCGCTTGGCACAAGGGCTTACATCGTAAAAGAAGCTGACATAAAGAAGCACGACCCGGCCCTCTTAAGCTTCCTCGACGTAGACACTCCAGAAGAGCTCAAAGCGGCAGAGGAAAAGTACCTTAGACAAAAATACGAAAAGGAACATAAAAGCTGATGAAAACGATTACAGAAGCGCAGGAACTGGTGCTCTCGCACGTGACGGCCTCAAAGGCCGAAAATGTCGCCCTGCTCGACTCCATGGGCCGCGTGCTTGCCGAAGATGTTCAAAGCAACCGTAACCACCCGCCCTACGACATATCGGCAATGGACGGCTATGCCGTGAAGTTTTCAGATATAAAAGGAGCGACTAAGGATAAACCCGCTATCCTGAAAATCGTCGACGACATAAAGGCAGGCGCCGAGCCAAAGTGCAGTGTTGAAAAAGGCCAGGCCTCGCGCATCATGACAGGCGCTCCTGTGCCAAAAGGCATAGACACCATAGTTAGAGTAGAGGATACCGATTGCAACGACACTGAAGTAAAAATATTTACCGAATGGCCGCGCGAGTCCAACTTAAGAAAAATGGGCGAGAACTTGAAGACCGGCGACACGGTTCTAAAGGCAGGAACCGACATCGGCCCTGCAGAGGTCGGAATACTGGCAATGGTCAAGAAGGCAGAGGTAAAGGTTCATAAAAAGCCAAGAATCGCGATACTCTCGACCGGCGACGAGCTCGAAGCGCTTACCGAGCCCTTTAACGAGAGAAAGATCCCTGATGCCAACAGCTATACCGTTCTATCTCAGCTTCGGGCAGCAGGCGCAGACCCGGAGCTTATCGGTATAGCAAAGGACTCGCCCGAGTCCCTAAGAGAGCACCTTAAAAAGGCCCTTACCTACGATGGCATGGTAGTGTCAGGCGGCGTCTCTGTCGGCCACCACGACTTTGTCAGGCCGACCCTAACGGAGCTTGGCATAGACATGTTATTTTGGAGAGTGGCAATCAGGCCCGGCCACCCGTTTGCCTTCGGCGTGACAAAGGACAATAAACCGGTATTCGCCCTTCCCGGGAACCCGGTATCAAGCATGGTCTGCGCAGAAGAGTTCATCATACCGGCAGTGAGACGCATGACAGGCGCGAAAAAGGCCTTCAGGCGCACTGTAAGGGCCCGCCTTACGCACGAAGTAAAAGATAAAAGAGGCAGGACACACTTCATGCGCGTAAAGCTCGAGAAGACGCCTAACGAGTACCTCGCCACCCTAACCGGCAGCCAGGGCAGCGGCATCCTCATGAGCATGGTCGAGGCAGATGGCCTTATGGTCATGCCAAAGGACGCGGACCACCTGATAAAGGGCTGCATCGTTACAGTACAACTCCTGAACATATACGGCGCGGATTCGTTTCAGGAAATACCAGACATAAACGAATAGGTATAAACGAGTAAAAACAATGAGTTACGACAAAAAGCTTATAATCGGCATACTTACCGTCTCAGACAGAGCGAGCTCCAAGGAATACGAAGATAAGGGCGGCCCTGCAGTGAGAGCAGAGCTTAAAAGCGCAATAACCTCGCCCTGGGACGAGGTCTACGCCGTAATCCCTGACGAACGCCCTATCATAGAAAAGACCCTCATAGACATGGCAGATGAAAAGGGCTGCTCCCTTATAATCACGACCGGAGGCACGGGGGTGGCGCCAAGAGACGTCACCCCGGACGCTACAGAGGCCGTATGCGACCGTATACTGCCGGGGTTTGGCGAGGCGATGCGTGCAGAGTCTCTAAAGAAGGTGCCCACAGCCATACTATCTCGCCAAACGGCAGGGGTAAGAAAGTCCTGCCTGATAATCAACCTCCCCGGAAAACCCTCGGCAATAGCCGAGTGCCTTGGCGCCGTGTTCCCTGCAATAGCAGACTGCCTCGACTTAATCGGCGCTCCTGAGCTCATAACCGACCCATCCAAGGTCAAATCCCACAGGGCGCACAAGCACTGAACCAAACGCCTTTATTTAGTTGACATATCGAGGCTAATTGTATATCATTAAAAGTCTTAATATTTACAAGGACTTCTGTGTTGCGCATCAAAATAAAAGGAGGACAGCAATGGCAGTAGAAACAATAGAAGAAGCAAAATCAGTAATAACCAAGTGGTTAAACGAGAACGGCCACCAGGTCAGGCTTGTGGAAGACACGAACGCGAACTTCCACTTCGAAATAGACTACCCTCTTAGCAGCATGAAGAGGCAGCGCGTAATACAGCCCAAGGAATACCCGGGCCTCATCGTGCTCTTAAACGGTGTTGCAATAGCCGACGAGCACAAGAAAAAGCTTAAAGAATTGAACGAAGACGACAGAGAGAAGTTCTACGCGTCGATAAGAAAAGACCTTATCTTCGCAGAGAACTCCTACGACATCGGCAACGACGAGGACGGCATAGCCCAGCAGGTACAGTTCTCCTACGAGTTCTATCTCGATAGCTTGAACAAAACCAATCTCTTCAAAGGCCTTCTCATGAACCACCGCGTGCTTATGTACTTCGTCACGGTGTTCAACGATAAGTTCGGCATTCCGGAAATGCCAGAGAACAAGGCCCCAAACCCGGCCCACTAAAACCGTTTGGCGGGTATACTGGGGGAACTTTCTGTAGAAAGTTCCCCCAGACCCCTTCAAAGACTTTGACAGAGTATAAAAAAGGCCACCCCCCTTTACGGGGGGTGGCCTTTTTATATGTGAACGTTTTTGGAGAGCGTTTGAGAGAACCTTTTTACAAAAAGGTTCTCTCAATATATCAGTCAAACGGAATTAATGGCCTCCGCAGCACATTTCTTCGCCGCCTATCGAACTTACGGTCTTTAACGAGCGTATTTCGGCATCGATTACTTTTCTATCTTCGCCAAGCGGAGCAAGGGGCTTGGCCTTTCTGTCGCCGGCCTCGAGGGTTTTATGTTCGCCTTCCATCTTCGTCATTACCGCGAACATCGTGGCCTTTTCCTCATCGCTTACGTAGTCGTTACAGAAACGGAAGAACTCTTCGTCCTCTTTGCGTATGTGATTACGAAGATTAATCATGAGAGACCTCACAAGGCCGTCCTCGATTGCGTCTTCCTGAAGCGCATAGCGGAAGCCGTGAAGCAGGCTTATGAACTCCCTGTGATCCTCATCCATTATGGCAATAAGGGCCGAGCCCATGGGGATTCTTTCCCTTACGAGCGGGAAGAGCACTTCCTCTTCCTTTTTTATGGAATGGAGGATGATGTCGTTCTCGACAGCGGCCGTGGATATCCAGAGCCCTTCAACATCGCGAAGCCTGACCTGGTCTTCTATGATGTCGAGCTTTTTTAGCACTTCCTGGTGTTCTGCGGACAGGCGCGCGATGGGGTCTTTTTCAGAGGCCTTTTCCGCCTCCGCTGCCTTGGCCTGCATGGCCTCTTCGGTCATGGGGACAACCCTTACTGCCTTAAACGGCTGCGAAAAGCCCATCCTGCAGGCGCCGTTTGGGCTCTTGAACACACCCTCCTCCGGTATCTCGGCAGAGAGCTCTTCAAAATACGACTTTTCTATCGCAATTTCGCCCTTTTTACAAAACACCTGACAGGACGGGTGCTTACAGGTGTATTCAACGCTTAAATATTGCTCGGACATAAAAAACTCCTTCCATTACGGCATGTTATGGTGAAAATCTAAGATTACAATATAATAACAGAATACAGCGGCAAGTTCAACCAATTAAAAAGTTATTATTTCGGCAGGTGATTGAATATGATAATGAGCCAGGCGCCAAGTATCATGGCCCCGGAGTAGCCGCCGTACTTTACGGCCAGGCCGTTTCTGGCAAGATAGACCTTCAAGAGGTGCACGCCAAACCCTGCTGCCCAGGCGAAGTAGTACGAACCGGTCGTGCCAACGACAAAGACGACCAGGAGCGTGGTTATGACGTACAGGGCGGCTGTTATATAGCCGTTTACGCGGTGCATGAAGGCCTCTGCCGGATGCTCGGTCCTCCTGACCATCTTAAAGCCGCCTATGAACGAAACGACCGCGAACACGAGCCCTATCGAAGCAAATACAGTTATCAGCATCCGTAAGCAGCCTCCGTCACGGCACCCTCTTGATGCGGTCCTGATAGTATATGAATATCCTTTTCTCCACGAGATAGAGCACTACCCCCATATAGATTAGCACCACAGGCAAAACAAAGTAAATGCGGCGAAGCGTGCGGTTGGAATCAAACAGATTCTCTCCCGGGTTGTTGTCCACTATTGGATAGGTGTTATTGACGACAACATTGGAAACGAAGGTGTTGGACCTGGCGACGAGTATGTTAATGCCGTCCCAAACATTATAGCTAAACGAGTTCATAATGAACACGTTCGAATCTGAATAAAGAAGGAACGCGCCCTTTTCGGCGTTATTGTCGGCGATATTCTTTATTACCTTGTTGTCAAAGGAGCGATGCAAATATATGCCGGTATTATTTTCCCGAAGGGTATTGCCGTAGAGTATCGAGCCGCTCGATCCATCGAGATGGATGCCCGATACCGCGCCCATGGCGGTTACGTCCTTAACCATAACGGCCTTCGAGTTCTCTATGAGAAGCGCGGCCTTTGCCGGGCCTATGAGCGTGAGCCCGCGCACGCGCACGCCGTTTGCCCCTGATACGCGCACAACTGCCAGAGACTGATTATTCGAGCTCATGGTGGCCTCGCCGTTCGTGGCGGCCTTTAGCGTTATATTGCTTACTTTTATTACTACGTTTTCGGCATACGTTCCGGACGCCAGAGAAATAACATCTCCAGGGCGCGCGGCATCGAGCGCCGCCTGTATGGAGGACCCCGGGCGCACCACGACCTCCCTGCCCTCGGCTTGCAAAGGAAACACCGCGGCAATCAAGACCAGAACCGGCAATATGGCTAATTTAAGGAACACGATACCTGAACGCATGGCGCAAAACAGGCCGGCGCAAGACGAAACAGCCCTCTTAAGAGCCGCATCGCCTGCCCTTGCCAGCCTATTTTATACCATAATGCGTCCGTTTCTGCTATGGCTTTGTTTAAGTGGTTTACTCGTGGCCGCCGCCTGCCTCTTTCTTGAAGGTCTGGCAGAGCTGCGAACAGCGCGTGCAAAAATAGGAATTGTCCAGGCTGTAGTCCTTGTACACATCGCACCCGAAGCACTTGCAATCCACTTCCTTCTTTATCATGGAACTCGTGCCTATAACCGGAAAGCAGTAGCCGTAGGGTTTGTCCCCTTTGACGTAAGTTGGACATGAGGGGCACTTACAGAGCTGCATGATGCGTTCCTGGGCTGCCGTAAACTCTTCCTTGCCCATGTTCTCGACACCGAACCTGTCATACTCGCCCATCCTTGCCATAAATCCACCTCCATATATGGTTTGCCGCTTATCAAGGATGGCGTTCTGAATAAAGCATACCTCTAATTCAGCGCCTGTCAAGGGGCTGCTATGCACGCATAAAAAAACCGGGGGCTCTTACGAGCCCCCGGCCTGTAGTTACATGCAACCTGGCGATGCTATTAAGCCTGCTTCCAGGTATCCTTTGCCTTATCCCACCAAGTGCCCCAGATGGTGCCCCAGTCGCCTCTCTCGGCGCCCGGCTTGGTGTAATACTGCCAGTTGATAAGCGTGGCAATGACATAGAACGCTATGGCGCACCAGAAGAATATCTTGGCATTGCCGTAGGTGTCTATTGCCGTGCCTATCATCGAACTGAACACAAACGGACCGTAAGCCGCGATAGCTGCGGAGAATCCTATAACGCCCGCGCCCTGTCTCGGGTTGAAGGCGTATGCTATCGGGAACTGACGGAACGTCGAGGCATTGCCTATGCCGGACATGAGGAATATGAAGAGCATTGTCCAGAGGAATGCCGGGAACTGCTCAACGCCTGTGGGCGTAAGAAGCCCGCCAAAGAGCAGTATGCAGCAGCCTATTATAAGGCCGATGCCGGAAATGGTCGTTACGATTGCGCCGCCAAGCTTATCGCTTGGCCAGCCCATGATGACCCTTATAAGAGAGCCGACAAGAGGTCCGATGAACGCGTACTTTAGCGGCTCCGGGCCTCCCGGAAACACACCATATATGGTCTTTATCATGAGCGGGAATGCAGCAGCAAATCCGGAGAAGCTGCCGAATGTCATGATATAGATAATGGTGCAGAACCAGGTGTGCTTATCTTTGAATATATCAAGCTGCTGCGCAAAGGTCGCCTTAACAGGCACGCTCTTTAGCAGTAAGATGGCGATAATTCCGGTTATAGCAAGTATCGGAATATACCAGAGAGCGGAGTTCTGCAGCCAGATATCCTTCCTTGCAACAATCTTCTTTATCTCGACGCTGTTGACTGCGCCTGCCTGGTTTTTGCCGGTCTTAACTACGATATCTGTGGTAGCTTCGTTCACGACCTTGTCAACGGCGGTAACAAGCCCGGTGTTCGGGTCTTTTGTCACCGTTATGTTGGCCGCGAGCGCCGCATCGCTTATCTGGACGTCCTTAACAGGAGCGGCCTTCTTTACCTTCGGCACCGCGTCAGGAGCAACTTCCTTTACTATCTTTACTTCCTTTATCGGATCTGCCTTTACAAACTTCTGCGGTACGGCATACGCGCCGATAAGCACAAAGCCGATTATCCACGGCGTAACGAACTGCGTGAGGCTCACGCCAAAGTTACCGATACCGGCTTGAATACCAAGCGCGGTACCCTGCAGTCTTTTCGGGAAGTAGAGGCTTGTCGAAGGCATGTAGCTCGAGAAGTCTCCGCCTCCAAAGCCAAGGAGAAGTGCTATTATCATGAACGTGCCGTAGCTCGTGTTAAGATCCTGCACCGCAAACACAAGCCATACGCACGGTATGATCTTAAGCCACGTGGCTATGGATATTACGAGCCTTGTTCCGAATATCGGAATAAGGAACGTGTGAATGATACGAAGCGTTCCGCCGGCAAGACCAGGCATCGCCGCGAGCCAGAAGAGCTCAACAGGCGTGAACTTAAAGCCTATCTGCGGAAGCCTGACAGCGACCGCGCTCATAACAAACCACGTTGCGAATGAAAATATAAGACTGAACGTGGTTATTGTCAGCGTAGTCCACGCTATTTTGCCACCCTCTTTTTCCCAGAACTGTTGATTTTCTGGTTCCCACCTAGTTAACCAAGACATTATATTTACTCCTTTCCTGCTCTATTTTTCCTACCTATCGCTGTAAAACACCGTCATGCTGCGGTGCACTGCAACCGGACACGCCGGTATTTAATACCTAGCCTAAAGCAATTAAGGGGGTGGGTTTCCCCACCCCCTTAACTTAATTCTTACTTGTACTGCCTGATTGGCTCGGTTCTCGGGGTTCTATACCCGTACCACCTTACCAACTGATACGGCCTGCCGCCAAATATATACTGGAACGGGCCGATAAGGGCTAGGAAGTGCACGAACCTCGTAAACGGTATAAGGAATATGAAGACAAGCGCGTTTACGATGTGTATCTTGACGATTGGCGGAAGATTCGACACATAGAGCTCATTGGGGGAGAAGAATATTATCGACCTCACCCACGGGCCTGCTGCTGCCGAATACCAGTTGCTGCCCCACTTATACATGATGGCGTTCAGGATGCCTGTGCCGACCTGTATGAGAAGAACGATAAGGACTATAACGTCCCAGTTGGAGGTTACGGCTCTTACGCGGCTGTCCGAAAGCCTCCTGATGACGAACACTATGATACCGATACCCGCGAGGAAGCCAAGTGCCAAGCCGCTTATCTCGAGTATCGCGAGCCTTACCGGCGATGCGTTCCACCACGGTATGAAGCTCGGGATTACAATTGCTATGATGTGCATGAGAAGTACCAGCACTATGCCGATATGCCACGGAATCGAGCCCCAAAAGAGCGTCCCGTTCTCGAGAAACTGGGACGACTGACTCGACCACGAATAACGATTCGTGACGAACCTCCATATCGTGCCCACTATCGCGACGGTTATCACGACATAGGGCAGATATACGAACAAGAATTTATCCATTTTATGCCCCTCCTTATAGTGTTATTACAAAAGAAACGTATTTTACTGCCGCTCTCTTTTACGCCTTGCCCGCCGGCTTTTTGTTCGCTCCGGCGACCTTCACGTCCGTGTCTATCACAGCGAGTATGGCCTTCACAAGATGCCCGTATACTGCGTCGGTCTTCTTTGCGAAGTTCTTGGCAAGCCCCTCGAGAGCCCTTATAAGAAAGGTCTCTCTTATCTCCGCCACCAACTCCTTATCCTCGAGAGAGGCAAGGAACTTAAGCACTACAGGCAGGTGGTCGGGAAGCTCGCCTTTTGCTATAGCGTCGTAATCGAATCCGCATCTCTTGTAGGTCTCCTTTAGCGCCAGTAGAGCATTAGCCCTTTTGAAGCCGTCAAAGAGATGGTAGCCGAGGTCAAGGGTGTATTCGCCGCTCGCTATCTCGAATGTGTACGAGTACACACCCTGGATGTCGCTAAGGCTCTGCCCCTCGAACCCTTCTATGAACGCAGCCACTTCATTCGCAGCCGACTGAGGGTACTCGGGGCGGCCCTTGAGGAGCTCAAGACTCCTCCGGGCCGCATCGAGCGTGTATTCAGTCGGGTAGTCGAACGCTACCGCAAACAGAGAGTACAGATTATCCTGAATAGTAGCCTGCATTAGAACTGTCTACCCAGGAACTCTTTCTTCTTCTGGCCAAAGCCGATGGAGCCCCTCTTCTCGTACATGGTCCTCGGGTCCACCGTGGTCTTGCTCTCGCGGTGCGTCTCCGGTATTACGAAACGCTCCTGGAACGTTCCGAGAGCAACGAGCCTTACGATGTCCTCGGCGTCCTGCGGGGTAAGCCCCACTTCGCTAAGAGCTGCCTTTACCTTCGCCTCGCCTACGTCACCGACCCTCTGCTGTCTGGTGTACATCCTGCAGGCCATCTGCTTCTTGAGCGACTCTATTACGAGGCTCTCGTTGCCGGCGCTAAGCAGGTTGGCGAGATACTTCACCGGTATCCTCATGAGGTTCACGTCGTTGAAGAACTCCATGCTCTCCGGATCATAGGTGCCGCCGGGCTGGTCGCCCTTGGCCTGGTGAAGGATCGGAGAAAGTGGCGGTATGTAGAAGTTCATCGGAACGGTCCTGAACTCAGGATGGTTCGGGAGCGCTATTCTCCACTTCTTGAAGAGATTGTAAGCAGGAGAATTCTGCGCGGCCCTTATCCAGTTGTCTTCCATACCGTTTGCCCTTGCGGCCTCGACTACCTTCGGATCGCACGGGTCGAGTATGGCGTCCCTCATTGCTTCCACTATCCTGTCGTCGGGGCTCTTGGCAACGCTCTCTATCTTGTCTGCGTCGTAAAGGAGCGCTCCAACGAACCTGATCCTGCCTGTGCAGGCATGGGCGCAGGCGTTGGCCTGGGCCGTTTCGGTCCTCGGATAGCAGAATATGCACTTCTCGCTCTTACCGGTGTTCCAGTTGTAATACGGCTTCTTGTACGGACATGCGCTAACACAGAACCTCCATGCACGGCAGGTGTCCTGGTCGATGAGCACGATTCCGTCTTCGCCTCTCTTATAGAGAGCGCCGGAGGGGCACGATGCTACGCAACCGGGGTTCAAACAATGGTTGCATATCCTCGGGAAGTAGAAGTAGAACAGCTTATGGAACTTCGTGAGCATAAGCTTCTGCGAGTCGGAAAGGCCCTTAAGGTTCGGGTCGTTCGCGGCATACAGAGGCGAGCCTCCGAAGTCGTCGTCCCAGTTCGGGCCTATCGATATCTTGCTCATGAACTCGCCCGTGATGAGCGACTTCGGTCTCGCAACCGGCTGATCGTTTCCGGCCGGGGCGTTGAACAGGTTATCGTAGTCGAACGTGAACGGCTCGTAGTAATCGTCTATCGTCGGAAGATTGGGCTGGAAGAAAATGTTGGCCAGCGTCCTAAGCTTCCCCGGGCCTTTGAGGAGTTTAAGCCTCAATTCCCCGCCGTCGAGTTCCCAGCCGCCCCTGTACCTCTCCTGGTCTTCCCAGGTAAGAGGATAACCGGCGCCCGGCTTGGTCTCAACGTTGTTCCACCACATGTATTCCGCACCCTGACGCGTGGTCCATACGTTTTTGCAAGACACGCTGCACGTATGACAACCTATGCACTTGTCAAGGTGAAAGCTCATTGAAAGTTGGGCTCTGACGTCCATTACCATTCCACCTCCTGGTTTTTCAGTTTCCTCACGAGGACTGTCGTATCCCTGATGATCGGGATCGGGCCCCATGAGTTAAAGCCGTACGAGTACTGGCCATAGCCGCCGCAGGTGAGCGTTGGCTTAAGCCTCTGCCTCGTAAGACTGTTATGGAATCCGCTCCTTATGATGTTCCTCTGCTGGGTCTTGGGAACGTTGACCGTCCTCTCCATCGAGTGGTAGGCGAAGGCAACGCCGGTAGGTATCCTGGCGCTAACGATTGCGCGGCATACGAATATACCGTTGTCGTTGTACGCCTCGATCCAGTCGTTATCCCTGATGCCTACGCTCTCGGCGTCGTTGTCGTTTATCCAACAAACGTTACCGCCCCTTGAAAGCGTTAGCATCCTGAGGTTATCGTAGTGCGTGGAGTGGATCTGCCACTTACCGTGAGGAGTGATATAGTTACAGACTATCGCCCCTTCCTTATCGCTCTTGTTAAGCTCGTTCATCTTATTCGGATCCAGCTTGTACTTGTGTACGACTACGCCTTCGCCGAACTCAAGGAACGTCGGATGATCCATGTAGTAGTGCTGCCTTCCGGTCAGCGTCCTCCACGGAATCCTGTAATCGACCTGCATGCAGTACGCGTTATACGCCCTGCCTGCTCTCGTGTCGCCGGTCCAGAGGGGGTTGGAGAGAACCCTTCTTGGCTGCGCAACGATGTCGTCATAGGTGATTCTGAAGTCCCTAAACGGGCCGCCGATTGCGTCGGCAAGGCCGTGATGGGATTCGTCGGCGAAGTAAGGCACCTTATTGGCCTCTTCCGCGCCCTTTATCTTCCTCACAGACTCCTTGGCTTCCTTGAACTGGTCGCCGTGGAGACCTGTGTGGTGCTCTTCCTCCTGCCACTGAGCGTAGCAGACCTCGCCGTTGGTGACGCCGGAGAACTGCATGACGACGTTCGCGGCCTCTTTTGCCGTGTTCATCGCGATGTACTTCTCGCCGCCAAACTCAACGGTATCGGTGTGCTTCTGCTTGATGTACTCGTCGTAGAAGGGCTTACCGCTTATAAGCACGCCGTGGAAGCCGTACTTGGTCTTCATTAGCGGCCCAAGGCTCCTGTGACGGTTATAGATGTTGGTATAGTCCCTGGTGACGACGGTGAAGTTGGGCATCGTAACGCTCGGTATGGCCTCGCAATCGCCCTTCTTCCAGTCCTCTATCTTGCCGTTGAGAACGGGCTGGGTGATTTCGTTTGGCGTATCGTGCATGAGCGGAGTTGCCACAACATCCTTCATGGGCTTGGGTAAATGCTTCTTCGCAAGCTCGGAGAACTTCTTTGCGTAGAACTGGAACGCGTCCCAGTCGCTCTTTGCTTCCCAGTTCGGAGCAACTGCCGCGCCCATCGGATGTATGTAGGAGTGGAGGTCGGTTGTATTGATGTCCTCCTTCTCATACCAGTGGGCTGCCGGAAGCACCATGTCGCAGTACGTAGGCGTGGTGTTCATACGCATTTCGTTTACGACAACGAGGTCGAGCTTGCCTATCGGAGACTGTCTGTAGTTGATCTCCTTTACATAAGGCTGAGCCGCCTCTTCGGCGCCGACGTTATTGTGGGTTCCAAGGAGGAATTTAAAGAAGTACTCCTGGCCCCTGGCGCTTGAACCAAGCGCGTTGGCTCTCCATATCATCCACACTCTCGGCCAGTTCTCCGGAGCGTCCGGATCATCGATGGCGAACTTAACGTCGCCGTCCTTGATCCTCTTGACGACATGATTGACTATCTCTGCATCGCTCTTTGCCCCTGCTCTTTCGGCTTCCTCTGCAAGGGTAAGAGGGTTCTTATTGAACTGCGGATACCACGGAAGGTGGCCCATCCTCACCGCACGGGCGCTGTAATCGGCCGTGTGGTTGAAATCGAGGGCGTTCGGGTCCGGAACCTTATGGTAGTCCTGGAGCTTGCCGTCGTACTTCCACTGCTGCGTGTGGATATACCAGTAGCTCGGCGTGTTCTGGAGACGCGGAGGTCTTGCCCAGTCGAGACCGAGAGCAACCTGGCCCCACGAGTCGAAGGCTGCGAGCTTTTCCTGTCCGACGTAGTGGTTCATACCGCCGCCGTTACGTCCAACGCAACCGCAGAGCATGAGGGCTGCCGTGAATGCCCTGTAGATAAGGTCCGCATGATACCAGTGGTTGATTGAAGCTCCCACTATGATCATCGAACGGCCCTTGGTCACTTCGGCATTGGATGCCCACTCCCTGGCAACCTGCATGATGGTATCACGGCCTATGCCGGTATACTTTTCCTGCCATGCCGGTGAGTAGCCCTTGGTATCGTTGTAGTCCTTGCAGTAATCGCCGCTAAGGCCCTGACGCGCAACACCGAAGGTAGCCATGTGAAGGTCGAATACCGTGGTTACCGGCACCTTACCCTTGGTCTTGGTGTCGAGATATACGACCGGGACCTGTCTCTTATAGACTTCGCCGGTGTCGAGTTCGTAGGTGTTTACGCTCTCAACTCCCTGCTTATGTGAAAGAAGAGAAAGCGCGCAATCGAAGGTCTCATTGGACTTTCCGTCCTTAATGAGGGTGTTCCACTTGCCTTCGCTCTCCTTCTTCTTCGGGAAACGATAGCCGACGCCGCCGTATACTATACGGGCCTTGTTGGCCTTTGCATCCCACATCGCCATCTTCCACTCGGGGTTGTCCTCGTCTGCATAATCGGCGAGGTCAACGGCCTTTACGAAGCGGCTCATTTCATATGCGCCGTTCTTGCCCTTCTCGAGTATTACGAGATGCGGCATGTCGGTGTAGTTCTTCTGGTACTCTACGAAGTACGGAACCTGCCTGTCGACGTAGAATTCCTTAAGTATTACGTGGTTTACTGCCTGCCAGAACGCTCCGTCCGAACCGGTCTTTACAGGTACCCAGAGGTCGGCGTACTTTGTATTTTCGGCATAGTCCGGGCTCATGACGACGAGCTTTGCTCCGCCGTGCCTGAGTTCCGCGTAGAAGTGGCAGTCCGCTGTCCTGGTTCTATTGGGTGTTGCGCCAAGGCTTACGACGTAACCGGCATTGTACCAGTCGGCTGATTCGCAAACGTCGGTCTGCTCGCCCCATATTTCCGGTGAGGACGGCGGAAGGTCTGTATAATAGTCGTAGAAGCTCATGGAAACGCCGCCGATGAGCTGGTGATACCTTGCGCCCGCTGCGTAGCTTATCTGGCTCATCGCCGGGATGACCGAGAAGCTGATGTTTCTGTCCGGGCCGTACTTCTTAATAGTGTATATCTGGGCTGCGGTGATTATCTCGGCCGCATCCTCCCAGTTGTACCTTCTGAAACCGCCCTTACCTCTGCTCCACTTGATGGCCTTGCTGGTCTCGGCGTTCTCGACGATACTTGCCCATGCGTCTACCGGGTCTGAGTACTTGCCCTTTGCCTCGCCCCATGCGTTCAAGAGGGCTTCCCTGATGTAAGGATACTTTACCCTGACAGGGCTATATACGTACCAGGAAGAGGATATGCCTCTCTGGCAGCCTCTGGGCTCGTAAGGCGGAAGGGTGGACTCGAGGAGCGGATAATCCACTGCCTGGAGTTCCCAAGTGATAATACCGTCCTTTACATAAACCATCCAGGAACAGCCGCCCGTGCAGTTGTTGCCGTGGGTGCTCCTGACGGTCTTATCATACTGCCAACGATTGCGGTAAAACTCTTCCCAACCGCGCTTGGCAGGTTCGAAAATATCTTTTATAAGCGTAGACATTTATTTCCCTCCTTTTCCGCCGTAATTTCTCCACAGGGCATCGTGGGCTGTGCCGCTGTTTCTGTTCCTGTAACGATCACCCCAGCCTATTGCAAAAATGATGAGCAGGCCGATAGCAACCACAATGCTGATGCCTATAAACTTGCCGGAAGACTGCTCGGGCTGAGCCCCAACGCTTGTGACAAAGGCCTTAAGGTCTTCGACCTCACCCTCGGTCACCTGTCTGGTTGCATAGATCTGGGACATGACCGGCGAGCCGCCGCCGTTGATCCATGCTGCCATGAGAAGGTCCTGCTTGCCTGTGAGTGTCGGCCCGAGAGAGCCTCCGCCCAAAGACCCTGTTGCACCTACCGAATGACACGATATACACGCCGCCCCGCCTGCAGAGAACTTTACCTCACCGGTAAAAAGCTTCCTGCCTTCCTCGGCTCCCGCAAATGCGGCCGCAGGCACCAACACGGTCAGAAGAACTACCGCGGTGAATGCCGCAAGCAACACCTGCAACTGCTTCATTGAGATTACGCTACGTACTTGCATTTATACCCTCCTTCCTTTTATGTAAGAATTAAGAGCGCATTCGCCGCTTTTTTCGATTCGGCTGGCGCGGCGACGCCACCCTTATTTGAACCCTTTAACCGAGAAAAATGGTACACCTCCCCTTGCGGGCATGGATGTACGCACAGTGGCGATTATATTTAAATGCCACCCCATTGTCAAGATAAATATTAAATAATTTTTAATGATACTTAGGAAGAAGGAATTACGTGTCTGCAACTGCGGATTAAACGGAAAAGAGACCTTTATTTACGCGGAAAAGCTACTCTGAATGTAGTGCCCTTGCCCTCCTCGCTCTCAACGGATATGGCCGCTCCGTGCGCGTCCATTATGCCCTTTACAATAGAAAGCCCAAGCCCTGTGCCATCGGCAACGCTTCTTGCGCCGTCAGCCCTGAAAAAGCGGTCGAATATCTTTTGCTGCGAGGCCTTGTCAATGCCGACACCGGTATCCGATACCGTAACAACACAATATTTAGCGTCCGAGCGCACGGCTACATCTACATATCCGCCTCGCCTGTTGTACTTTATGGCATTATACACAAGGTTCACGAAGGCCTCGGTAATGCGCTCTCTATCGGCCGATACCACGGAATCATCCGCGTCTAGTTTTAGTAGAACGCCCTCTTCTTCGGCCTTTTGCCCAACGAGCCTGAAGACGTCGTCTATTACGTCCTTCACTCTGACATCGGCCCTTGTCATGCCGAGTATGCCGGCCTCGAGCCTTGCGACCTCGAGGATTCTGTCTATCATAAACGACATGCGGCCAACGGAATTGGATATGCCCTCGAGCGCTGTTATATACTCTGCGCTTTCGCGCTTCTTCGCCAGCGTCACATCGCAGTAGCTTTTAATCACAGCCGCAGGCGTTCTAAGCTCGTGCGAGGTCTCGGAGACAAAGCGCTGCTGCCGCTCAAACGAGGTCTCGAGGCGGGAGAGCACGGTATTGAAGCTCTCGGCCAGTGGCCTCAATTCATCTGACACGCCTTCGGTGTCTATGCGCCTCATAAGGCTTTTCTCGGTTATAAGCCCGACCTCGCGCGTAAAGAACCCTATGCCTCGAAGCGCATAACCAACGGCCGTGTATATGGCAGCGGCCGTAAGAAGAAACACTACCGTAAGTACCAGGAACGTGCGCCGCTTGAACACTGAGAGAAGCACATATGTTTCTGTAAGCGATTCAGAGGCCTGCACTATGATACTTTTGCCTTTGGGAGTAACAAAGCGCTGCTCTATCAGCCTGTGAGGCTTTCTATCAGGGCCGGTAATAAACGAAAGCTCGGGCTCAACCGAAGGCAGCCGAAACGGCAGCGCTGCGCCCACTATGGATAACGACGGCGAGGACTCAAGTACCTTGCCGCTCTCATCCGATATCTGGTAGTAATGGCCGGAGAGAGGCTCTGCGTAGTCGCCAATCGCTATGTCGGCCAGTTCGGCAAGAGAATCGCGTCCGTCCCTGCCGTAGATGTGCCCGGCAATCAGCTGCACCTCATCGTGCAGATGCTCGTCTACCGCGCCTATGGCTATGTTCTTCAAATTATAATAAAGGTAGAACCCAAGGGATGCGTATATGGCAGCCGACGTAAAAAGGAACACTGCAACGAGCCGCGACTTTATGGATGATGAAAATATCACCGAAGACCGACTCCGCTTATTCTTCCTGGCTTCTTAGCATGTAGCCCGAGCCCCTGACCGTCTGTATGAGCTTAACTTCCCTGTCCTTGTCTATCTTCTTTCTAAGATAGTTTATGAACACGTCCACAACGTTCGAATCCCGCTCGACATCCTCCTCGTATATACGCTCGCTTATGGCCTGACGGCTGACTACCCTGTCCTTATTGTACGCCATGAGTTCGAGTATCGAGTACTCCTTTGCCGAGAGCGCTATCTCCTCGCCGCCCCTTCTGACAATTCTCGCGGCCGTGTCTATCTCGAGGTCCGCTATCCGTATAACCGACTGCTTTGCCGAAGACTTTCTTCTAAGAAGCGCGCGCACCCTGGCAAGCAACTCACCGAACTCGAAAGGCTTTGGAAGATAATCGTCTGCGCCGGCATCGAGCCCCTTGATTTTATCCGCAACGGAATCAAGGGCCGTAAGAAGTATTACCGGGACCTCGGACTTTGCCGCTCTAAGCTTCTTTAACACGGCAATGCCGTCCATCTTCGGAAGCATTACGTCGAGTATTACTACGTCGACCGGATAATTCGCAGCCATATAAAAGGCCTCCTCTCCGTCGTACGCAACGTCGACGTTGTAGGAGGCCTCTTCAAGGCCCTTCTTTATTATATTGGAAAGTTCCTTTTCGTCCTCAACAAGCAGAATACGCACGTTCCACCCTTCCGGTTAAAGACGCTTCCATGCCTCTTACAGAATCAATTGACCTCGTCCTTTTCATAGTACTTCGAGCCGCTTATCATCGAAGAAAGAAGCCCTCTTCTCTCGCCTATCTCATGGAGTATCAATCCGGCAAGGTGCGCTGCTATGAAGAAGAGCAGGAAACCGTACCCGACTTCGTGGACCTCTTCCATTGCCTCGACAAGCGGGCTTTCTTCGCCGTGCCCGTGCTTAGCGCCTTCGCCTTCCACTGCGGCCGCGCCGTTTGCCTTTTCGTGCTTCTCGTCATCGTCGGCATAGGCAACACCGGTCTCTACACTTTTGCCGGCAAGCACGCTTCCGGGGAATGTGCCAAACTCCTCGCCCGAAAGTATGACGCCTGAGAAGACCTGCATTATAAGCACCGCGAAGAGCGGGACATACAGCATGGAGGCAAGGCTGTTATGCCCTTTCTCAACAGGCGGCTTGCCCTTGAGGCCGCCAAACACCCAGCCAAGGTTCTTGAAGGCATTTATCCATCTTTCCTTCTTATAAGGAATGATATCGGACCACTGCGCGTACTTGTTGCCGACAAACCCCCAGATTATTCTTAGAATGAGCGTCACGGCAAGCACGTGCCCGACGTACGCGTGTATTTCCTTTATCGGCTTTCTTATGGCTTTTCCTGCGCCGAGTTCTTCGAGAATTTCGTAACCGACCATCGAGAGGATAAGGAATATAATAAGCCCCGCGTTGGTCCAGTGAAGCACCCTAAGGGGCCAGTCCCATACCTTTACCTCGGTAAGCCCTTCTTTTCTAACTATATCGTTCATCTTCACATCTCCTTTGCAATGACTTCGCTAACCCCCTGCGCCTACAACCCTATCTCCACAATCAACGCACCAGACATCTTCGGGCGGGATAACAATATCTCTTATCATATTATACCCCGCCCTTCGAATGTCAACATTGGGCCAGTGTTACTTCTTATCGGTCGTCGTACCCTTGGTGTTCTTGTCGTCTCTGTCCTTACGATCCCTTATGGTTCCTTCATCAGCATCGACATAGAGCTTTTCAACACCGTCCTTGGTGCGTATCTTTACTTCATAGGCGCGCTTGCCTCTTTCGTACTCGACCTCGATAACCTCGCCGGGCACTTTATCCTTTGCTATCTTTACGGCCTCTTCGAGCGTTACCTTTGTCTTTTCCGCGCTACCCTTCTTACCTTCGTCCTTAGATGCATACGAATTGCCGGAAGTAAGCGCCACTGCCGCCAACACCGCTGCAAACGTTGCAATCACCCTTGAGTACTTCATGTTATACATCTCCTTAGTTGGTTTCTGTTTTGACATCTCGCCCTAGGCCGGCCGTGCTTCGGGCTTCATATGACAAAATTATAACAAACCAACATTAATCGGAGATTAAAGGTAAAGATTTTTCAGGTACTGCAAATAACCGCTGCTATAAAATTAATTGCCTGCCGCAGAGGCCTTGATATAGGCCTCCTCGCTGCTTCTTTCGTCAACGATCTTTACGGAATCACCCGATATCTCGGCAACCTTATAATAATTCTCTATTACATCGCCGACCTTTACAATGTAAACGTCTGCGCCCCTGGCAATGAAGATGGTCTTTTTCTCCGACTTATTGACATAGCCCATGAACCTGGCGTCCTTTGCAAAAACCGCCACAAGCGGCTCTGGCGGCGGCACTGGCGCAGGAATTGCTACAACCACCGGCGGCGGAGGCGCAACAACCGCCTTTGCCAGCCCTACGGGCCTGAATATATCGCGCTTGACAGATGCCGAGGGCTTGGGCCTCGTATCCAGAGTACCAAGCATGACCTTTACCGACTGGCCCCGCGTAACACCCGTAAGCGCCACGGATGAAGAGCCTTTGCCGAGCGCGACATAAAAAATAACGGCCAGCGCCCACAGGGCAACTATTACTGCAATATGTTTTTTATCAACGCCTCGCATGAATGATTACCTGTAGTACGCCGAAAGGCTAAGCTGTATTGTTATGACCGAGCCAGAGGCGCTGCCCTTTGTAAGCGCCATATCTTCTATGACGACCATCTCGGAAGTGGCGTCAAGGTACGCTATAAAACGCTTTATATGGGCGTAGCCGCCCTCGACCGGCAGCGTCACCACGTAGCGCGATATGCGGGCCTTCTTTATCGTATCGGACTTATACGTTCCCTTCGTTATCTTGAGCCCGAGCCTTTTGCCCTCGGCGTATATGGCAGAGAGCGTCTTATTTACCGCCTCTTCGTCAGGGAGCCTGCTTCTAAAAGTATCGAGGTCCTCCGAGGCTTTAGAGAACATGAACACAGGGTCGTTGCCGCGCCAATCGCCGCCTTGCCCCTTACGAAACTTTATCAGGCTCACATCCCTGTCCTGTGATGCAGCCACGGTGAACGAAAAAACCGCGTTCACGAGCAACAGTACTGCTGAAATAACGGTAACTGCGGCAGCCGGCGTCCGTAGCCACGCCAAAACGGATTTTCTGTATACCGCAAAAGCCACGGCTACGCCCTTCCCTTGTACACTGCGTGCACTGAGAACATTATCTTTTTCGCTCCGCCAATTGTCTTTTCGTCATGCGCCTTCAAAAACGCCTCGCTAAAGCGCCCCGACTTGGAAAGCTTCTCTACAAAACTCATCGCGTCGTCGAAGCTCGATGCCATGGCGTTTATCTCCACATTGCCGCTCTCGGGCTCGGGCGCTATATCGACTATCGTAACGCTTGCGGGCACGCTCTCCTCTATATGGGTAAGAAGCGTCGTCCATGAGAACGCCTTACGCCCTATGATTGAATTTACGGCCACTGTCTCGTCCTTGATTCTCATCGCCTCTTCGATAGAAGGCGCCTTGGCATTGACCAGGTACGCAGAATTTTCGGCCATAAAAGAACGCGCCGCGAAATATCCGTATGCATTGTACGCGCTGTACACGGCGGCGCACACGGCAAAAGCGGCCGTGACCCACACCGGCACGCTAAGGCGCCTGTGGCGTTTTGTCGAGAGGTCTATGTGTATCTTCGTCATTTGAGCCATATATCCGTCAGTACTTGAGCGCGCCGAACGCGGCTACAACGCTTAAGACATCCATCCCCGGCGGCGTATCCACGCCTGAAGGAAGAAGCGAGGCAGGCGAGATGGCCTCCACCTCGACGTTGCTTACGGCTGCCTTCAAGATAGACTTCTCCGCGAAATCGAGCGAATACAGCCTGTCCGGGGCGCCCTCGCCAGAGTGCGCCGCATAGTACGAGAACGACCGTTCGACCTCGCCAAGGTACTCCTCGTCGCCAGAGACGTCCTTTGTGCGGCAAAACTCGAGGACATTATCCCTTACGGCCATGAATGTGAAATACCCTTTTCTCCTAATGACGAGAGAATACGAAGCCGAAAGCCCTGCCCTGTCGGTAAAGACGTTGAATATGTCGAAGCTCTGGAGCGTTACCCTCTCGACCACCATGCCGGCCCTCTCGAGGCAATCCTCGAAGAACTCGACAAAGGCCCTTGGTGCGGCAACTGCCGCAACCCTGGCCCCCTTGTCAGGCACAAGCTTATGGTACGACACAACGCATTCCTCTGGCTTTAGGAACAATCCCTTTGCGGTCTTCATTCCTATGAGCCTTGCTTCCTCATCGGCATTTTGCGGAAGCGTTTCGAAGTCCATTATCGATATTTTGGCGACGGTATCGGGCAAGGAAAGCGTTACAGCGGAGGCCTTGCCCCTGATTTTTTCGAGAGAAAGAGAGAGGGCCTCTGCCTGCGGCAGCATGGCGCCGCCGCCCCACGCAAAAGTAGCAACGGAGAGCGCCGGCGGTTTGCCAGGCTCCGTGGCATCGAGGCGCGCGGCCGAGGCATCGGGCGACGGAGTAATCACAACGCTCGAACCTGCTGATTTAACGGTTTTCCTCAACGAACGTAACCCTGTTAATTTCTTCAAGCGTAGTATGACCGGAAAACAGACAGTCTATGGCCGCCTGCCTTAAGTTCCTCATGCCCTCGGCAGCGGCCTTTTTCTTTATGGCCGAGACAGGCTGCTTTGCGCCTATCATATCCTTTATATCGTCTGAAAGGTCGAGTATCTCGAGTATGGCCTTTCTTCCCGAGTATCCGGTATTAAAGCACTCGGGGCATCCCTTGCCTGCGTAAAACACTGCGCCCTCGGCCTTCTTCGCATCTATGCCAGAGGCCTCGAGCGCGGCGTTGTCTATACTGACGACAGCGCGGCACTTATCGCATACGAGGCGAAGAAGGCGCTGCGCCATGACGCAGTTAAGTGACGAAACGAAGTTATATGGCTCTATGCCCATGTGTATGAAACGCCCTATGACGTCGAAAACGTTGTTGGCGTGCACGGTGGTGAACACAAGGTGCCCTGTGAGCGCGGCCTGTATGGCTATCTGCGCAGTTTCCGGGTCCCTTATCTCTCCGACAAGGATTTTATCCGGATCGTGCCTTAATATCGAACGAAGCCCCTTTGCGAATGTAAGCCCCTTTTTCTCGTTAACGGGGATCTGCACAACCCCCTTAAGCTCGTACTCGACCGGGTCTTCTATGGTTATTATCTTATCCTCGCCGGTGTTTATCTCGGAAACAGCGGCGTATAGTGTCGTAGTCTTGCCGCTTCCGGTTGGGCCGGTGACGAGCACCATACCGTAGGGCTCCCTTATAAGGCGGCGTAGAAGTTTTTTATCCGGCTCTCCAAACCCAAGGGAGTCGAGGCTCAGTTTTCGAAACTCCTTGGTGATGTTCTCTTTGTCGAGTATACGTATGACAGCGTCCTCGCCGTAGATGCTTGGCATTATCGAGACTCTGAAATCTATGGTCTTCTCCTTTAGCTTTACCTTGAACCTTCCGTCCTGCGGTATGCGTTTCTCGGAGATATCCAATTCGCTCATTACCTTTATTCTTGATATTATGCTTGCCTGAAAATTCTTATCCAGAGGCCCCATGACGGCATGCAGCACGCCGTCAAGCCTGTACTTCACGATAAGCCCATCCGCGGTAGACTCCATGTGTATATCGCTTGCGCGCTTTGCAAGCGCGTCGTATATGGCGGTATCCACGACCTTGATTACAGGGCTCGAGTCCTGGCTTATTTTTTCAAGAGATAGTACGTTATCTTCCTCGCCCTGCTTTCTGGAAGCGTCTCTCCCCTTCGCGCCAAAGCCGCTTACAGCCTCGGTAAGCATCTTTCTTGATCCCTTGCCTGTTGCAAGAAGCGCGGAAACCGCGCCCACGGTGGCAACCCCTCTGCCAATGACCTTCCTGCCGCGCTGCCGTATAATGCGCTCTATGTCGTCTATGGCCGATATGTCGGTTGGGTCGCTTGTCACTATAAACGTGCCCTCGCCTGAAGGGTCCTTCATTGGCACAACGCGCGCGCCGTGCAGGGCCTCGTAAGGAATAGCGTCAAGGGCCTCGTCATCTATATGCATGGCCTCTGTCTCAACGAACTTAAGCCCGTACTGCTCGGACAAAGTAATCGCAAGGTCTCTTTCTCCGATAATGCCAAGTTTCACGCAGGCCTCGCCAAAACGCATGTCTTCGGCCTCCGACATATCGAGTGCGCGTGATAACCCCTCCTCGCTAATGAGGCTCTTCTCCACGAGAAGTTTTCCAAGCCTTTTATACGCCTTAAGCTGCATCACCCTTCACCCCTTAGAACCTTGAACCCATCTGGAATATCGGCAGATAGAGAAGTATCACGATAGTGCCGATGATAAGCCCCATGAATATCATAAGCGCGGGCTCTATCATGTTCGTCATTATCTGCATCCTATGGTCGACCTCTTCGTCGTGATAATCGGCTATATCGAGTAGCATCTCCGGAAGGCTCGCTGTTTTTTCTCCGACCGTGAACATGCGCTGCGTTATGTCCGGATAGAACGAAACCTCCTCCATGGCCGAAGCGACAGAAGAACCCTCGCGCGTCTTTTTTATCACGTAATCGAGCTTCTCTTCAAGCACCGAATTCGAGAGCACGGGCTTCGCGGTCTCTAGCGCATGCATTATAGGCAACCCGGACTTGAAAACCATCGCAAGCGTTCTCGAGAACTTTGCCGCCGCATACCCCCTGTACACGTCGCCAAACTGCGGGAACCCGAGCTTTAGGGAATCGAGCCGCCTTTTGCCGGAAGGCGTCCTTAAGTACAGCACCGCGCCGGCAAAAACCGCCGCCATACCTATCACAAGCGCTATCCAGTACGCGCGCACCAACACCGAGGCCGCAAACAGCGCGCGGCTTGCGACCGGGAGTTCTCCTGAAAAACCCTCATAGACCTTGGAGAACGTCGGCACAACATACCACATGAGAAAGCCTATGGCAAAAGTGCTCACAAAAGCAAGTATCAGCGGGTACGAGACCGAGCGCACTATTTTCTTTCTAAGCGTCTCGATACGCGCCGCGTACTCGATATAACCTTTCATGGCAGGCAGCATATCGCCTGTCCTCTCGCCCGAACTTAGCGCAGCGGTATAGAGCGGAGAAAACACGTCCGGCCTCTTGGCCATTGCCTCTGAGAGCTGCATGCCGCTTCTTACGCCGCTTGAAACGTCCCTTATCGCGCTCTTTAGCGTCACCGAGGCCGCGCCGGCGCCAAGCGCGTCGAGCGCATCCACGACCGGTATGCCTGCCTTCATGAGCGCTATAAGCCCCTTGGTAAAGACCATGAACTCGGCCCTCTTTACGCCCTTGCCGGAAAAAAGCACAGGGCCTGAAAGAAAGCCGAACATGCCCTCTGCCCTGACATCCAGGGCGTAGAGCCCCTCGCGCTCGAGCTTTACGTGCACATCGTCCTCGGACACTGCCTCCATGTCCCTCACAAACACCTTGCCCGAGTCGTTTGCGGCCTTTACCTTGTACAATGCCATAATATCCTTATTTGCCCTTTGCCAAAGCCCCTGACGTCTTCACGCCACCTGGGGCGCCGCCAGGCAAAGCAGCCCTAATCCTGTATCTGAACTCCCAATCGGAATAGCTCGTCTTTCCGGCCATATCCTCGAAGTCCTTTGGAAAATTATCCTGCTTAAACGGAGTCTCGCTGCTCTTGCTTCTTACGCCAACGATTGAGCCGTCCGGTTCCTTGATGATATCCAAATCGTCGTTTTTTCCAAGCGGATCTTTATACAGGCGCCGTATGTGGCGCTTTAGCACAGGAAACCGCCTGTCGTTCTCGAGCTCGGCTATGTCGCGCGGGAACCTGCGCTCTCCGGGCCCTGTCTCGTAATAGCTCTTTATGGCCTGCACGTACGCCGTGCCTACGAACAAAAGCTCTTCTTCCTTTTCCCTTTTGTCAACAGTGCTCCACGCGGAACCCGTAACCGCAAGAGCTACTCCGGCTATCACCACAAGAAACAGCGCGCCAAGGTAAGTAAACCCCTCATCTTCGCGAATATCGATACGCCGTTTAAACATGCCAAACCCTCTTGCCAGGGGCATCACCACTCGGAATACGGCACGCCGTTTAGCCCTTCCCCGTCGCTTCCGGAGCGAACATCCGATATGCCTTCGGAAGTATCCGAGTCAACGGTTACCCACGTATCCGTTGACTTCGTGAACGGATCCTCCGGGACCTTACGAAGGTACTTCTTACTGACAAGCTCTCCAAGCGCAGCCGGGTACTTGCCGGTATCGGCAAAGTGCTTATCAAGGGCATCGCGCATCTGAAAAAGATCTTCGCTAAGTGCAGCTTCCCTGGCCTTGATAAGATGCCGCTGGTACGTCGGCACGGCTATTGCCAGAAGAACGGCCAGCACAGAAAGCACTATCAAAAGCTCGATGAGCGTAAATCCGTTATCGTGTTTTTTTTCGCTTACCATTTCTTATACGGCGTTCCGTCTATGGCAGTGTCCTCGCTTAACGAGTACACATCGAAGACATCCTCGCCCTCCTCCGGATCTTCTGCGCTGCTCTTATAGCTTCTGAGCCCCCATGTCTTCTCAGGCGGCAGATACGCGTCCGTGTTCATAGGGTCTCTGGGGATGCGGCGAAGGAACTTGAGCTTTTTTCCAAACTCCGGCGAAGACGCGTCGTCAATGCCCTCGACAAGGACATCAAGGCTTGGCGGATAGCCAGAGGCTCCGGCCTTTTTGATAATCTTGCCGTCGTCCCACGCTTTCTTGTATGCATCGAGCGCAAGACGTATCTCGCGCAGATTCCTCTTAAGCTCTATTTCCCTGGAACGCTTTGCCGAGAGCTCGGCAAGCGGAACCGCAATCGATGCGAGTATCGCGATAATGGTGATAGTGACGAGGAGTTCGATTAAAGTGAAGCCTTTGTCGTTCATCGCGCACTACGCCTCTCGTACCGGTATTTTAAGGCGTCCTGCGCTGCGGAGCCGGCGCGCCTCCGGGCGAAAACGGTGTTGGCATGGTCATCGGCGGCGGCGGAAGCGGCGGGGCGCCAAACTTATCACTATCATCGGACGGGGATCCACTACCCGGCTGAACCGGCATGACCCCTGGCGCCGTATCATACGCAACCGGCGCGGTATCGGTATACGTCACAACCCCTGCGGCAGACGGGTCGTCCTCTCTTCCGGACCAGAACGAGCCTTCTTCGGCGCTTGGCACATCCACCCTGCGAACGATATGCGGGGTTATGGCAAGAAGTATCTCGGAGTTTACCTTGTCTCCGGTGTTACTGGCAAAGAGGCTGCCGACAAGCGGTATGTCGCCAAGCCCGGGGATCTTTATCCTGCCCTTTCTCTCTTCATCGGTTATGAGGCCGCCTATGACCTGTGTCTCTCCGTCATAGAGCCTAAGTATCGTTTCCACATTCCTTGTTCCAATCTGATAGACAACGCTTCCGCTTTGCGTAACGGTCTTTTCTCCAAGCGTGCTTACCTCGAGCCCGAGCTTTAAATCTATCTCGTCGTTTGGCCTTACAGTTGGCTCGACGTTTAGCTTAACGCCAACGTCCTGGTACTGCACGTTCTCTGTCCTGGTATCCGTTGTGCCGCTAACCGTTGCTGTTATGATGGGCACGCGCTCGCCTATGTGTATCTTGGCCTTGGCGTTATTTTTGACGCGAATCTTGGGGTTTGCCAGTATCTCTGTGGAGCCGTCCTTTGACTTGAGGTTTATAACCCCTGGCGGCAGCGTAAAGAGCATCTTCGAGCCAACGAGCTGGCTGCCGAAGTTGCTTGCGAGAAGCCCTCTTGGAGAGTCCGCGTACCCGTATGTATCCGGGTTCGGGACGTTCACGCCTATTGCGTCCGGTATGGCGAGGCCAAGGTTATAGTTCTTGCTTTTGCTGACCTCCATTATCTCAACGGCAAGTACGACTTCGGCATCGGCCTTATCGGTTGCATAAAGTATCTTCTCTGCAAGATCTATGGACGCGGGCTTGCCTCTTATGACAAGGGCGTTAAGCTCATCGTGCACGTATATGTCTTTAGCCTTGACCATGCTGCGAATGAGGTTAACGGCCTTTTTCGCGTCGATGTTGTCGAGGTAGAACACGCGTATCATCAAATCCTCGTACTGCTTGTCCTTTGCCGGAGAGGCCGGGTAGATGATAATGGTATTTTCGCTCACCACCTTCTTCGAGACGTTGTTGGTCTGAAGAAGTAGATCAAGGGCCTGCTTAAAGGTCGCGTCTTTTAGGAATATAGAAGACCTTGTGTCCCTCAAATCCGAATCGAATATGAAGTTTATGCCGGAAAGCTTCGATAATACTGAGAAAATGTTCTTTAGCCCGGCGTCCTTGAACTCGAGGGTTATGGGTGTGGCAGACTTGATGTCGAGCATCACGCCGTCCATCATGATACCGGCGTCCTTGGAGAGCTTATCGAGTTCGGCAGATGAGGCGGAATTCTTCGGGTCGAGGCTAACGGACTTCTTAAAGCTATTTCTCGCCTCTTTGATGTTGCCCTTATTCAGTGCGTCCACGCCCTTGCCGTAGAAGTAGAGCGAGTCTATGGTGTTCTTGGTTCTCTTTACATCTTCCTCGGCCTTCTTGTTTGTCGGGTCGAGTATTGCGGCAACCTGGAACTCTATGAGCGCCGAGTCGTAGTCCTTTGACTCCGTAAGCCTTACGCCGCGCTCATGGTGAGAGCGCGATGATTCCACGCGCGCGTTCCTGTACTTCATTATGTAGCCGACGTTTTCCGGGTCTTTCTTAACCGCCTCGGTGTATATGAGAACAGCCTCGTCCCAGTCGCCAGAGGCGGCTTTCTTGTCAGCGCGCTTTACAGCCTGGGATGTTGAACATCCGGCAATAAGGGAAATCGCCAGTATAGACAGGAAAATCTTGCTTAAAAAGGTCTTTTTTATGGTAGAAAACACACCAAACCCCTTTCACCTTAGGTTTTTTTAAGGTGTTACAGTGTATTTTAAATCTAATTAAGTATAAAACACCTATAATTATATGTCAACTAAATAAAGAAAAACGCAGAGTTAGGCGAAAACCATCAAAACCGCCCTCGCCCCTCTTTACTTTGTTATTTTATCATTATCGGCAGCGAAAGAAAAGGCATTACTGGAGAAACGAGAGCCGTAGATACCGCCCCTTCTGCCTGGTGGCACATGACAGCAGGCCGACGGCCTGCACCCGAATGCAAAGGATTAAGCTTCGTAACCCCTCACCTTAATCCTCTCCCCAATGCGATTGGGGAGAGGGAATTTTTAAAAAACATCGCTGCTATTGGCGCATGAGAATATCCTCGTTCGAAAATAAAATCCCTCTCCACGCATCAACGCGGGGAGAGGGAGAAAGGGAGAGGGGTGCGGGCTTGGTTTGCATTTCGTAAGCTCCGTGGTTCAGTTGACCTCGATTGCAAAACTTGCCTCTATTGCGGGGCAAGAACCGCTTGACTTTCAAGACGGTATCTACCTGGCTCCTTTTATTTTATCCATCTGCCCTCACGAATTGCGTCAACAAGATCCTGTACCGTTATAGCTCCTTCTCGTTGCCTTAGATGAAATATATTTAGCATACTATCTATTAAACTAAATAAATTGGCTCCAGCTTCCGGACCAAAGTATTTAGCATAAGAAAAATCTCCTGGCTGAACAGAAAATCTCTCAAAAAAAGCATCCATTAATTCAATTCCATCGTCCCCATCCACGCCCAAATCATAATTTATACGTGTGTTCGGTGATATTTTATCTTTTTCAATCCCCAACACATCATCTAAAAAATTTACACACTTTTCATAGATATCATCAGTCATTTCCGCACCCCTCATACATACAGTAATGTCTACAATGCTGAATGCGCGTTACATCAGCTGCCAGAATAGTCCGTAGGGTGAGCATCGCCCACCGAATCTTAACGTGCCTAATTTTACCACAAAAACCTTATACAACAAAGCGCCGTAACCCCTCACCTTTATCCTCTCCCTCAATGCGATTGGGGAGAGGAAATAATTTTAAGGAGCACCGCTGCTATCGCGCATGGGAATATCAACGCCCACAGACGTGACGCCTGCACCCGCAAATAAAAATCCCTCTCCACGCATCAACGCGGGGAGAGGGAGAAAGGGAGAGGGGTACCGGGCTTGATTTGCATTTCGTAAGCTCCGTGGTTCAGTTGACCTCGATTGCAAAACTTGCCTCTATTGCGGGGCAAGAACCGCTTGACTTTCAAGACGGTATCTACCCGGCTTTAGCGCCGTTCTATCAGCAGCTTTATAGCACCTTAAGCCCGGTGCATGCGCTTATGCGCTCAAAATCGCTGTCTTTGTGCAAAAGGGTCAAATCATTTTCGAGGCATATTGCAGCAATGACACAGTCAACGGTTTTTCTTACTGTCTTGCCGTTTTTCCTGCATATTCTATAAATTTCAGCCGCCTTCAAATAAGTTTCGATACCGCTCGGCTTCCAAATCGGAAATTCCAAAAGATAGTCCTTAACCTTCTTGAAACTATCGTCGTCCTTAATTCCCTGAAGAACTTCGACAACAATTATTTCGGCAAGTGAAATATCGTTTTCCTCTTCGATAAGCCTATGTAGAATACGGCGCTCTCTTGAATTTGCTCCATTCAAAAAATCTATCCAAACACTGGCGTCAACGAGTATCATACCCTGCTTTTTCTCGACCTGCCGAGGCAGCCGGTCCATTTAACCTTGCCCTCAAGCTCAAGAATCCGCTTCCTTTTAAACCTGCTCACCAGCTCCGTGAGGGCATAATTTACCAGGGCCTTTTTGGTTTTTTTGTGGGTAAGCTTCATAGCTTCCTTTATAAGCTTTTCATCGAGTTCGATGTTCGTTCTTAACATGGCGCTCCTCCTTTTCCAATATTCCTATACACATAAAATAGCATATTTTTGTGTACAAGACAAGCATGAAAATGTCTGTGCCTGCAAATAAAAATCCCTCTCCCCGATTATAACGGGGAGAGGGAAAAAAGGAGAGGGGCACCGGGCTTGATTTGCATTTCGTAAGCTCCGTGGTTCAGTTGACCTCAATTGTAAAACATGCGCCGGGTGTGACCCGCCCTACGCCGCTATTTGAACACAAAAGCCGGCAACTCGCTCAAATCGGCTACCACTGAAATCTCCTTTATCCCAGCAGCGAGAACCCAAATGTACGCCTCATCATCGAAATAAATGGAATAGTGCTTAAACCTATGTTTTCCACCCAACTCCTGCAGATATTTATGATGTCTTCCAACATCATGATACCATGTATTCAAAACTCGCTCTTGCCAATCCGAACCATCACAAATAAGTATCGAAGAGGAATCTATAAGCTTAGAAAATTTGCTTTCAATACATACGGCTTGTCTACATTCGAAAGCAAGTGTATAATCAAAATCTATTTTGACCCACTGCTTATCTCCATTATTATATTCATAAAAGTAATACAGAACAAGTTCTATGCCTTCAAAGCATATCTTCGGCCCAGTGCTGCAATTTGTTTTTAACGGCAGGGCTATTTTATCTCGAATTTTAAATTTCTTAAAATATCTTTCGAGAACCATAAAATCATCTCCTGGAGTCCGTAGGGTGGGCATCGCCCACCGAATCTTAACGTGCCTAATTTTACCACAAAAACCTTATACAACAAAGCGCCGTAACCCCTCACCTTTTTCCTCTCCCCAAGGCGAGTGGGGAGAGGATTTTTTTGAAAAACACCGCTGCTATCGCGCATGAGAATGTCCGCGCCCACAGGCGTGACGCCTGCACCCGAATATAAAAATCCCTCTCCCCGATAAAATTCGGGGAGAGGGATTTTTGGAAGAGCACTTTGCATGGCAAGAACCGCTTGACTTCCAAGACGGTATCTACCCGGCTTTCACACGTGAACAGCCACCATACACCGCTGGTGGCGATGTACCCTACAAACTAATCGCCATAAAATTTTATATATAAATGAATGTCGTCCTTACACTTATTTGCAAGCACCAATATTTCCTCTAGTATTTTCAACTCTTCTGCCACATCAGTTTTTTTTATAAGCCTCTCCCATTCTGATATAAACTGTGGCATCTGTATACTATTAAAAACAGTATTCCCGTACCAATCTACGAAACGCAAAAGCGGAAATGTTTCATCGTCTACACTTGGTAAAAGTCTAGGAAGAAAACTATGCGGGTCTCCAACGATAGCCAAACTTTCGCCACGCCTCAACTCTAAAGCGACATCGATTCCCATTTTATATACACCCTTGCTCCTTACCTTATCTCGCTTATGAACTTAATAAAATAACGCTAATTCGACCATTAGAAACTATACCGTAAACATAAAAACCGACACCGTATCTTCCCATTTAACTCAAAAATTCTTTTTAAAAATCGGTCAAAAAAACTACTTCGTCCTGTAGCATTCCGAGTTGCGATTAATCTACAGAAAACCTTAAATACAAATGAACACCTTCAGCACACCGTTCTGCAAGTATCATTATTTCCTCTAACAGGTTTATCTCCTCGGGTACACTCGCTTGTCTTCTAAGTTTCCTCCAATCTAAAATAAACTGTCGCATTTGAAATTTATTAAAAATTGTGTCGCCATGCCTGCTTATAAATCTCAACAACGGAAATGCGCTGTCGCTTATGTCCGGCAATAATGCAACCAAGCACCCATGTTTATCCAGAACACTTTCCTCCACCTCCCCACTTTCGCTTTCCAATGTAACACTTAACTCCATTCCTATTCCTCCTTATGGCGCACCAGAAAAGGGGACAGCGCCCTTTTTACGGCTTTTCCTTTTTTAGCCTTCCCTGCCCTGCTCGCTATCTTACCAAACCACCTAAAAAAATAAAATCCATTCACAGGCCCGCAAGGTTACCGTCAGACGCGGCAGCAGCCTTTACCTAATCATAAACCGGCAAGTTGCCTGTCAGGCTAGACATCGCGCCACATTAGCGGCGCGTACAAACAACACATTTTTGCTTCGCAGGCCTATCCGTAGGATACGTCGAGGACGCAAAAATGACCGGCAACAACGCATGACAGGCAAATCGCCGGTTTCCTGTGGCGTGAAAATCGGCGGCCTTCCCGAATCACCCCACCTCCGCAAGCTCGAGGCGGCCCTTCCACCTGGCCTTAACGACTTTGAGCGCGGCGGAGCCTTCGGCGGATTTAAGCGCAGGGTCTTTTTCAAGAAGCCCGTTTGCGTCCTCTCTTGCAGCCTTCAGTAGCGCCGGGTCCGAGAATATGCCGCTTGAACGAAACTCCGGCATGCCGGACTGCCGCGTGCCGATAAAATCCCCCGGCCCACGTATCTTCAAGTCCTCTTCGGCAATCTTAAAGCCGTCAAGCGTATCCTCTAAAACCTTCAGCCTCTTCCACGTGTCCTCGTTCTTCGTATACGCTGCCATGAGGAGGCATAAAGACGGCTTTGTGCCCCTTCCAACGCGCCCCCTTAATTGATGCAACTGCGCAAGGCCGAACCGCTCGGCATGCTCAACGAGCATCACCGTGGCGTTTGGCACGTCAACTCCGACTTCAATCACAGTGGTAGAAACGAGCACGTCGATCCTGTGCTCCTTAAAGTCCCGCATAACTGCCTCTTTCTCATCGCTCTTAAGCCTTCCGTGCATGAGAGCGACCTTAAACTCCGTGAAGATATCCTTGGCAAGGTGCTCCTTCATGCGCGTTGCGTCCTTCAACGGCAGTTCCTCGCTTTCCTCGATTAGCGGGTATACGATATACGCCTGCGCGCCTGCGTTAAGCTCCTTCTTGATGGCAGCATAGGCAGCGGTGCGCGAGGACTCTCTAACTATCTTCGTCACAATCGGCTGCCTGCCCTTTGGAAGCTCGTCTATGACAGACACGTCCAGATCGCCAAATACCGTCATGGAGAGCGTTCTCGGTATGGGAGTTGCCGTCATGACAAGAATATGCGGAGGCGCGCCGTCAGCGCCCTTTTTCTTAAGCTCGGCCCTTTGCACAACGCCAAAGCGGTGCTGCTCGTCTATCACTGCAAGGGCGAGCGAAGCGAACTCAACGTCCTTTTGTATGAGCGCGTGCGTGCCGACTATTACATCGACCTCGCCTGCTTTTATGAGAGTAAGGAGCTTCTTTCTCTCTGCCTTTGTAAGAGCACTCGTAAGGAGCGCAACGCGTAGCCCAAGCGCCTCGGCGTAGCCGTGCATGTTGATATAATGCTGCTCCGCAAGTATTTCCGTCGGCGCCATGATAGCGGCCTGATGATCGCACTCCACGCAATCGAGCGCAGCCATGAAGCTCACTACCGTCTTGCCGCTCCCTACGTCTCCCTGCACAAGGCGGTGCATGGGACTGCCGGATGCGATGTCGCGTCTTACCTCGTCTATGACCTTGTCCTGCGCCCTGGTAAGCTCGAATGGCAAGAGTTTTCTAAGCTTTTCGGCAAGCTCGCCCTTTGGCCGCACAACACACCCTGCCTCTGCCTTTTGTGTTTTCCGTTTAAGGAACAGCCCGAGCTCGAGCGAGAAGAGCTCGTCGTAGGCAAGCGCTTTCTTCGCGCCGTCGGCATCCTGCATGGTCTTTGGTAAGTGCGCCATTCGAAAGGCCTCGCTAACTGGCGAAAGACTTCGCTTCGATAGAGAGCCGCTTGTCGCAGCGCCAATGCCAAAAGCCGCGTACTCGGCAGCAATGCTGCCGATAATGCGGCGAAGCGTTCTCTGGTGCATGTTCTCGATTTGCGAGTACACCGGGACTATTCCCTCGGCCTTTAGAGCAGCCGCGCCCTCGGATGCGTCGTCGTCCTCGAACTCTACGTCAGGGTGGATGATTTCCTTCTTATGCCCGAATACTGTGACAGGGCCGTAGCAGACGAGTTTTTTACCCGGCTCGTAGAGTTTTTTCATGTAAGAGATGCGGTAGTTGAACCATTTAAGCGCCATCAAAGACGCGCCGTCGGTGATTGCGGCCTCGAAGACCTTGCGCCTGCCGTACCTGGCCTCGCCTGCTGCAACGACCTCGCCCCTGACTACTTCGTTAACTCCGGCAGTCAGCTCTTTTATCTTCTTAATGCGCGTCCTGTCTTCGTAGCGTATGGGCAGAAAATAAAGCGCGTCCTCGATTGTAGCGATGCCTTTATTCTCGAACCTCTCGCCAAGCTTCGGGCCAATACCTTTTACGTACTGTATCGGGGTTGAAAGTTTTTTAAGGTTTTCGTCGATATCATTTGGAACGGAGGCAGACGCGCCGGATACAGACGGCCCCTTAGGCTTAGAAAGAACGCCGACAATCTCTATGGCCCTGCCAACGCGTTCTTTTTTTAACTCGACATCAAGAGAGTCAAAACCCGCGAAGATGAGCTTAAGTTCAGAAAGTATTTTTTTCCTTGCAGGAGCGGCGGCTATCGCCTCATCTGCGACCTTCGTAACCAGCCCTTCGAGGCCTTTGACAGTATGGATGTGGGCAAAGTTGTCCTTGGATGCAAAGGCAAGGGGTTTGGTAAGAGTATCTAAGATGTCGGAAATGGATTTATTTGGCATATCGTTCCCGGAAGCCTGCGATTCGCCTGTCATACTTCGTTAGCCGTCATTTTTGAATCCTCAACGTATTTTCCCAATACGCCTGCGGTTCAAAAATGCCGTCTGCCTCGTCTGACAGCCGACTTGCAGGCTTAACGTAACACTCAAACAATATTTATAATTTTTCTACCGCACTACTCGATATAATCGCTTTTATATTCTCGGGATACGAAAAACAATATACAACCTTAAACCCTCCGATATCGCAACTAAAATCCGATGGAAAATATATTTTACCTGAATCAAACATCCTATCTGCCACCAAAAGTAATCTTACATCCTTCATGTGCATTTTATACTTCGGCAAGTTCTCCGCTTTCTCCCTTATAATAGACTCAACAGAAACTCTATCGACAGTCCTCACCCAGCCTACCTTATCAGGCACATAGACCCACTCCCGCTCCTTTTTCCACATATCCGGGAGCCTTCTAATATAAACGACACAACCTTTATATGGTTCACATCGCTTTTGTTCCAACTCGGCCATCCCTTTTACGTTTTCCACTATGCAACTTAGCAACTCTTCCTCATTATCGATATCGCCTAAAAACTGCGCTTTTATTGGAACAGCAAGCTTATCCTCAGATCTATAATATGCATTAGCCAATTCCTCGACTACCCCTCTACTTTTACTTTCGGATTGCTTTTTTATAGAGCCACTGTCGGATTCATCAGAAAAGATATGTCTGACTTCCAGACCAAACTCACCTTTATCGCTTTTTACAACCAAATCCGGCCACTCTTTCTCGTTGAGAGGTTCCGTTATGTCCCAATTTGCACAAAGTAATTTACCAGCAGCCTGAGCATAAAACACTTCCTCTTCTTTTTGACGTTTTCTAGTCATACAACATCTCCATTTTCACAATAACCTTTTATTCACCGCCGCTACCCACCATAAAGCGGCAAGTTGGCTGTCAGGCTAGGCGACGGTCATTTTTGCTCCGCAGGCGTATTCGATAATACGTCGAGGAAGCAAAAATGACCGGCAACGACGCATGGCAGCCAAATCGCCGCTTTCATATCGCCACCCAAATAACTACAGCCCGCTAACTTCCTTAAGCCTCTCCACCCACACGGCAGAACCCAGCAGATTGAACTTCCACCCCACATACCCAATGCCTTTTGCATATACGTACGTCTTTGCCGAGCCAAGAGAACTCAAATCCCCGCCCTTTGGCGCGCAGCCGATTTCAATGGACTGATACTTAACGCCCGCAACGTCTACCGTAGAGGCTTTGTCGAACACGCAGCGCATGGTGCCGATTACTTTTCCAACTGGCTTTATGCGCTCGCCGTTTTTATCTAACATATCGGCATAATCGGCAAGCGGCATGTCCCACTCCGTGCCTTTTTGAAGCGGGTTTTTAAGTACCGGATACCCGCCGCTGCCAATAACCGCCGCGCCGCCGCTATCCACGCTGTACTCAAGCGCGGACTTAAAGCTGCCGCTCACTAGCGCCATGGACTCCTCGGCGCGCATTGCAACAGCGCCGCCATCCGGCTTCTTTACCGCGAGTATGCGAACTACGCGCTCTTTACTATTTTCTATGGAATAAACGTATTCGACGTTTTCTTTTGCAGGATAGAAATAAGCGGCAGCCACCGGGACATCGCCGATCTTCTCTGCACATCCGGCAGAGACCAGCGCACAAACCAGAACGCATGTAGCGACAAAGGCCGCATTCCTCATTTCTTACGCCTTCCCTGTCTTATTTCTTAAGCTCTTTGGCAAGCGTGGAAAACGGCAGATCGACATTAAAATAAAGATCCTTCTTTTCTCCGCTCTTTTCATCCGTAACCGTCATAAGGTCGAAGGAATGTCCGTCCTTATTGACAAGCTGCTGCTTTTGCGGCTTGAACCCGTTCACGCTAAACCAGATATACTCCTCGTGCACGTTTATGACTATCATGGCCGTATCCTTTGTAAGCCCGTCGCCGCTTGAGGTTATGGAATCAACAAGGCCGCCGAATATGCGCATATGGAAACGCGCCAACTTCTCATCGCCTTTTCCTCTGTAAGCAAGCACGGCAATGTAGTGCCCGTCCATATCAGTGTAATTAGTCTCCAGAAGACCACTGGCCACATCGAGCGCCACATCGTATTTGCCGTTATCCAGGGCGTCGAAGGCAAGGTTGACTATCTCGGAAGTCAACGCATAGGGTTTATAAAAGCCGGTCTTTGTGTATGAAACGCGGAAGGCAAGGTAATCTATCTCCGTGTTTCCTGCCTTAAGGTCCTTCACATAATCATCGTAGGATTTTTCCTTGACGCCTGCCTTAGGAGCCTTTTTGCCCTCTGCCGCAGCCGCAACGCCGGCCAGAACACCTAAAGCCGCCGCAAGGCAAATAACGCATAACAGCGACCTCATCGCGATCCTTTTCATAATCACCTCCGTTGCTTTTCGTTATTGACCGCAGCGCCACATCGCTAGTTACCGGACTTTCTTTTCAGATACGCCTCCGGCAAATCGACGTTAAAATAGAAAGTCTTGTGCTCACCGCTGTCCTTATGGATGCACATGAGCTCGTCAAGCATGCTGCCCTTATGCGCCATACCGGCAACCCGCCCCCTCCTGAACCCGTTAACACCGAGCCACACGTATTCCTCGTGCGCGTTTATGACTATCATGGCCGTGTCTTTCGTAAGACCGTCGCCGCTTGCGGTTATGGAATCCACAAGGCCGTTAAAAACGCGCGTATGAAAACGGAAATTCTTTTCATCCCCCTTTTCCCTGTACGCAACAGAGGCGAGGTAATGCGCATCCATATCGGTGTAATCGTATTCGAATATGGCATTCGCCGTCTCGAGCACTTTGTCATACTCGCCCCTTTCTTTTGCAAGGAACGCGGCGTCGACCTCGACGTTCTTCATCTTATAAGGGTTGTAAAACGCAGTCCTGGTATACGATATGCGAAAATCGAAGTAATTGATTTCTGTGTTGCCGGACTTAAGCCCGCTTACATGCTCTTCGTACGTCTTCTTCGGCGTTAAGGACAAGACCTTTGACGCGCCGTTTGTGCCCACTGCGGCGCAGCCCCAGAAAACCAGGCACAGGCACAGAAAAAAAACAGCCTCTCTCGTTACCCTCATCCGTAACCTCCGTTAAATTAGGCGTGGCCTACGCCTTCGCCCTCTGCCACTCCTGTATGGTAGTCACGCCGAGCCCGTCCTTCTGAATGGCCTTTATGGCCTTGGACGCGGCATACGCTCCGGCAACGGTTGTAAAGTACGGCACGCCCATCTCTATCGAGCTTCTGCGTATAGAGTACGAGTCCGCGACACTCTTGGCCCCGAAGCTCGTGTTTATCACCATCGCGACCTCTTTGCTTTTTATCTTGTCTACTATATTTGGCCTGTCTCCTTCCGCGACCTTGGCCACACGCTCGGTCTCTACACCCCCGGCATTGAGGAGCCTCGCCGTGCCTGTAGTGGCTATGACATGGAAGCCAAGCGATTTAAGTTCCTTTGCAACCCCAACTATCTTCTTCTTGTCCTCATCCCTCACACTTACGAACACCGTGCCTTTAAGAGGCAACGTGTTGCCTGCTGCAATCTGCGCCTTGGCAAATGCAGTGCCGAAGTCGTGCCCTATGCCCATCACCTCTCCTGTAGACTTCATCTCAGGGCCAAGGAGCGTATCGACTCCCGGAAACTTTATGAACGGGAACACGGCCTCCTTAACAGACGTATGCGTTGGAATTATTTCCGAATCAAAGCCAAGTTCCTTTAGCGTCTTCCCGGCCATTATCTTTGTCGCAAGCTTGGCAAGAGGCCTGCCGATTGCCTTGCTGACATACGGAATGGTGCGTGAAGCCCTCGGGTTCACCTCTAATATGTAGACAGCGCCGTCCTTTACGGCAAACTGCACGTTCATAAGGCCTATGACCTTGAGTTTTTTGGCAAGCGAAACGGCCTGCTTGCGTATCGTGTCCATCGTCTTCTTATCTAGCGAGTAAGGCGGTATGGAGCAGGCCGAATCGCCGGAATGCACTCCTGCCTCTTCTATATGCTCCATGATGCCGCCGACTATGACGTCCTTGCCATCCGAGATACAGTCAACGTCGACTTCCTGCGCGCCGTCGAGGAAACGGTCAATCAGCACCGGATGCTCCGGCGAGGCCTCTACCGCCCTGGTCATGTACTCAAGAAGCTTTGCCTCTTCGTAGACCATCTCCATTGCCCTGCCTCCGAGCACGTACGAGGGCCTGACCATAACAGGATACCCGACCTTCGCGGCAATCTTCACCGCTTCGTCAACGCTTCTTGCGATGCCGCTCTCCGGGCGTTTTAACTTAAGCTTATCGAGTAATTTGTCGAAACGTTCCCTGTCCTCTGCCATGTCGATTGAATCAGGCGACGTGCCTAGGATTCGCACACCCGCCTTTTCGAGCGGCACAGAGAGCTTCAAAGGCGTCTGCCCGCCAAGCTGCACGATTACGCCGTAAGGCTTCTCCTTCTCAACAATTGCCATGACATCTTCGAAGGTAAGTGGCTCGAAGTAAAGCCTATCGGACGTATCGTAATCCGTTGAGACCGTCTCCGGGTTGCAGTTCACCATGATGGACTCGATGCCTTCTTCACGTAAAGCGAAGCTCGCATGCACGCAGCAGTAATCGAACTCTATGCCCTGGCCAATCCTATTTGGGCCGCTTCCGAGTATCATTACTTTCTTTCTATCGGTCGGCTCGGCCTCGCACTCGGCCTTTTTTGTCTTGTCATCCACATTATAAAACGCCCTCTCGTAAGTCGAGTACAGGTACGGCGTATGCGCCTCGAACTCTGACGCGCACGTATCAACACGCTTATACACCGGCTCGACGCCAAGCTTCTTAGAAAGTTTTTTTACAACACTCTCGGTCTTCTTCCCGGTTACGGCAGCTATCATCTTATCGGAGAAGCCCCACTCTTTAGCCTGCCTCATCATGTCTTCGGTAAGCGCGCCGCGTTTGCTCCGCTTAACCATCTTATCCTCGAACTCGACTATCTCGCGTATGTGCGTAAGGAACCAGTTGTCTACATTCGTTAGCGCGTGCACTGCCTCGACCTTCATCCCCGCCCTGAAGGCGTCGGCTATATAGTAGATGCGCTGCGGCCTCGGGGTCTTAAGCTCGTGCGATATCTTCTCGATTTCTTCTGGCAAGCCTTTTCTAATACCGTAGCGCGGCGAGACAGGCTGCTTATTAAAGCCGTAGCTCCCGGTCTCCATAGAGCGAAGCGCCTTCTGGAAACTTTCCTTAAAAGTACGGCCAATACTCATCACCTCTCCAACACTCTTCATCTGGGTTGTAAGGGTCGAGTCGGCCTTCGGGAACTTCTCGAATGTAAAACGAGGTATCTTGGTTACCACGTAATCTATCGTCGGCTCAAAGGACGCAGGAGTTTTCTTCGTGATGTCGTTTGGAATTTCATCTAGCGTATAACCGACCGCAAGCTTTGCCGCAATCTTCGCTATCGGGAACCCTGTTGCCTTGCTTGCAAGGGCCGAACTCCTAGAGACCCTCGGGTTCATCTCGATTACGTAAATCTTGCCGTTTTCAGGGTTCATGGAGAACTGTATGTTGCTTCCTCCGGTATCTACACCTATCTCGCGGATTATTTTTATCGCTCCGTCGCGCATTATCTGGTATTCCTTGTCAGTAAGCGTCTGTATCGGCGCAACGGTTATCGAGTCCCCTGTGTGCACGCCCATTGGGTCGAAGTTCTCGATAGAGCAGATGATGACGACGTTATCCGCGGTATCGCGCATGACCTCGAGCTCGAACTCCTTCCAGCCGATGACGGACTCTTCTATAAGCACCTCGCTTGTCGGGCTTGCGTCAAGACCTCTCCTTACGATGTCCTCGTATTCTTCTCTGTTGTAGGCAATGCCGCCACCTGTGCCTCCAAGCGTGAACGAAGGCCTAAGTATTACGGGGAAGGAAAATTCATCAATTAACGCGACGGCTTCGGCAAATGTATGCACGGTGCCGCTCTTTGGCACAGCAAGGCCTATCTTCTTCATCGCCTCTTTGAAAAGCTCCCTGTCCTCTGCCTTTTTGATGGCATGCAGCCTTGCGCCAATGAGCTCGACGTTGTATTTATCGAGCACCCCTGCCTCGGCAAGCTTTACCGCAGTATTTAACGCGGTCTGTCCGCCCATTGTCGGAAGTATCGCGTCGGGCCGTTCTTTTGCGATTATCTTCTCGACAGTATCGGGCGTGATGGGCTCGATGTAGGTCTTGTCCGTCAGCTCCGGGTCGGTCATGATGGTCGCGGGGTTCGAGTTTATGAGTATGACGTCGTAGCCCTCTTCACGAAGCGCTTTACAGGCCTGCGTGCCGGAGTAATCGAACTCGCAAGCCTGGCCGATGACGATTGGCCCGCTTCCGATGATGAGTATCTTCTTTATATCAGTGCGTTTTGGCACTTAAGTTTCTCCTGCGGTTATTTAGTCCGGCTTACCAGCCGAGTATCCACGCGAACACAAGCGGCGCGACAATTGTCGCGTCACTCTCGATTATGAACTTCGGCGCTTCGATGCTAAGCTTGCCCCACGTGATTTTTTCGTTCGGCACTGCGCCCGAGTAAGACCCGTAGCTTGTTGTCGAGTCCGATATCTGGCAGAAGTAGCTCCAGAACGGGGTTTTCTTAAGCCTCAAGTCCTGCTGCAGCATCGGCACAACGCATATCGGGAAGTCCCCTGCTATGCCGCCGCCGATTTGGAAGAACCCGATGCCCTGGCCCTTTGCGTTCTTTATGTACCAATCCGCAAGAAAGGTCATGTACTCGATACCTGACTTCATGGTCTGCGGCCTTAGCTCGCCTGTGATGCAGTAGGACGCAAAAATATTTCCGAGAGTCGAATCCTCCCAGCCGGGCACGATGATTGGCAGGTTACGCTCCGCAGCCGCAAGAAGCCACGAGTCCTTTGGGTCTATTTGATAGTACTTCTTTAGCGTGCCGGTTTTGAGAAGCTCGTAGAAGTACTGGTGCGGGAACATCCTGCCGCCCGAGTCGTTCTCTCTCTTCCATATCCTGTATATGTGGTGCTCGATTCTCCTTATGGCCTCGCCCTCCGGGATGCATGTGTCGGTTACGCGGTTAAAGCCGCCTTGGAGAAGCTTCCATTCGTCCTTTGGCGCAAGGTCGCGGTAATTGGGTATTCTCTTATAGTAATCGTGCGCAACGAGGTTAAAGACGTCTTCCTCGAGATTCGCGCCCGTGCAGGTGATGATGTCGACTTTGCCTTTGCGTATCATTTCGGCAAGTGACTTGCCAAGCTCCGCCGTACTCATTGCTCCGGCAAGGGTGACCATCATCTTGCCGCCTTTTTTAAGGTGCGTTTCATAGCCCTTTGCCGCGTCCACGAGCGCTGCGGCGTTGAAGTGCTTATAATGCCGTTCGATGAATTTGGATATGGGGCCCTTATTTTGCGCTGCGCTTTTTGCCTTTTTCTTTGCCATTGTTACTCTCCTTTGGTTGGTTTTATAAGTCAAAAGTTATTTTAATTGCGCTCGCCGGCAGGCCGAGGGCCTGCACCCGAATGTTCTTCAATTAGCCGATGAGCTTAACGCAACTTCTGCGCTCGCCGCGCGGCGCATTACACATCATAACGTTTCAAACCAATCTTTATTTACAGTAACCCTTTCTACAACTTCCTTCTTTACATCTACACCTAGCGATAAGTTCTTAAGCCTCTCTGCTAACTCTTCACCATCCACCAAATCAACAGGAATTGCACCATCACGTTGAGCTTCATTCCTTGCATCCCGAGTAAAGACACCGGTAGTTATGACAATACCTCTATCAGCCCTACCTTGCATTGCACCCCTAAAATCTCTTATAACACTCGGACCAACGACATCCTTCCATCTTTTCGCCTGAAAAGCCACATGGAACGACAAAAGATTTCCAAGCTTAACAACGCCCTTGCCGTCAATCCCTCCATCTCCGCTTTTTCCCGTAACCTCCACATTCACGAAGCCAGACTCTCTTAGTAATCTCTTACATAAATTCTCAAATGCCCCCGGCGAAACACTTTTCAACACCTCTAAAAGCCCATCTTTCCAATTCACCTCTCCAACTATATCCGCACCCAAGTCACTATCTTCATCTTCGACATCACTTCTCTTTTTTTGTACTTCTTTAACCCTACGAACAACTTCCTTACTATCAACACGCTCTATCCTTCTACCTTCTGAAGTTAATGCCCAAACACCGCGGGACGAATTTTCCAACACACCATAATTCTTAAGATAAGTTCTAGCCCAAGCCATACGATAGCTTAGCTTTGTAATGTTTCCACGATGTATATCGTTAACATCCTTTTCGGAAAGATTGAGGTTTCGAGCCACAACTTCCTCCAATTCATCCACCGATGCCGAACCACCTAACTGCTTCATTGCTTGAACAGTTGGGGCTATCAATCCATCATATGTAGGAACAGCCATAAGACCTCCTTTTTTAATTACCCCTCCATCATGTCCGCGAGCAATTCACTTGCCCGGTTTTTCCAAAAAAACCTTGAAGCGTCCGTCCTCCTCGGCGCGTTTTTCGAGGCCGAGCGCGTTATTGAGGAACACGTTCGCATCCCAGAGCCACTTCAAACGCAAATGCACGGGCATGGACTTGAACTCGTCGAGCTTCTCCTCGGAAAAAACGCACACCGCGCCGTTATCCGCGCTATTTTTCTTCATGACGCATCGCCCCTTTTCTTTATCATCTCGAGAGCCTCTATATCGAGCAAATCCTGTCTCCTGCCCGACGCTTTTTTAAGCGCTATCATGTCGTCGAGCGCGGCAACAGGGATCGGCGTATTCACGGACTTACGCGTCACCGAACGCTCCTTCAAGCCGTCGTAAGCGACAACTTCGTTTATCAAAACATCCACAAGCCCCATCGCTTCCTTTGAATTATAAAAAGAAAACACCAGCATGTTCTTTTCCTTTATAAACGACTCTCTCTTAGACGATTCGGCAAGGCTCGCCGCGCCTGCCGGCACGTTCGGCTTAAAACCAAGCTCCTCCATGGCCTCGATAAACTTCAAAACATTCCCGCGCTCAAAGGAAATCACGATATCCAAATCAGCCGTCATCCTCATGGCGCCGTAAAGCGCCATGGCAACGCCGCCGACCACGACGTAACTGACGCGCTTCTCGTTTAATTTATCGAATATATCCTCGTAACGCATCCCCTCTACCCCTCCATCATATCCGCGAAACGTTTGAATAGATACATCGAGTCATGCGGGCCGGGCGAGGATTCCGGGTGGTACTGAACAGAGAAGAACCTGCCCGCCTTGTCCGCGATGCCCTCGTTAGTCTGGTCGTTAAGGTTGATGTGCGTGATGTCGGCTGTCTTCTTAATCGGCTCCGCGTCAACGGCAAAGCCGTGGTTCTGGCTCGTTATCTCCACCCTGCCGGTGGTAAAGTCCTTCACAGGCTGGTTGCCGCCGCGGTGCCCGAACTTAAGTTTATAAGTCCGCGCCCCGATTGCGAGGCTTAGTAACTGATGCCCAAGGCAGATGCCGAATATGGGCTTTTTGCCAATGAGCTTCTTTATCGTCTCCTGCGCGTAGGTCACAGGCTCCGGGTCTCCGGGGCCGTTTGAGAGAAACACGCCGTCAGGGTTCATTGAGAGAACTTCGTCTGCTGATGTGGATGCAGGCACAACAGTTACATCGCATCCGACATTCAGAAGGTTACGCACGATGTTGCGCTTCATACCGAAATCGAATGCGACGACCTTGAATTTTTTCTCGATACCCTTCGCATACCCGCCCTCTATTTCCCAGAGCCCTTCTTCCAGTTTATACGGCTTCTTGCACGTGACTTCCTTAACAAGGTCACGGCCCACAAGCCCGGGCGAAGTCCTCGCCTTATGAACAAGCGACTCGGCCTTTGTGTCTACCGTGGATATCACGCCCTCCATCGCGCCCTTGTCTCTAAGCCTTCTTACAAGAGACCTCGTGTCTATGCCGTAGATACCGACAATCTTATTTGCCTTCAGGTACTCATCCAAGGTAAGGCCGCCTTCTTTCCTGTGCCTCCATGAGCTCGGCTCGTCGCACGGGTCTTTTACTATGAACCCCTCTGCCCAGGGCCTGTGGGATTCGACATCCTCTACGTTCGTGCCGTAGTTGCCGATCTGCGGGTATGTCATCGTGACCATTTGCCCCTTGTACGACGGGTCTGTGAGGATTTCCTGATACCCTGTCATCGAGGTGTTAAACACCACCTCGCCCAAGGCCTCTCCCTCGCTTCCGAGCGAATGACCTTCATAAACTGTCCCGTCGCTTAACGCCAACAGCGCCTTCTTCTTCGAGCTCATCGTATCCCCTTATAAAAAAATATTTATGCCTTATGCACTACCTTGCCGTTATAGACCGTTGTGACAACGCGGCCCTTAAGCTTCCAACCCTTAAACGGCGTATTCCTGCCTTTACTTAAAAACTTCTCAGGCTCAACCGTCCATTCGGCATCCAAGTCAACGACCGCTACATCTGCCTGGCTTCCGACCCTAAGCGCGCCGCTACCAAGCCCCATTGCCTTTGCCGGGTTGGCTGTCATAGCGCGTATTACATCTACAAGCGTCAAGTGGCCGCTATTAACAAGAGTCAGCACGACTCCGAGAGAGGTCTCCAGCCCGACAACACCGTTTGCCGCAACGTCGAACTCAACGTCCTTTTCCAATGCAGAGTGCGGCGCATGGTCGGTTGCAATGCAATCGATTGTGCCGTCCTTTATGCCCTCTATTAGCGCGTCCACGTCAGCGCGCGACCGAAGCGGCGGGTTCATCTTCGCGTCCGTATCATAGCCGCCGTGAAGCGTAACCGCGTCATCGGTTAAGGCAAGATGATGGGGTGTTGCCTCTGCCGTAACCTGCACTCCCCTTTTCTTTGCAGCGCGTATCAACTCGACAGCGCCTTTTGTCGAAACGTGCGCAACGTGCAGCCTCGCGCCCGTAAGCTCGGCAAGGCCGATGTCGCGGCCAACCATCGAGTCCTCTGCTTCGTTTGGTATGCCGCGAAGCCCGAGCCTTGTAGAGACAGCGCCCTCGTTCATCGAGCCCTTTGACAATGTCGGCTCCTCGGCGTGCGTTATCACAACAAGCCCCGCGCCCTTTGCGTACTCAAGCGCCCGTCTCATAACAGAAGCAGATGCAACCGGACGGCCGTCGTCGGACACCGCAAGGCAACCAGAGGCCTTAAGCTCGAAGAACTCTGACGATGTCTCGCCCTTAAGTCCTTTTGTTATCGCGCCAACGGGATACACTGCGCCAAACCCCGAAGCCTCGGCGCGGTCTTTTATGAACTTCGTTATTGATTCGGAATCGTTTACAGGCTTTGTATTGGCCATGCAAAACACGGTAGTGACCCCGCCTGCTGCAGCAGCACGCGTGCCACTCTCAACGGTTTCCTTGTACTCCTCGCCCGGCTCCCTAAGATGCACGTGCAGGTCAATCAAGCCGGGAATGACAAGCTTGCCGGAGGCCTCGATTATATCCCAACCGGCATCGGTAGTCTCTGGTGTCTCGAGTTTTTCTCCCGAAGGCTTGATGGACGCAATCCTGCCGCCCATGATGACAAGGTCGAAGTTGCCGTCCACATTCGAGGCCGGGTCTACAACGCGGCCGTTTCTTATAAGCATTCTCTTCATAAGTTAAGCTCCATTTCGCGTCAAACTTTACAGCGCATCCAATTACGTCAAAACCCTGCGCGCACAATCGAAAAAAAAATTACTCCTTCACCCCGCCAAGCAGGAGATAGAACATCGCCATACGAACAGCAACGCCGTTATTGACCTGGTCGAGGATAAGAGACCACGGGCCATCTGCCACGTCGTTGGATATCTCGAGGCCTCTGTTTACAGGCCCCGGGTGCATGATGACAACGTCCTTTTTCGCATTCTTAAGTTTTGCCGCATCCAGGCCGTAGACCTTCGAGTACTCGCGTCCGCTTGAGAAAAGCGCTTCTTCCTGGCGCTCAAGCTGGATTCTAAGCATCATTATCACGTCCGCGTTCTTTATCGCACCCTGAAAATCGTGTGTTGCCTCGCATCCGAGCTTCTCGATACCCTTTGGCATCATCGTCGGAGGAGCGCACACCGTAACCTTCGAGCCCATCTTCGTAAATCCGTGGATGTTGGACCTGGCAACGCGAGAGTGCGCAATGTCGCCTGCGATTAAAACATTCAAGCCGTCCAGACGGCCAAGCCTGTCCCTTACTGTCAGCATGTCGAGAAGCGCCTGCGATGGATGCTCATGCGCTCCGTCTCCGGCGTTCACAACGGCGCATTTTACGTATTTGGCTATCAGGTGCGGCGCGCCGCTCGAAGCGTGGCGTATGACGATGCAGTCCGGGTTCATGGCCTCGAGGTTTTTGGCAGTGTCCTTTAGCGTCTCGCCCTTTTTAACGGAACTCGTTGCTACGGAGATATTGACTGCGTCCGCGCTCATGCGCTTTGCCGCTATCTCAAATGACGTCCTGGTCCTGGTAGAAGACTCGTAGAAGAGATTGATAACGGTCTTTCCCCTAAGTGTCGGGACCTTCTTTATCTCTCTCTTCGAGACGTCCTTGAAGCTCTCGGCAGTGGATAGAAGCGCCTCTATCTCATCCTTTGCAAGATCTTCTATTCCGAGTATGTCTTTTCTCTCAAGCCTCACAGAATAAAACCCTTTCTACGGCTTCTCGGGCGCGCTGACCTGCACCTCGCATTTGCCGTCCACTTCTTCGAGCATCACCTTAACGCCTTCTTTTCTTGAGGTCGGGATGTTTTTTCCGACGTAATCGGCCTTTAGCGGCAGCTCCCTGTGGCCCCTGTCAACGAGCACGGCAAGCTGTATGGCGGTCGGGCGGCCAAAGTCCATAAGCGCGTTCATGGCAGCGCGTATGGTGCGCCCGGTAAAGAGCACGTCGTCGACCATGACAACGACCTTCGAGTCGATATTGATTGGTATTTCCATTTTCTTTAACGGAGGAGCTTCCTTCATGCCGATATCGTCGCGGTAAAGGGTGGCGTCAACAGCGCCAGAGGGCACGTTCGAGCCTTCGATAGAGTCGATTTTGGCCTTCAGCCTTTTGGCAAGCGTATCGCCGCGCTCGGGAATGCCGAGAAGAACTATATTCTCGACACCTTTATTTTTCTCGATTATCTCGTGAGCAATCCTGGAGAGAGCCCTGTCAACGGCCTTCGCATCCATCACTGTCTTATCGGGCATGATAAAACCTCCTTTTGCTCGCGATAGGGCCTGAAACCGGGCATAAAAAAACCTCCGCGCCCTTAAAGGACGTAGAGGTCATATAAGCATACACGTATGGCGGCAGGCCGGGGCCCGCCTCTATGTGAAGTGTGTGGGTCACTTTCCTCCCCTTTCCTAATCTCTCAGGATTAAGTTAAAAGGGTCTTTCGTTTTCCGGCAAACAAAGTTTTGTTTGCCGGCAATCATGCTACCAAATCAAACGGCGCTTGTCCAATTATTTCTAATACCACGCCGCTAAGTTTTCTGTATCCTCTTCCTGCTCGCAAGATTATAATCAAACCTCTTCTCGTAGGCTCCGAGGAAACTCACGTTCACAGAATACTTTATCCGTATATCTATATAATCATTATCCCTTGTCACCTGTATCTGCTCGCGCTTTATCGGCAGTTCCCATTTGGCGATAGATTCCATAAGATGCTTTCTTATCTCCTCGTCGTCGTAGTGGTGCGCGTTCTCGACCTCGTCCTCCATATCGGCCTTGAGCATCTTGCTTGTGACCTCCGGCACACCCACGAGGTAGCCGCAATACCCTATGAGCCCAACTATCAATATCCAGACAAGCAGACTGCGGTTGGATTCACCAGAGTCGTTCTTAAAAAATGCCATTCGCCGTCATCCTCCGTTTTTTAAATTTATACACCGTAAATACAGAAACGTCAAGCCCTTCGTTGAAATCCCTACCTGCCCGAATAGTTCTTTTCGTAGTACGCAGCGTACTCGCCGCTTCTTACGCGGCTGCACCAATCGAGGTTGTCGAGATACCACTTCACGGTAGACCTTAGCCCGTCCTCGAACTTTATAAGAGGCCTCCAGCCAAGCTCGTTTGTAACCTTTGCCGGGTCTATTGCGTAGCGCAAATCGTGCCCCGGGCGGTCGGTAACGAACTTTATAAGCCTGTCATGTGGCTTGGAAGCAGGCCTTAGCTCGTCGAGTATCCTGCATATCAGCATGACGATGTCGATATTCTTCCACTCGTTATCGGAGCCTATGTTATAGACCTCTCCGGCCCTGCCTTTATGGAACACGAGGTCTATGGCAGCCGCGTGGTCTTCGACATGCAGCCAGTCCCTTACGTTTTTCCCCTCGCCGTAAACGGGGATGGGCTTACCCTCTATGGCATTCAATATTACGACGGGAATGAGCTTTTCAGGGAACTGATACGGACCGTAATTATTCGAGCAATTAGTTGTAAGCGCATTTAAGCCGTATGTCTTGTAATACGCCCTGACAAGGTGGTCTGCCGAGGCCTTTGATGCCGAGTACGGGCTGTTCGGTGCGTACTGTGATTTTTCAGTGAACGCGCCAATCTCACCAAGCGAGCCATAGACCTCGTCGGTCGATACGTTTAAAAACATATTCCTGCCTTGGGAGTCCTTCCACGCATGACGCGCCGCGTCAAGGAGCGTGAAGGTGCCGAGTATGTTTGTCCTCAAAAACTCTTCGGGCCCCATTATGGAACGGTCGACATGGCTCTCTGCGGCAAGGTGCATGACGCCGTCAACAGCGTGCTTTTTAAATACAGCCTCGACAAAGCCCCTGTCCGTTATATCGCCCTTTTCAAATGCGTAGTTCGACGCACTCTCGACATCCTTAAGGTTTTCCAGATTGCCGGCATAGGTGAGCTTATCAACGACTATTATCTTATAATTCGGATACGATTTAACCATCCACCTTACAAGACAGCTGCCTATGAACCCTGCTCCGCCTGTTATAATTATATTGGACATTTTACCTTTTTAATCAAGGAGATACGGCGAATCCTTAATATCCTCATGACGTATTTCGTCGACATCTTCAGTCTTGCCAGGGCCTTTGTAGAGCTTATTAGGGCCGTTAAAAGCAAGACCGTCCATAGTGCCGACGTTCTTATACGCATGAACAACACCCGGAGGTACTATTACGGCCTTCGGCTCACCCTCACCGGCTGTAAGCGTCATCTTCTCGCCGTGGGTCTTTGAGCCTTTTCTATTGTCCCAAAGGTATATCTTAAAGGTAGATGGCCCGACAAAGCAGAATAAATCGGTCTGGTGGATATGCTCGTGCGGCCCCCTTGCAACTCCGGGTTTTGTCATGGACATATAGCTCATCACAGGCATAAGGGAAGCGTCCAATTCATCGGCCCTGAAGAATTCGGAAAGCCAGCCCCTGCTATCGGAATGCTTTGCAAGGCTTCGCACTATTACGCCCTCGATCATTTACCCTCCCACTCCCTGTCAACGAACCTCTTTAACGCGTCTGTCCAGTGCGGTATAGCAGCTCCGGTAATATTCCTGTACTTTGCCTTATCCAGCACCGAGTACGGCGGCCTCGCTGCCGGGGTCTTGTACCCTGCAGTGAGTATGGGGTTTACCCTGTTTAGCTTCAAGGCGCGGCCCTTATTCCTCTCGAGTTCGAGCGTCAGATACGCGAAGTCGTACCAGCTGGCTATTCCGTCGTTCGTGAAGTTAAATATTCCAGACGCCTTTTTTCCGAGCAGGTTAAGTGTTGCCTCTGCCAAATCCACGGTATATGTCGGAGTTCCGGTCTGGTCGTATACGATATTAAGCTCATCTCTCTCGCCCGCGAGCGTTACGATGCGCTTTGGAAAGTTAACGCCTGTATGCCCGAAGAGCCACGCCGTGCGTATTATCAGATATTCGCAGCCAGAGGCGATTATGCGCCTTTCGCCTTCAAGCTTGCTTTTACCGTAGACTGAAATCGGGTTTACCACATCCTCTTCGGTGTATGGCGTAGACTTAGAGCCGTCAAAAACAAAGTCCGTCGAGTAATGCACGAGCTTTACCCCTGCCTTCCTGCACGTCTCGGCGAGTATGCCCGGGGCCTCGCCGTTTACCTTCATGGCAAGGGCTTCATCGTCCTCGGCCCTGTCGACCTTTGTATATGCAGCGCAGTTGATGAGCACGTCCGGAGCCGCTGCCCTTACGGCCAGGTCAACGGCCATCTTGTGCGTGATATCCACGGCGTCTTTTCTGACGACGATGACGTCGTGGCCCTTTGCCTTGAACACCGGGCGCAAGTCCTCGGCAAGCATGCCGCCCGAGCCTGTGAGAAGAACCTTCATGGCCGCTGATTATACCTTATTGGCGCCGCCCTCTGCAACCAGGCGGTTCGCGTGATAGAGCGACTCGAAGGTTCCGGCATCCGTCCACCAGCCGTCAAGCTCGCTCCAGGTGAGGTTTTTGGTCTTTATGTAGGCGTTATTGACGTCCGTGATTTCGAGTTCGCCCCTGTTCGATGGCTTAAGGGTCTTGATAATGTCGAAAACCGTGTTGTCGTACATGTAGATGCCTATCACCGCATAGTCTGACGCGGGGTCCTTTGGCTTTTCGGTTATGGATACGATGCTTTTGCCGTCTATTGTCGGCACGCCAAAGCGCTGCGGGTCGTGAACCTTCTTTAGAAGTATCATTGCGCCGTCCTTCTGCTTATCAAAGGCAGCTACTGAGTGGACTATGTTATTCTCTATTATATTATCGCCCAGCACAACGCATATCTTTTCGCCATCCGCAAAGTGCTCGCAAAGGCCAAGGGCCTCGGCTATACCGCCCTCGCCCTCCTGATAGGTGTAGTTAAGGTGCTTTAGGCCAAACTCCTTGCCGTTTCCAAGGAGCTTTAGAAAATCTCCGGCGCTATTGCCGCCTGTGACTATCATGATGTCCTTTATGCCGGCGTTTACAAGGCACTGAATGGGATAGTAAATCATCGGCGCGTTGTAGATTGGCAAAAGGTGCTTATTTGTGACGCGTGTAAGCGGCGATAGCCGCGAGCCAAGCCCGCCTGCGAGTATTATTCCCTTCAAGATAGTCCTCCTCGTTCGGATATGCTAAGACGCAGTTCTAAGGGTGCCCACCGCGCAGAATATAATACTATATTTATCCATACATTGCAAACGGGTAACGAGTTTCGAGAGTCAATAAAAAACCCCGCTCCCTTAATAAAGAGAACGGGGCAAGCTCTCCTGCCCTGCAGCCCGGAAACATCGGAAGGAGTACCGGGGCGCAGGACAGGCCCTGCTAAAACGCCTATGGCCCTTTCTTTTGCGCTTTGCGACCCTCTGGGCTACGCGAACGCCGCCATGACGTTTCGAGCCGATATCCTTGTATACGACTCCGGCGAGGCAAGCGCCTTTTGGTACTCGCCAAGCACCATTGACTCGACAGCCTCCCTCGTGGGCTTATCGAGCGGATGGAATAAATCCCTATACGTGCCGTCCTTCATCTTCTTTGCCGGCATGGCGACAAACAGCCCGGTGTTGCCGTTTATCACCTTCACATCGCGAACGATAAAGCATCCGCCAAGCTTTAGCGTTACATACGCCTTCAACCTCTCGTCCCCGTCCACCGGTAATACCTTGACCTCAGTAATGTTCATTTGCCTGCTCCTTTCTTAGCACCATGATTTAGTAGTTACAACTATTACAGTGATACCAAAAGCCGCGCGATATATGATGCAAGTAACCAAACTCTACACCATACTATTGCAATGCGCGTGCCAACTTTTATCATGACAAATTCAATGCGCTCATTCTTTACAAAACAGCATGTTACGAAAATAGAGCAACATTTACTCAAGCCCTTTGCTGCATACTCGCCTGTGCAACGCACAGAAAAATATGCAGCGTCCTGCAAAACTAAAAACACCCATTGACATTGAATATGCGTTTTATTAATCTAAAGGGGCATGCCGAAAAAAATCACATACAAAGACTCGGGCGTTGACATAGACGAAGGCGAAAAACTCGTTAGCCTTATCAAGCCCATGGCAAAGGCAACGAACGTAAAGGGCGTGCTCTCCGGCATAGGAGGGTTTGGCGCGTCGTTCTCAGCTAAATTCTCGGGCATGAAGGACCCTGTGCTCGTGTCATCGACAGACGGAGTCGGCACAAAACTCAAGGTCGCGTTCCTTTGCGACAAGCACGACACAGTCGGCATAGACCTCGTTGCAATGAGCGTAAACGATATCGTCACAACAGGGGCGCGCCCCCTATTTTTCCTCGACTACTTCGCAACCGGAAAACTTAGCGCAAAGACAGCGGCAAAGGTAATCAAAGGCATAGCTTTTGGATGCAAAGAGTCGGGCTGCGCCCTGATTGGCGGCGAAACAGCAGAGATGCCGGGCCTTTACAGCGAAGGTGAGTACGACCTTGCCGGGTTCGCAGTCGGCGTCATAGACAGGAAAAATATCATAAGCGGCAGCCGCATCAAGCCCGGGGACGCTATAATCGGGCTTCCATCAAGCGGCCTCCACAGCAACGGGTACTCGCTTGCGAGGAAAATCGTATTCGATAAAATGCGGCTAAAGCCATCGTCCAAGGTAAAGGGATTTAAGAAACCCATTGGCGAGGAACTCCTAACACCTACGCGCATATACGTAAAGCCGGTACTCGAACTCGCAAAGAAGGTCGACGTGCTCGGCCTTGCGCACATCACAGGCGGCGGCTTTACCGAGAATATCCCGAGGATACTGCCAAAGAACACGGTAGCTGCCATACAGCGCGGCTCATGGACAGTGCCGCCGATATTCCGCCTTCTTATGGAAAACGGCCCGGTCGCAGAGGCCGAGATGCTACGCACCTTCAATTCCGGAATCGGCATGGTCGCGGTCGTAAGAAGTAAAGACGTAAACGCCGCGCTTGCCTGCCTTAAAAAGAGCAGGATTTCGGCTCGCGTCATAGGCACGATAGAAAAACGCGCAGGCCGCGCGCCTCAGGTAAAATTCATTTAAACAACAGAGAATATCTCCCATGCTAAAGCTCGGAGTTCTCATATCAGGCGGAGGAACGAACCTCCAGGCAATAATCGACGAGATAGAGGCAAAGCGCCTTGATGCGAAGATATCGCTTGTCATAAGCAGCAAGCCTGACGCCGGAGGGCTCGAACGGGCGAAAAAGCACGGCATCAAAACCCTTGTCATAACAAAGGCCGACCATCCGGAGCGCGAGGCATATGACAAGGCAATCGTAGCAGCTCTAAAGGACGCGGGAGCGGAGCTTGTCGTGCTCGCAGGCTTCATGCGAATCGTAACGCCTACACTCATAAACGCCTTTAAAAATAAAATCATAAACATCCACCCTGCGCTTTTGCCTGCGTTCCCGGGGCTCGACGTACAACAAAAGGCCATAGACTACGGCGCGAGGTTTTCGGGCGCGACAGTGCACTTTGTAGATGAAGGCGTTGACACTGGGCCGGTTATATTACAGGCCGTTGTTCCAGTGCTCCAAAATGACACCGCAAAAACGCTTGCAGCAAGAATACTTAACGAAGAGCATAAAATACTACCCGAGGCAATACGCCTCATCTCAGAGGGCCGCGTCAGCGTACAGGGCCGCCGCGTAATCATAAAAGACGCGGCAGAGAACGATACCCCGCTTACAAACCCCAAGACCCGCTAAAGTGGCAAAAGAGACTGTCATAGTAAGCGCGTGCCTTACTGGAATGAAGACCCGCTATGACGGCAAGGACTGCCTTAATCAGGAGCTCATGCAAAGGCTCTCGGATGTTACGGTGGTAACGGTGTGCCCTGAGGAGCTTGGCGGGCTTTCAACACCAAGGCCGAGAGCAGAGATAGAAAAAGGCAGCGGCAGCGACGTGCTAAACGGCTCTTCCCGCGTAATGGACGAGCATGGCAGGGACGTAACGGCACTTTTCATCAAAGGCGCGAAAGAAACGCTTAAAAAGGCCCTTTCAACAGGCGCGGCAAAGGCCTATCTCAAAGAAAAGAGCCCGTCCTGCGGTGTAAGGCTTATATCAAGGAACAACGAGACTGTAAGCGGCGCCGGAGTTAGCGCGGCATTGCTTATGGAAAACGGCATAGAGATAATCGGCGTTGAATAGCACAAAAAACTACGCCCCAGGCGGATTATGAAAGTGGTTCGAGGCGCGGCATAACGGGCTGTCCTCGGCGGTTGAGCCGTCACGGAGCCAATCAATAACGGACTTATTAAAAACCACCGAATCAAACCCCAGAGAAAATATATTGTCAAAATTATCCTTCAAATAACTATCAAGCTGCGAACCCTGAACCGCCTTTTTCGTCATTTCAGGATGTGTTTTCTCGTCGTCATAACACCACGATATTTTACTAGTGCACAATGTAAGCAAAATAGCGGCAAAAAATATAAGCACACGCTTTTTCATAAACATCCTCCTGATGGCTTATTCTTTATTTTTATGCTTCTTCGCCTTAATATCCCGCTCTTCTGATGCCAGAACAATCTCCCAGAAATATGCCGCCTTAAAATTCATTTTCTGCTCTGTATTACGATGAGTACTGCCAACGCTCTCTATAAATCTTACATGATCATCACGCATATACCCTTCCTTAAACCTCTCCAGCCTGATTACCGCCCCGTCCTGCCACTTAAAATCTTCGCGCTTTTTGTAATCCGGAAAGATATACTGGTTATTCCATGCGACATACCCCTTTTTATAGACCGTAAGCGACGGCTTATTGACGAACGGATTGAACACTCCAGATACTGCCGCAACTCCGTCCTTGTTTGTCACGGCCTCGATGACTTTATACGAGTCCGTATGCGTCAGCCCGGGGGCCCCTTTTGTAACCGTCCACTCCGCGAGCACGACCGCGCCTTCGATTGGCTCCCCTGTCTCCGCGTCTATTACAGTGCCGCTGATGGTAGCGTAACAGCCGGAAAGGAAAAAAACAATACATACAAGAACCAGCCGCTTAAATATCGTCGCCGAAATATTAGTCATGCGGGTCTCCTTAACCATTTCCTAAGAAACTATACTCTCTCTACGAAACTACGCTGACAGATAAAACCTCGCCTCGTACCGGTTATACTTTACGAACTCTGCAGAAACGCCAGCAGGGCCCTGCATTCCTCTCTATCACTTCATCCTCGGGTTGGCCTTACGTATCTCTTCTCGCGCCTCTTTTATCTCTCTGCTGTAAATCCCGCCCTCTTCCCTTACAAGCTCATCGAGAACCGCGAGCGCGGAGGCATCCCCCATACGGCCAAGCGCCTTTATGCCCGCGCTCCTTGCATGCCCGTTTACGTCCTTATCCCTCACCATCTCGATTATCGCCGGAACCGCGGCCTTTACCTTTTTCTTAACGAGTATTTCGGCGGCAGCCTGCCTCGCATCGTCGTTATGGTCAAACCATGCGTTCGGTATGCTATAGTCGCCCTTCACCGCCTTAATAAGCGCGCTAATGGCCGGCTTATCGTCATAAACACCGAGGGCTCGCACCAGATTAGCCGGCTCCCCGTATTTCCTGGCCTCTAGCGCCTTAATCAACCTTGGAACGGCCCTGGTATCAGGATACTTTTTCAGGTAATCGCACGCATTGGCAAACAAGTTGACCTTGTTTTCATCGAAAATACCCAGCATAACGCCGTGCGCCTTGGCGACCTGTTCCTTACCGTCAAAAGACATAATGGCACGGAACAGTTCATACGTAATACCGGAGTCCTCGTTGACAAGACTTTGCATGAGCGGCTCGAATGCCCTCTTATCCTTCGAATACCCGAGCGCCTTGGCAGCAGCCGCCCTGATAGAGTTGTCCTTATCCTTTAAGAAACCGATAAAATCCGGAATAACGTCTGTGGGCATGTCGTGCCTTCTGCCAAGCGCCCATATCGCCCAAGAACGGGCAGACTCGTTTGCAAGCGCCTTTTTGTATATTTCGATGCTCCTTGTGTCATCGAGTTCACCAAGAAGCTTTACTATCCAGACAAGCCTGTTCGGCTCTGCCACGGCAGCCGCGGCCACGAGCGCATCGGCAGCGTTCTTGCTGGTATATATATAGCCCCTGTCCCTCCATTCCTTGTCTTTTGCCCAGGAAGCGCCATCTTTCATCTTTTTCTCGAAGGTATCGGTCAAGACCTTGAGCGTTTCTTTGCTTACGCTGCCCCTGGCTATCACGTCAGCGAGCACCTCCAACTCCTTCCTTGATGTATCTCCATAGCTCGTCTTTCCAAGGACGCCTATGCCTATTTTCTGCACTGCGGCATCAGGATGGGCAATCATCTTATAGGCGTACTCTCTTTTATCCCACCGGTCGGCAAGCCCTGTAGCAACGGCACGCCGCACGTTGGCAGAAGGGTCGTTAAGGAGCTTGTCATACACAGAATCCATCTGGTCCGGCTCTCCATCGTGCGGACGCTTCTCAAAGAGTTTAGCCACGTACTTTTTATCAAGGGCGGCAGCCTCGCTTTCAGGGGCGGCACTGAAAAAACATACGTTGCCTCTGCCTGCCCGAATTTTAGTGAGCGCGATAGCCGCGTAAAACCTATCTTCTTCGTCGACGCTGCCGGACAACTCTATCCAATCATCGGTAAGTTCCCTGCAATTCATCAGGGCAAGCGCCTTGAGTATGTCCGGACGAAGCATCGGCTCCCCGCGCTTTTCATAAAGAACTCCGCCGAAATCCCCTGAGCAGCTAGGCAACTTGGCGCACGCTTTAAGATACGTAATAACGGCCTCGCGCTTAAAAAACACGTCGCTCCACGCCTTGTCCCCGGCCCTGACAATATCCTTTATGGCCTCCAGAATCTGCTTTGATTCGTCCGGGGGCTTCCAAAAAGGGAGATTGCCAAGACGCCAGAGCGCGTCCATCTTGTCCTCGAAGGAACCTGTCTTTAACGCGGCAAGGAGCGCCGGAACATCCTCGGCCTGTTCCTTTTTCTCCCGCTTTATATCGAAGGTCTCCTTGAATTCCTTCTCGTATCTCGAGCGCCGCTTGAGCCACTCTGTTTTCTTTTCAATCATTTTTTTCAGATCGTCGCCCTCGTTAGAAAAAAGCGCGTCATCGAGGGCGTCGTCCACATCCTCATAGCCCTTGCCGTAATCGAACCTGGGAGGTATCCTCTTCAGCTTCAGCTTGAAGTTCCATCCGGAAAACCCGCCGCTCCACTTCTTACCCGTGCCGGTTGCGCTCAATTTATCGGAATAAACGAGATATCCCTGCGCATACACGACCACGTTAGTGCTAATCGTGGCGCTAAAGAGCGGCACGTCCGGCTTTACTATAACGTCGGTGCGATATTTGCCGTCCTTATCGGTAGTGAAACTTTTAGCATAGGCTATCTTATAATCCGGCCCCTCGAAATGAAACCTTGCAACCGCCTTTTCCATCGAAACGATAATAACGGCCCCTTCAATGGGCTGCCCGGTAGTCTCGTCAACGACCGTGCCGAAAAAAGATCCTACCACATCGGCCATGGCCAAGGACGCGCACATAAAGAGCACCGACATAAACGCCGCAACAACGGCGCATATTCTGAAATATTTCACTTCAAACCTCCGCATAATTATTTACATACGCATGTCAGTTTGACAGATAAAACCTCGCCTCGTACCAATTGTACTTTATAAATTCGGAGAACATGAGAAAAAATCCCGATTCGCTCTCGACAGGATAGGCAATTATCACGACATCCGGCGGCATAACCTGTTTAAAGGTCATCAGAGCGCGCTTCATGTGGTACGACGACGTAATGAGCACGATGGATTTATGTTTAAGCCCGGCAAGAACGCCCCTTGTCTCGATTGCATTCTCGTAGGTATTAGCAGAGCCCTTCTCCAAGATGATGCTCCCAAGCTCAGCGCTGCTTATCTTTTCGGGGAAAAATATGGCTGCCGCGTCAGAGCCCGGATCAACGCCGCTTAGTATAAGCGCCTTTGCGCTGCCCTTTCTAAGCAGCCCGAGCCCTATATCGGCCCTTTTGGCCCCGCCTGTCAAAACAACGATAGAATCGGCAGAGGGAGTGGCGACAGGCCTGCGAAATCCTCGTAATTCCTTGATAAACAGGGCAAAATCCGCGGCAACAACCAGCCCTATCAGGGCAGCGCAAAGAACCATGAACCTGGATTTTCCGGAAAGTTTGACCAAAATGCGTTTCCCCGTAAAAAAAGCTTGAATTAAGAAGGCTTTTTATGGTATAAATTCTTTTTACCGAAAAGCGCCCGCATCAGGCGGGCGGATAACTTGCAAAAACGGGAGGCAATACAATGGCTTTAAAGTGCGACATCTGCGGCAAGGGCCCTGCTTACGGCAACAACGTGAGCCACGCCAACAATAAGACAAGAAGGCGCTGGAACCCTAACATACAGAAAATCAAGATAACAAAGAACGGCAGGAACATGCGCGCCAACGTGTGCACCAGGTGCCTGCGCTCCGGAGCGGTCACAAAAGCCGCATAAGGAAATATCAATCAGCGTCAAACACGCAGCCGGCCCTGTGCCGGCTGTTTTTTTTGCGAAAAAAAACTACCTCTTCGCCGCGATAGCGTCTATCTCTACCGAAACGCCTTTTGGAAGAGCGCTTACCTCGACAGTCGCCCTTGCCGGATACGGCTCCTTGAAGAACTCGGCATAGACCTCGTTCATGTCCACGAACTTCTTTAAGTCCGTCAGATACACCGTGGTCTTGACCACATCGTCCATCTTTAGCCCGGCTGCCTCGACTATCGCCTTTATATTGGCCAATACGCGCCTTGTCTCGTCCTTTATGCCGCCGCTTATAAGCTCCCCTGTCTCCGGAATGAGCGCAACCTGGCCCGAGACGAACAAAAACCCGTTTGCTACGACACCCTGCGAGTACGGCCCTATTGCCTTTGGCGCGCCGTTTGTCGATACGTTCTTCTTCGAATCTGCAGCCATTTTACAGCCCTCCCCTGTCTCGTCAGCTCTTTACCTGGCCCTTGCCGTGATTGTCGGCAGCCTCGGGCTTCTCTATTACGCGCGTCACGTTTATGACGCGCTTTACGCGCTGAAGCGAGCGCATTATGGTCTTTAGGTGCTTTACGTCCTTTACTTCAACTATAAAGGTGCAAACGGCCCTGTTATCGGAAGATGTTTCTATATCCAATCCGGCGATATTGGCATCCGCTTCCTTCACGGCCGCGCACATGTCGGCGAGTATGCCCTTCTCGTTCTTGCACATCACGTCGAGGCGGACCTGTCTTACGCCCGACACCTGTTTTTCCCATTCCGCGTCTATCACGCGCTCCCTGTCCACGTCATGCAGGCTCTGGCATACCCTTGTGTGCACGGTTATGCCGTGGCCGTGCGTGATAAAGCCGACTATCTGGTCGCCCGGAAGGGGGTTACAGCAGGATGCGAACTTTACCATCGCGTCCTCTACTCCCTTTACGACAACGCCGCCGGACACGGGCTTTTTCTTTTGCGGCTTAAAGCGGTCGAAGACGTTCATAAAGCCCCAGCCCTGCTCCGCCTGCGGCTTTGGCTTCACTGCCGCAGCCGGAGAAAACTTCGCGATTACGTCCTTAACGTCAAGTTTGCCGTACCCGACGTTCATGAAAAGATGGTCTACACTCTGAAGCCCGAGTTCCTTGACAGCGTGCTTAATCTCGCCCGACTCCTCGGCCTTCGCCATATCTATCTCGATACTGCCAAGCCCGGCGCTAAGTATCTCCTTGCCAAGCTCCACGCCCCGCCTTCTCTCCTCGGCCTTCAGCCACTGGCGTATCTTGGCCTTTGCCCTGGACGTGACGACGAACCTTAGCCAGTCGTGCTTTGCCACGTGCCCTTCGGCAGTCACTATCTCGACGACATCGCCGTTCTTTAACTGGTATTTAAGCGGCACGCCCTTGCCGTTTACCCTGGCACCCAGGCACCTGTGCCCTACGTCCGTGTGAACGGCATATGCAAAGTCAACGGCCGTCGAGCCCGCGGGAAAGGCCTTTATCTCGCCCTGCGGGGTGAACACAAAAACGTCCTCAGAGAAGAAATCGAGCTTTAACGTGTCGAGGAACTCGCTTGAGTCCTTAAGGTCGCGCTGCCACTCAAGAAGCTGTCTGAGCCACGCATACGTCTCGTCGTGTCTGTCTAAGAGAACGGCCTTGCCTTCCTTATACTTCCAGTGCGCGGCTATGCCGTACTCGGCGCTCCTGTGCATCTCCTCGGTCCTTATCTGCACCTCCATCCTCTCGCCAAGCGGGCCGATGACGGTTGTGTGCAGGGATTGATAAAAGTTCGGCTTAGGCAACGCTATATAATCCTTAAACCTTCCTGGCACTGGCCTCCAGAGCGCATGCACTACCCCGAGGGTCGAGTAACACGCCTTCATATCGTCGACAAGGATTCTAAAGGCCGTCAGATCTCCTATGTCCTCGAAGTCCACCCCCCTCTCGGTCATCTTCTGATGCACGCCGTAGATGCTTTTAACGCGCCCGGAGACCTTTGCCGTTATGCCGTTCTCGGCAAGCTTGGCCTCTATGGAAGCGGCTATGCCGGAAATATTTGCCTCGCGCTTTTCTTTTTCGGCATTGAGAAGCCCCTCTAACCGCTCGTATTCATCCGGCTCAAGGTACTTGAATGCCAGGTCCTCGAGCTCGTTTTTCACCCACCCTATGCCAAGCCTGTTTGCAAGAGGAGCGTAGATGTCGATTGTCTCTCTCGCTATCTTCATGCGTTTTTCAGGGGCAAACACGGAAAGAGTCCGCATGTTATGAAGGCGGTCGGCAAGCTTTATCAGCACGACACGCATGTCGCGCGCCATGGCAAGAATCATCTTACGGAAGTTCTCGGCCTCCCTGTCCTCGCGCTTATCAAAGGAAAGCTTGCTTATCTTCGTAAGCCCGTCGACGAGCACTGCGACCTCGGCGCCAAAGAGCTCCTCGATTTTTTCTATGCTCGTGTGAGTATCCTCGACGGTATCGTGTAAAAGCCCGGTTGCGACAACGGGCGCGTCCATCTTGAACTCGGTAAGGATGTTCGCCACCTCCAACGGGTGCGAGAGATAGGGCTCTCCTGAGGCTCTAAGCTGGCCTTCATGTACCTTTGCCGAAAAGACGTAGGCCTTTCTTATAATGTCCAAGTCGGCCCCTGGGTTATAAGCAGAGACCTTATCGAGTATGTCGTCTAATCTGACCATACACATAATTTAGCTTAAAATAAGGTTTTTTTCAAATGAAACAAGGCCTTCTACGCATATTAAAGGCGTATTATTGCCATAAAAGCAGTATTCTGGTATAATAAGAGTGTTTGCGCCGCAAAATACCTCCGGGAGAACCCCTACTACCAATGAGCACATCAGCCACCATACCAAAACAGGCAACCGCACAGGGCAGCTCGCAAGAGATAATAAAACGGCTCAAAGCCAACCTCGAGAAAGTAATCCGCGGCAAGGGCGACGTAATAGACTCGGCCCTGGTAACGCTTTTCTCGCGCGGACATCTTCTTTTGGAAGACGTGCCAGGGGTCGGTAAAACGACACTTGCCCACTCACTGGCAAGGAGCATAGACGCAAGCTTTCAGAGAATCCAGTTCACAAGCGACCTCATGCCCTCCGACGTCATCGGGGTTACCATATATAACGAAAAGGCTCGCGCCTTCGAGTTTCGCAGGGGCCCCATATTCTCTAACATCATCCTCGCAGACGAGATAAACCGCGCGACTCCGAAAACCCAGAGCGCGCTTCTCGAGGCCATGAGCGAAGGCCAGGTATCGGTAGATAACGTAACGTACAAGCTCCCCGCCCCTTTCATGATACTCGCAACCCAGAACCCGCTTGAGTACTCTGGCACATTCCCTCTGCCCGAGAGCCAGCTCGACCGCTTCATGCTCTCGCTAAGCATCGGGTACCCTGACGCCGAGGCCGAGCGCGGCATAATAATGTCGTCTCCCTCCACCCTGTCTCCCGAGCACCTCGAACCCGTAATCAGCGCCGAATCCATAGCAGCAATCCAGGACGAGGTCGTTACGGTAAAGGCCGAGGAGGATGTGGCGGCATACATAGTGGACATCGTCAGGGCAACGAGAACGCACAAGGCGGTAAAGCTTGGAGTGAGCACCCGGGGCGCCATGGCGCTTTTCAGGGCATCGCAGGCAGCGGCGCTAATGGCCGGCAGAAACTACATCATCCCTGACGACGTAAAGAAGGTGGCCCTTGCGGCGATGCGCCACAGGATACTTCCGCTCGGATACGGCGCCGAGGAAAGAGGCTCGAGCCCGGCACTTATCATCGAAGAGGTGCTATCGGGCGTAAACGTCCCCGTATAAATGAGCTTTCGCCTGACGATATCGGCTCCCATGCCCTGGCTCGTAAGCATTGCCGGCGCGTTCCTCGGAAAGAAAAGCGCCAGAGTTGCGGCAATGGCCTATATCCTGCCAAGAACGCTCAGGTTTACAAAGGAAGGCCGCAACTTCACCATAGCGCTAATCCTCATAGGACTTGCTGCCATAAACACCGGAAATAATCTTCTCTACCTCATAACGGCCGCCCTCATGAGCCTCATAATCGTCTCCGGGCTGCTTAGCGAATCCACACTTCGCCGCCTGACGGTAGAGCGCGAGATGCCAAAACACATATACAAGGACACGGAGGCCCCGGCAGCGCTGCACGTTGGAAACGGCAAGAAAAAACTCGCATCCTTCTCGTTTACCGTAAACGAAATGCAGTCGGCCGGGATATCGTCCGCTGCGCAGTATGTGCTCAAACTCCAGCCCTTTGCCAAACTCACGCTCTACACGCCGTTTGTTTTCAAAAAACGCGGCTACGCCGAACTCACCGGATTCGAGCTCTCGACGCGTTTTCCGTTCGGGTTGTTTCGAAAAGGCAGGGCAATAGTATCTCCTGGCCGCGTCCTTGTGTACCCAAGCGTCAACGTAAACGTCTCGGACGATATACGCATATTTTCAGAGAGCGGGACATCCGGGGTCTCCAGAAAAGGGCGGGGCTTCGAGATATACGGGCTAAGAGACTATGCCGTTGGCGACGACTCCCGCCACATACACTGGAAGGCGAGCGCGCGCGCGCTAAAGCTCATGACGCGCGAATACGAAAAAGAGGCCGAGAAAAAAGCCCTTATCACCTTCAATAACTTCAGGGACTCCAACGATGCCTTCGAATCGGCAGTGGACAGGGCCGCATCGTCGGCATACCGCATGATAAGGCTCGGCTACAGGGTATCGCTAAAGACCCTTACTTTTGAGACACCATACGGCTTTGGCACAGAACACCTGCACACGATACTCTCCAAGCTCGCGCTGATAGAGCCGGTCGCCACAAAAGGCGCGGCAACGGTCGCTATAAGCGGGGCTGGAAACTGACCATGCAAGCGGCGTCCCGGATAAATACGGTAACCATATCGGTTGTGGCCTCGGGTTTCTTCGCTCTCGCGCTCATCGAGGAGTTTGGCGCCGTATTTCTATCTATCGTAGGCGCGCTCACCGCTGCGTGCCTCTTCCCTGCCGTACGCAGAAAAATAGAGCTCCCGGCGGCCCTGTGGAACGTGCTCGCCGTAGCTTTGTTCTTCGTGGCTATAGCCGACTACTTAACGGTATCGGGCTCGCTCGTAGCCTCTGCTTCCCACATGACATCGGTCTTGATAGTATTTAAGCTGCTGGACCTTAAGAGGGGGCGCGACTATATGCTTCTCTACCTTCTCGTGTTCCTGGAACTTCTCGTGGCGGCAACCTCGACCGCAAGCCCGTTATTCTTTCTCCTGCTTCTCTCGTACGTGATAACAGCGACATGGGCCATGACCATATTCAGCATGAAGCGTGATGCGGAGGAATATACGAAAAAAGAGTTCGCGCCGCCGCGCTCGCTTTTCGGCGCGTCCTTCGCGGCCCTGACAATCGCAGTGACGGCCTTTTCCATAATCACAACCCTTATCCTGTTCTTTAGCATACCGAGAATGGCAATAGGCCTCTTCGAGTTCAAAACGCTAAACGCCCTCCAGGTAGTTGGCTTTTCCGATAGCGTCACCATGGGAGCCTTGGGAGACGTAAAACTCGACGGCACGGTAGTAATGCGCGTAAGATACCCGAACGCAAAGCCGGAAGGCAACGCTTACTTTCGGGGCGCTGTGCTCGATAGTTTCGACGGCTCGACGTGGACCAGGACGCCGCAAAAAAAGTACTTCGCCCGTACCGCTGCCGGCGGCATCTTCACCTCTGGGCAAAAAATGGCCGGGCGGCACGTGCAACAGGAAATACTGCTCGAGCCGATAGACACCGAGGTCATATTCGCGCTCGAGGGATGGTCCATGCTCAATGGAAAATTCCGCAACCTCTTAACCGACGACACAGGAGCGCTTTACCTCGGATACACGCCCTACACAAAGCTCGAGTACACGGCATGGTCTGTTGTGCCGACGATTGCCACAGAAAAACTTAGGGGCACAATACCTCCGCTACCGAAAGAAGAACTCTCTTCATATATGCAACTGCCGGATATAACGGAAATCGGCAAAATAAAAGCCCTTACAGCAGAAGTTACCAAGGGGCTCAAGACCGACGAGGAAAAAGCGCGAGCCATTGAGACACACCTCAAAACAAACTACGCATACACACTGACGCCTAAGAAGACCGAAGGCATAAGCGCCATAGATAATTTTCTCTTTTATTCCAAGCAAGGCTACTGCGAGCACTACGCAAGCGCCATGGCGCTGATGCTTCGAACCATCGGCATACCTTCCAGAATAGTCACCGGATTCGTAAACGGCGAATATAACGACGTGGCAGGCTACTATATGGTGCGCCAGAGGGACGCGCACAGCTGGGTCGAGGCCTACACAAAAAACAAAGGCTGGACAAGGTTCGAGCCAACAGCCCCTGGAGGGTTCGAGTACGAAAGCGGCTCGTCGCGCTTTGGCATGTACATCGATTCATTTGCATGGCAGTGGAACCGCTATGTCATAAACTACGCCATCACCGACCAGATAAAGGTAGGGCTTGCGATAGAGGGCACCTCGCACTCTGTAAGGAGTAAGCTTAAGGCGTTTCTCTCGAACCTCGCTAAAAGCGGGCGCGTGACAACCCCTCGCGCAATCGGCATTGCGCTAATCGCAATACTGGCAGTCCTATCGGCAATACTAATTGCCGTATACGCCATACGAAGAGCGCGGCGCAATAAAACCTGCAGGAAAACACCGGCCTTCTATACCGACATGCTAAGGATTCTTGCAAAGCGCGGGTTCGAGCGCATGAAACACGAAACGCCGCTCGAATTCTCGGCACGGATAAAGGACAGCGCGGTAGACGAACTTACCAAGATGTTCATGCGGATACGTTACGGCAACGAAGCGCTTGACGGCACATCCAATATACAGGCAAGAAAACTGCTTGAACGGCTCGAAGAAGCGAAATAAAGGGGCTTACTTTTTCGCGGCCTTGAGACAAGCTTCCAATTCCTCTATCAGTTTCTTTATGTCGATTGGTTTTTGTACGTAGCCGTCGAACCCCTCGGTCACTATCTTCTCCCTGTCGCCCTTCATGGCAGAGGCCGTAAGCGCGACTACCGGGATAGCAGACAAATGCGCATCCTGCTTTATTATCCGCGTGGCGGTAAAACCGTCGACCTCGGGCAGATGCAGGTCCATCAACACAAGATCTGGCATCTCGGCCTTCGCGGCCTTGATGGCCTCGGCGCCTGTCGAGGCCTCGACTATCTCGTACCCGTTTAGGGTGAGTATCTCCTTAACGAGCACCTTGTTCATGAAGTTATCCTCGACGACCAGTATCTTGAGCTTTTTATCAGCCATCGCTACGTTTCCTTCCGTAAACCGATATCTTGTTGCCGCCTGTGTCCCTCGAATTCCTGAGCGTGCCTTCGAGCTTTGTCAAGATATCATCGGTGGCATTGTCGGGACAGGATATGATGGCGATGCTTAGCGAGACCGTGCCCGGCGGCAGTACTCCCCTGAAGCCGTGCTCCATCAGCCCTTCCTTAAGTTTTTCGGCAACACGTATTGTCTCGTCCACGGCAGTGCCCGGGAGTATCGCGCAAAACACGTCATCATCGTAACGCGCGCAGCAATCCGCCCTTCGAAGCTTGCTCTGCAGGAACTCAGAAATATCACACAGCACCGTATTGGCGGCCTCTATGCCGTACTTCGAAGCTATGTCGCCTAGATTATCGACGCCTACAAACATTGTAGAGAAGGCCTGTCCGTAACGCTCGCTCCGCGCCACCTCGCGCGGCAGCTGAAGCTCCACGTACCTTCGGTTATATGACTTGGTAAGAGTATCCACCATGAAGGCCTTTTCAGGGTACGCGAGCTCTAAAAGTCGTATCTCGGATACAAGGTCGTCCTTGGAAAAGCCGGCCTTGGGTATGACCCTGCGTATGCCGCTGCCAAGGCGCGTCTTGTCATCGCTCGTTATGTCCTTGGCCGTGAATATCATGACGGGAATGTTCTTTGTGGCAAAGCCCTCTTTCAGCTTATCCACAACGTCGAAGCCGCTCATCTCGGGCATCATGAGGTCGAGTATTATCAGGTCCGGCACTTTTTCCGTGGCAATCTCGACGGCGTCTTTGCCGCTTTGCGCTCTAAACACTATGAAACCTTCCTTCTTTAGCATATCGCCAAGAAGCGTCAGCACCTGGGGGTCGTCGTCCACTGTCAGGATTGAGAGCTTTCTGCTCTTTACCTTGGTTGTGAAGCTAAGGCGCTTTAGCGCGCCCATGAGCATGCCCTTGTCAACGGGCTTCTCGAGGTAATCCACTGCTCCGAGCGCAAAGCCGAGCTCGCGCTCGTTGGCCGAAGAAATAATAACGACCGGTATGTCGCGTGTCTCCTCGTAAAGCTTAAGTTCCTTCATAACCTGCCAGCCGTCTTTTTTCTGCAGCGCTATGCCCATGACTATGGCAAAAGGCCTTTCCTCCCGGGCCTTATCGACAAGTTCGGCGCCGTCGGAGGCCGTTATGACGTTATAGAGGTCGGGGGAACTAAGGTACGCGTCCACGAGCTTGGCAAGCTCGTTACTCTCGGCAGCGACCAGTATAAGAGGCCTCTCGTAGCCGGCCTTTGCCGCCGCCGTCTCCGCTGCGCCGGGCTGCATGTCAAAGAGCACCTGCGGCTCCACGACCTCGAGCGTTGTTCCGGCATGAGGAAGCTTTATCGTGAACTTGCAGCCCTTGCCCTCCTCGCCCTCGCCCCATATCTCGCCGCCGTGAAGCTCTATGAGCTTCTTTGTGAGCGCGAGCCCGAGCCCGGTGCCGCCGTACTCGCGCGTAACGCTCGGATCAAGCTGCTCGAACTCCCGAAAGAGCTTGCCCATGTCCTCGGGCTTTATCCCTATGCCGGTATCCTGCACGGAAATGAACAGGAAGCGGCGCATGGTCATGCCAAACGGTTCCTCGCGTATGTCCCAGTCTACTATCACCCTGCCGCCCTCGACATTGAACTTGACGGCATTGGACATGAGATTTAAAAGCACCTGGCGCATCTTGCCCCTGTCTATGCTAAGCACCGGAGAAACAGGCGCTGCCTTGGCCTCTATCGAGATATTCCTCTTCTGCGCTATTGGGCGCACCGTGCTTATCACCTCGACGAGGAAGTCGCTCAACACTACGTTCTCGGGCATGAGTTCCATCTTCCCGGCCTCGACCTTGGAAAGATCGAGGATGCTGTTTATGAGGTTTAGTAGATGCGTGCCGCTCGTATTGATGAACTTCACGTACTGGAGCTGCTTCTCGTTAAGCTCGCCAAAGGATTTCTCCTGAAGAAGCTCGGAGAAGCCGATAACGGAATTTAGCGGCGTCCTTAGCTCATGGGAAACGTTTGCAAGGAACTGGCTCTTCATGCGGCTGGCCTTGTCGAGCTGGTCGTTCTTTTTCTCGAGTTCCACCTTCTTTACCGAAAGCTCTTCGTTCGCGAGCCTTAGTTCCTCTGTCCTTTCCTCGACCTCTTTGCCAAGGTTGTCGTAGTGGTACTGAAGGGCGTCAGCCATTCTGTTAAAGTCGCGCGCCAGGTTGCCGAGTTCGTCGTCGCCAAGCACCGCCGCCCTGTGGGAAAGGTCCCCAACCGTCATCTTGCGCGCGGACTCTGCTATGACCCGGATTGGCACCACGATGGACCTGGTAAGAAGCCACCACATTCCAATTGCCACAATCAGCGCTATGGCGGTTGCCGACACGGTGATGAGGTTAACCCTGTTGCCAAACATTTCGGCCTCGTGGTAGCCGCCTGCGATATCGCTCTTCTCCTCGGTTATCATATCGTGGAGAGAAGACACCGCCTTCATGAACGCCGGTTTTACCTTCTCGCTCTCGGCCCTTAGCGCCAGCTGCTTCTTACCCGAAAGCGAAAGCCCTATTAGCTCGGCCTCGAACTTCCAATAATTCTCGATATTTTCCTTAAAGACAGCCACCAAGGCATGGTCCTCTTCCTTTGCCATGCTCTCAAACTTGGAAAGCAATTCCCGTATCTTTGTCCTTCTCACATTAAGGGATTCGGACAAAAACACCTTGGAGTCCTTATCGTCGAGGCTCACGTGTATAAGGACCTCTTGTCTTTCGCTCATCAGCTCGTTTTCGAGATCTGTAAGCGTCTCGAAGAGCGTAAATGCTCCTGCATAAACCCCACCAGCCATCCTTACGACAGCGGTCGCGTTGTAATACCCCACACCGCCGCCTATAACCATCATGACGGCAAGGAAGATGAAGACCGCTCCGAGCTTGTTCGATATCTTAAGACCGCGCATCATGTTCATCATGACTTCACCCCGCGGTCTTCCGGACTCATGGCATCGTACTTCAGCACAACGTGCTCGACACTGCCGCCCGGGGTAAACACCGGGGACACGGTTGCACGCATCTTCTCGGGCCTCTTGCCGATCCCTGGCGACAGAGTGTTATCGTATATAAACTCGGCCGCAACGCCGCCGTATGCCTTCTTTACGTATTCGACAAGCCCCTGCCGCATAAGCAGTTCATCCTCGAGCACGTTGTAATTGCCGGCAAACTCACCGGAGGCGTGCCCCAAAAGATATTTCTTGAAAACGGAATTGGCTATAACGCATTTGCCCGTCTTGTCGAAGGCCGCGATGCCAAACGACATGCTCTCGAGCATATTCTCGTAGAACATCTTTGCCGAGTACTCTCTTGAAAATATCGCGGCATGCGCGTATATGGCGGAAAAGAGCTGTGCAAGGGCCGCGACAAAGGCGGTCTCTCTCTCATTTAACTGCCTCGTCTCCCTGAACGCGAGCATAAGCTCTCCGGTTATTTCGCCGGCTGCGCGCATGGGCGCGGTCACAAGCATGGCAACTCCTTCTTCCATAAGAACGCCCTTGAAATCGCCGGAGGGGTATTCGGCAGCAACGTTGAACACGTGCGGCAAAGATGCCGCCTCTTTGCCTCCCTTGCCGACAACTACGGAAGCAAACTCTCCCTTGTAGAAAAATGAGCCCGAAAAACCTTTGGACACGAGAAGCTTAAGCCTGTGGCCGTCATTCACGTAGACCGCAGCCCCGGAGGAACCAAGCACCCCGAGCGCATTGGCAAGGGTAGTCAGGAACACGTCGTGGTATGAAAGTGTCGAACTCGACGCCTCTGCCATGGCTCTAACCAGTTCCGTGCGCCCGAGCTCGGATGCAAGCGCGCCCTCGGCATCCGAGAGCCTGGTCTTCGCCGCCTTTTCGAACTCGTCGTGCTCTGCCTTCATCCGTATAAGGTCGCGGCAGAGGTCCGCGTACTCGCCGCCCATGTCTTCGCGTGCAATAAGGTTTGCCCCGCCGGCCTCGCGCACGCCGCGCACAATGCGCAGGAACTCGCGCTGCGGGGCCATCACGCGTATGCCGTAATATAAGGCCGCTGCCGCAAAAAAAATGAGGGAAAAAAGATGCACGGCAAAGTCCATGTCGGCCTTACTCTGAAGAACGGCCTTGCGCGAGCCCTGGACTATGACGCTTAACTTCTTTAGCTGCTCGGAGACCTCGTAGGTATGCTGATCTACGTAGTTATGTATGAGCAGCAGGGCCTCGCTGCCCTTTGCGCTCCGCATGCTCTTAAGCTCGTTTAGCACGAGATCCCATTTGGCAGATATTGCGTCGCGAAGGGCCCTTGCCTCGGGATTGGCAAACACGGCCACGGACTCAGAGGCCTCCATGCGCTTTATGGCTGCGGATATGAGGCCTGCGTCCCTGTCAAGCAGCTCTGAGCGGCCGGACTCGAAGGACCCGGCTACGACATATATGTCGAGAAGGTACTCGAACTTTACGACGTCTATCTCGAGAAGCGCAATGTCGTTTACGAGCGCGTCGTATCTGTCGATATCGCCTGGCGCCCTTGTCACGAACACGGCATTGACAAGCAGGATGGCCACGAAAAAGACCATCAGGAGCCAAAACTTGCCCATTATCGAAAATCCGGATTTCGAATGCGTATTGTTCATCTTGTTGTTCTTTGTGCGGCGCGGAGAGTGAGTGTGGTGAGAAATAGCTGCTTAGAGGGCCGCCTCTCTTGTAGTGCCTATCAATTTTGCAACTGCGGAGTTGAACGCGTCTATTGTTAAGGGCTTCAAAAGGCACTCATCTGCCCCCGCCTCCTTTACCCTCTCGGCCTCGGCTGCGCCGAATGCCGTTACCGCAAGTATCTTGAGCATTCCCTTGGCAAGGCCGCCGCTTCTGATGCGCCTGCAGACCTCGATGCCGTCGATGCGCGGCATCCTTATGTCCAGCACAAGGAGCGTGGGCTTAAAAGACCCGAGCTTCACAAGGGCCTCGTACCCGTCGGAGGCTGTCTCTACCAGGCATGAAGAACCAAACCTGTGCTCGATTGCCTTAACAAAAAGCGTAAGTATCTCTGTGTCGTCATCGGCTATGAGAATGCGCGACTGCTCTGGAAAGAGAGACTCCTTTATCTGGAAGCGGTACTTATTTACGAACGTCTTGAAATCATCGCGCCTGATGCGATAGTGCCCGCCTGGCGTTCTAAAGGCATTAAGTTTGCCGGCGCTTATCCACTTCTTTACGGCATTTATGGTTACGCTGCTCATATCGGCAACTTCGCCTGTTGTATAAGGCCTATCGTCGTTATTCATATCTGGCTCCTTGGATTGTTGCGTCTTTTTGACATCCTTAGACAAATCATCCATCCTTAGGAAGCGTCTTTGAAATAGTCAAGCAAAACAGCTTGTTGAAGAACAATATAACTACTATATATAATATAACTATATTACTCATTGCCGTAAACTGTCAAGGACATTCTAATCTCAAAACATCGCTCTCTACCCTGCCTTTTGCCAACTTGCAGCGCTGCCTACATTGACCGTAAGCGGCACCTTGAGACTAATCACTCCCTCCATTTCCTTTCTTACCAATTTTACAATTTCATCAACCTCGTTATCCGCCGCCTCCACTATCAATTCATCATGTATCTGGAGTAAAAGCCGCGCCTTGGGAAAGTTTAGAGAAAGCCCGTCATGCACCTTCAGCATAGCTGCCTTTATTACATCTGCTGCAGAGCCCTGCACAGGCGTATTCACTGCCATCCTCTCGCCAAAGCGCCTCGTCTGCTCATTCGAGGAATTAAGCTCCGGGATATAGCGCACCCTTCCAAAAAGGGTCTTTGTAAAACCGCTCTCTGTGGCTTCCTTTATCGTCGAATCCATGAAGGCCTTCACTCCTTTATGGCGCTCAAAGTACATGTCTATGTACCCCTTTGCCTCGCCAACGGAGATGCCAAGCTCCACGGAAAGCCCGTGCGCCCCCATGCCGTATATGATGCCGAAGTTTATGGCCTTGGCCCTTCTCCTCATCTCCGAGGTCACAATTCCGGGCATTATGCCAAAGACCTCGCTCGCTGTCCGCGCGTGTATGTCTTCGCCCTTGTTGAATGCGTCTATCAGCACAGCGTCATCACTAAGATGCGCAACAAGCCTAAGCTCGATTTGCGAATAATCCGCGCACACGAGCTTAAAGCCCTTTTTCGCGACAAAGGCGCCGCGTATCTTTGCCGCGTACTCGCCCTTTACGGGAATGTTCTGCAGATTCGGGTTCGAGCTCGAGAGCCGCCCGGTTGCCGTAACGGTCTGGTTAAGGGTTGTGTGCACGCGCGAGGTCTTTTTATCGGCAAGCTCAACAAGGCTGTCCACGTACGTGCTCTTAAGCTTCGCTATCTGGCGAAACGCTATTATCCCTGCCGGCACCTTGTGAAGTGTTGAGAGGGCCGTGAGCACGGCCTCGTCGGTAGAGAACCCGGTCTTGGTCTTTTTAACGGGCTTTAGCCCGAGCTTGCCAAAAAGCACCTCGGAGAGCTGCTTTGGCGAGTTTACATTGAACTCGCACCCTGCCGCATCGTATATCTCCTTTTCAAGACGCTTTAGCTCGCTATCCATCTCCAAAGACAAAGCGCCAAGCGACTTAACGTCAACCTCTATGCCTGCTTCTTCCATATCGGCAAGCACGAATGAAAGCGGCAACTCTATGTCCACAAACAGAGCGTCCATGCCTGTTTCCCGAAGCTTCCCGGAAAGTATCGGCGTAAGCTTCGCTACTATTGACGCCCTTGCCGACGCTGCCCCGGGCTCAAGAAGACCGCCCTCGCCGGTAGCAGGTAATGTCTCGCCAAGGTATGCATACGACACGTCCTCTATGGAATGGGACTTTGCCGAAGAATTTAAAAGATACGATGCAACCGACGTATCCATGACAATGCCGGAAGGCTCGATACCCCGCCGCCTGCAAAACTTGTAAAGCGCCTTTGCATCGTCAGTGGACTTCTCTATGCCTTTGGCCTTTAATACATCTGCAAGAGCGGCAGCAACCGTATCAGCCCCACCGGCCTTTAGAGAGTCGATATAAAAGGCCTCGTTCGAAAATAACGCCACCCCGGCCTCGCCGTCATTTAGAAGAACCACGGACAATGTGGCAGAGCCTGCAAGCTTCTTAGATAACTCCTTTATCCCCTCTTCGCTGTCAACGGGCGTAAACCCTGTAACCACAGCCTCAGGGCGAGGTATGAGGTCCTTTACGAGCTTTGTAAACCCGAGTTCGTTTAAAAGATTCTCAAGTTCTTCGTAATCCGGCTCTGCCTGCTTAAAGCCCGAGACCTCTCCCTCTACAGGCACATCACGCCTTAGAGTAACAAGCTCGCGCGAGAGCCTGACAATGTCCTCGCCTTCTTTTAGTTTCTCTATCAGCTTTTCCGGCTTAACATTTGAAATATTTGAATAAATATCGTCAACGGAGCCGTATTCATTGACAAGCTTTGCAGCAGTCTTCGGGCCTATGCCCTTTATGCCTGGGACATTATCCGAGGTGTCTCCGGCAAAAGCCATAAGGTCAACCACGCGCAGAGGAGGAACCCCTAACTTTTCCATAACCCCTGCCTCGCCGTACTCCTTGTCCTTTGTATAGTCGTATATACAAACATCGTCATTAACAAGCTGCATCATGTCCTTATCCCCTGTGACTATGCAGACCTTTATACCACCCTCGGCAAGGGCCCTTGCGGTAAGGGTTGCTATAACATCGTCGGCCTCGAAACCCTGCATCTCGAGCACAGGCAGCCCCATGACCCTGGCAATCTTCTTTATATACGGTATCTGGGAGGAAAGGTCGTCTGGCATCGGAGGCCGCTCTATCTTGTACTTATCAAAGAGCTCGTGCCTAAATGACGGCCCCTTGACATCGAAGGTCACGGCAATAAGGTCCGGAGCCTTGTCCTTTATAATCTTACGAAGCGTCTGGGCAAAGCCGTATACAGCATTCGTGGGCTCGCCCTTTGCATTGGTAAGCCTCGGTATGGCGTGAAAGGCCCTGTACACGCACGAGGTACCGTCTATTATGAAGAAAGTCTTTTTATCTACCATTATCCCTCTTTACGCCAAAACATTTGACACGGCCTCGTCTTGAACGTATACTCAATTTATGGTCAAACTAAAGGCCCTGATACTCGCCCTGCTCGTAATGAGCCCTGCTCTCGCCTTTGCGGACATGTTAAACGACGCATCCGCATTTGTCGAGGACTTTTATAACGAGGAAACCTCCCTTATAAAAGGCCTGCCCGCAGAAAAGGACGCTCTTGAAAGAATACGACTAAAGAAGGAAGAAGCCGTAGCGGAGCTTAAAAAACTCAGACTAAGCGGCGTCACCGGGAAAAAGCTCTACAAAAAGGCCTCGGATACCGTGTCCGGGTACGCCGCCTCCGAGACCGAGCGCGTAAAGAAACTCCTAAGCGATGCAAAGACAGGACGCGGCGAAGAGGCTTCGAAAAAGCTCTTGGCGCTAAAGGACGAACTCATGGGCAAGCTCAAGAAATCCTACGAACAGGACGAGCAAAGCGCTGAAAAACGAAAGACCACCGAGCCTCCCCCCGTACCGTCTGTAGACACGTCACCTCACGAAAAGCGGCCCGGCACTCCACAAAATATCTGGACGAGATAAGGCGAAGCGTCAAAGCCCCTTTACCACGGCATCAAGCATGCGCCGTGCTCCGGTATCCGAAGGATCCAGCTTTAAAACCTTTTCAAACTCGGCCACGGCCTCCTTCTTCTTGCCCATACGCAGATACGCAACGCCTAGATTATAGTAAAGGTCAGGGGTTCTGTAGTCGAGTTTTTCTAGTTCAACGAACTGCTCCACGGCCAAGGAAAACTCTCCTGTGGCAAGGTATAAATTGGCAAGTGCGACCCTCGCGCTAAGATTGCCGGAATCAAGGCGTATGGCCGCCCTGAACTCCTTTGCGGCCTTATCCAAATATCCCTGCTCCATGTATACCTCGCCGAGGCCGTAAAACGCCTTCGCATGGTCTGGCTTTATCCTCAAAGCCTCCTTCAAGTACAGCTCAGCTTCGCCGTAGCGCCCGAGAGAACCATAGAGGCGTCCGAGGTTGGTATACGGCTCATAAAACCTGGTGCTGCGCCTTATGGACTCCTTATAATTAGCCTCGGCCTCATCGTAACGCTTTAAGGCTACATACGTAAGCCCTATATTATTATAAAGCTCGACTATCTCCGGATCCTTGGCAATGGCGCTTTTATATTGCACTAACGCATCCTCATAGCGCCCGGCCAGTTGATAAGCAACGGCAAGGTTATTATACCCCCTTGCCTTATCAGGGCTCTTTTTAACGACATCCTGCCAAAGCGTTATTTCGTCTTTCCATACGCCATTTCTTACATACGCGGCAGCAGCATACGGCAACACCGCTATAACGGACACGATAAACACCGTTCTTAACGGGCTAAGCCCGAGCACACGGCAAAACACGCGGTAAAATACCGCGCTCACTGCTATCGAGACGCCGGCAAGCGGCAGATACATACGGTGCTCGTAAATAACGTCGCGTATGGGTATAACGCTCGACTCAACGGAGAGAGTAACAAAAAACCACGCCGCGCCGAACCCGAGAAGCACTCCGGCATATCCGCCTCTACTTTTCGATTTGAAATAAGCGAATACTGCAGCCGCGGCAACGAACATAAGAAAGAGCAACGACAACACCACAGGCGCTGAGAAAAACCGCGTGGCAATCGGATAATCATAGTCGAGGTTCTGGTTTATCGGGAACACCAGCAGTCGCATGTACGTCACTACCACCCGAAATTGAGTAACGAGATAATCGTGGCGCGAGATGTCCTTTGTCTCCGCAGGTACGTTCGCGAGCCCGCCGATTATATCGCCGACAGTAGGAGCCGCGGCTCCGGGCAAAACAGAAATAGCATCGACGCTCCTTACGAACGAAAGCGGTATAAGCGCAGCCGCAAAAAAGAACGGCAAAAACGCAAGAAGCTTATTCGCTCTCAGCATCTCTCTTGCCGGAAAGAACGCAAGCTCCAGAAACACGAGCATGAACGGCAGGGTAAAGCTTACCTCCTTCACATTGACGGCAAGAATGGCAAAAATAACGGCAACGACATAATAGACGCGCCCGCTGCCAAAAGGCCCTATGGCAGCGCCTCGAGTAACGGCGTATTTAAGGTAACACACTGCAGCGCCGAGGTAAAAAAGCGTTGCGAGCGAGGCAAAGCGCTGCGCGATATAGGTAACGGCCTGGGTGTTAAGTGGCTGGACGGCAAAGAACAGCGCGGCCGTAAGGGCGATGCAATACTCCCTTGCCCTGCTCCTGTTTGGGGCTCCGGAGAGCGTGGGGGTATCGAACAGAAGCAGCGCTAACCGCCATACGAGAATGCCGTTTATAACGTGGATTAAAATATTTACGACGTGATAACCGAAGACATTATTGCCGCCAATAGCGTAGTTCATGGCAAAGCTAAGGTTGCCTATGTAGCGCAGCCCCGACGGAGGCCAGAAGTTATATAGAGAGCGGATTGTATTGTTTTCGTAAATGGTATGCTTATCATCGAAATGAAAGTCATACCCCAGGGTGCGCAGATAGACCAGCAGCACCGCCACCAAAACGGCAGCAGCCGCCACCAGAAAGCCATTTCTTCCTTCTATCCACTTACTGTCTTCGCCCATTTAACCTCCCATACCTGTCACTTTTTTCGCGCGCTTACTCGGAAACGTCGAAGGCGCCCTCTATATGCTCTATCGCCGTATCCTCGCCGCTCCTTACTATAGCCAGCACATCGAACCTAACGGTCCCGCCGTAGCCTGAACGCGCCATGTACTGTTTTGCGGCGGTCGTGAAACGCGATATCTTACCCCTGCCAACAGCATCCTTCGGAGAGCCGAACTTAAACGATTTTCTCGTCTTGACCTCGACGAACACGAGTACCGTGCCGTGCATACAAACTATGTCTATCTCGCCGTGTCTTGTCCTGAAGTTTCTCTCGAGTATCTTAAAGCCCTTTTTCGAAAGATACTCTACAGCCATGTCCTCGCCTGCCTGGCCAAGCGGTTTTACGCCGCCGTCCCCGCATTTTCCCAAAAGACCTTTGAGGATTTTTTTCAACATCAGGCCGCCCCTACGCCCGCCCGCTTCCAGGATAACCGAAACTTCTTCTGTGTATCGGAGAAGGGCCGAACTTCAAGAGCGCGTCAACGTGCTCGCGCGTGGGATACCCTTTGTGCGAGGCGAAGTTGTACTCCGGATACAGCCCGTCGTATGCAAGCATTATACTGTCGCGTGCGGTCTTGGCGATTATTGATGCCGCAGCTATGGAAACGCTAAGCGCGTCTCCGGAGACAACCGTCCTCTGCTTAAACGGCAAGTTCGCGATGCGCTTATTGCCGTCAACCAGCACCATAAAATCGTCCTTGGCGCAGCGCGCCGCATTAAAGGCCTCGCCAACGGCCCTCTCCATCGCCCTTAGCGACGCGTTCAAGATATTTATCTCGTCTATCTCCTCTGGCCAGGCTAGACCCAGCCCAAGGGCCAGGGCCCGTTCGTGTATCAGTGGAACAAGTGCGGTGCGCCGCTTCTCGGAAAGTTTTTTTGAATCCCTTATGCCTATGTCAAGAGGAAGGTGTGCGGAAAATATCACGGCAGCGGCCGTAACCGGCCCTGCAAGCGGGCCCCTGCCGGCCTCATCAACACCGCAAACGAGCCTGAAACCTGCCCCAAAGGCCTCTTTCTCGAACGCATCCATCGCAAGGACCACAGCGCGTATTATAACAACAAAAAACCCCGAAGCGCAAGCGGCTTGGAAGCCTGCCTTTGCAACGGGGTTCTCGAATATCTCGTATGTAACCTTGCGGCTAAGCTCAGCGCTCCGCTACCGCGACCTTGGCGGCCTTGCCCTGGAGCCCGCGCATGTAGTAGAGCCTTGCCCTTCTTGCCCTGCCCTTGGTCTTTAGCTTTATCGAATCGAGCGACGGAGAATGAAGCGGGAACACCCTCTCGACCCCTACGCCGTAGGATATCTTTCTGACGGTGAAGCTTGCTCCTACGCCGCCGCCTCTTTTCCTGATTACAACGCCCTCGAATGCCTGCACCCTCTCCTTCTCGCCCTCTTTTATCCTGACGTTGACGACAACGGTATCTCCGGGAGCGAACTCCGGAAGCCCTGTCTTTAGATATTCTCTTTCTATATTCGCTATTACCCCTGACATTTCAACTTCCTCCTCTTTGATTGTGTTTCACTGATAAACTTCTTTTCAAACCCGCCTACCCTACGTACCCAAGCGTTTTAAGAAACTCTATATCCTCTTTCCCTAGCGCCGCGTCCTTTAGAAGCTCCGGCCTTCGCTCAAACGTTGCCCGAAGGCTTTCCCTTCTTCTCCACTTCCCTATCTCTTTATGGTTGCCGGATATAAGCGCCTCCGGAACCTTTGCTCCCTCGAACTCTTCCGGCCTCGTGTAGTGCGGATGCTCGAGAAGCCCCTGCTCAAAGGATTCGCTCTCTGCGGATTCACCATTTCCAAGAACCCCGGGAACGAACCTCGATACAGCCTCTATTATAACGAGCGCGGCAGCCTCGCCGCCTGTTAAAACATAATCGCCTACCGAAAGTTCCGTATCAACGTAAGAGGAGACCCTTTCGTCAACGCCCTCGTATCTTCCGGCTATTATCACAAGCCCATTTTGGGCTGCCAACTCGCGCGCCGCTCTGCTATCCAACTTCTTGCCGCGCGCCGAGGTGAGTACTGCCTTCGCCCCGGGATTCGCCGCCCTCGCCGCCCTTATTGCCCTGATAAGCGGCTCCGGCTTCATCACCATCCCGCTGCCGCCGCCGTAAGGAGCGTCATCGGTCGTTTTATGCTTATCTTCGGCAAAGTCGCGGATGTTTACCACATCCACGGCTATTACGCCCTTTTCAACCGCCTTGCCGATTATGCTCTGCTCAAAAGGTGAAGTAAAAAACCCCGGCAAGATGGTCAGCACCGAGAACTTCATTTTACAGCCCCGGCTACGTCCTTTTTAACGCCGCCTTCTTCTTCAGCCTCATCTGCTATAAGGCCTTCGAGCAGGTGCACGGTAATCTTTTTCTCTTCCAGGTCTACATCCAGCACGACATTCTCGATTGCCGGAATGAGCACCTCTCCAAGCGGGCCCTTTACTTCGTAAACGTCGTTGGCTCCGGTCGAAAAGATATTACAGACCTTCCCGATATACCGTCCGTCATCGGCATAGACCGAAAGCCCGACGAGCTCGTACATATAAAACTCTCCGTCGTCAAGCTTTGGCAGAAGGTCCTCGCTTACGAGAACATCCTTACCGACAAACGTTTCTGCCTTGTTTCTATCGTCTACGCCCTTAAGTGTAGTAAGCAAAAACCCCTTATGCCCCCTGAGTCCGGTTACCTCGTACTCGACACCGTCAACGGTAACGCGGCCCCACTTGGAGGCAACAGAGGTTATGAAGTCCTTTGTTTCTTCTTCGCTTTCGGCGTAAACCCGTATCTTTAACTCCCCTTTTACGCCGTGTACCCCGGCAATCCTGCCGGCAGGTATAAGCGTAGCGCTACTCAACTATCTCGAGTACCGACCGCTTGTTCATCTTCGTCGATGCAGCGGTGAGGATCGTTCTAAGGGCCTTTGCCGTCCTGCCCTCTTTGCCTATTACCTTGCCAAGATCGTCCTTTGCAACCGAGAGCTCAACTACAGACGTCCTCTCGCCGTTTATCTCGGAAACCTTCACTTCATCCGGCTTATCCACCAATGCCTTTGCTATCTGTTCGATTAGCTCTTTCATTTTCAGTTCACCCCCTGCACGAGTTTGAGTATCAGCGCTTTCTTACTGCTGTTACTGCTACACACGGCCACGCGCCCCACTGCGCGCACCGCTTAAAAAACCTTGCCTGCATTTTTATCAGGCCCGTACTTCCCCTGACACGCGCCCCATTACGCGGCCTTTGAAGCCTTCAGGCTAACGCCTGCCTTCTTAAAGAGCGTTCTTATGGTATCTGTTGCGGTCGCGCCCTTATTTACCCACTGCTCTATCTTTTCCTTCTTAAGAACAAGCGGTGACTCTGCCTTGGACGGGTCGTAGGTGCCGACGATGTCCAGGAACTTACCGTCCCTCGGGCTCCTCGAGTCCGCTATCACTATCCTGTAGAAAGGCCTCTTTGTAGTGCCCTTTCTCGTAAGTCTTATCTTTACTCCCATTTTCTCCTTACCCCTTCCTTGGTTATTGGTTAACTGCCCTATATTCTACATTAATGCCGCATTCCAGACAAGAGATTTTTCATCGCGCCCATGCCGCCCTTTTTAACGCGCTTCATCATCTCCCGCATCTGCTCATACTGCTTCATAAGCCTGTTTACGTCCTGCACGGTAGTGCCGCTGCCCTTTGCTATCCTTATCCTCCGGCTCGCGTTAAGGAGCTTCGGATTATGCCGCTCTTTTCTCGTCATGGAGTTCACTATCGCCTCCACGCGCACTATGTTTTTCTCGTCTATCTGAACGCCCTTTGCCTTCTGCATCGCGCCAAAGCCCGGTATCATGGAAAGAAGGCTTTCTACGGAACCCATCTTTTTTATGCTCTGGAGCTGGTCCTTAAAGTCTTCGAGCGTAAAGGCGTCCTTCTTTATCTTTCTCTCGAGCTCTTTTGCCTTCTCTTCGTCTACCTCTGCCTGGGCCTTCTCGACAAGCGAGAGGATGTCTCCCATGTCGAGGATTCTTCCGGCCATCCTACCCGGATGAAAAACCTCAAGACCGTCTGTCTTCTCTCCAACACCTACGAACTTGACGGGCTTTCCTGTGACCATGCGCATGCTAAGCGCTGCGCCGCCTCTTGCATCGCCGTCGAGCTTGGTGAGCACTACTCCGGTAAGCCCTACAGCCTCGTCAAAGCCCTTTGCCGTGTTGACAGCGTCCTGGCCTGTCATGGCGTCTGCAACAAGCATTATCTCGGAAGGCTCGAGCATGGCCTTTATGGCCTTAAGCTCGTTCATCAGAGGCTCGTCTATATGGAGCCTTCCGGCGGTGTCGACGATCAGCGTATCGTAGTTCTTTGCCTTCGCGTACTCGAAGGCGTCCTTGCAAACGTTCTTTGCGTCCTTGTACGCTGCAGAATCAAAGCAATCGACCCCTACATCGGAGGCAAGTTTCTTTAACTGGTCAACTGCAGCCGGCCTGTATAAATCGGCCGGAACCACATACGGAGACCTGCCGGTCTTTTTTATGAGCCTCGCAAGCTTTGCCGTGCTTGTCGTTTTACCGGAGCCCTGAAGCCCCACAAGCATCACAACCGAGGGCCGGCCCTTGTAGTTTATGCCGCTTGCCTCGCCGCCAAGCATGGCGGTAAGCTCGTCGTAGACAATCTTCGTAAACTGCTCGGCAGGAGAGAGGCTTGAGAGCACCTCCTGGCCAAGGGCCTTTGACTTTACGGCCTCTACAAACTCCTTTACGACCTTGAAGTTGACATCCGCTTCCAACAGGGCCATGCGGACGTCCTTAAGGGCCGCTTCGACATTGGACTCGCTTATCCTGCCGTGGCCGCGAAGGTCTTTGAATACGCCACGAAGCTTATCTGTAAGTCCTTCAAACATCCTTCACCGTAAAAACGACTAAAACCAAGTGCGAATACCTTACAAAAATCAAGTTATTAATAATATCCTGCGTTATCCTAATTGTCAAGCAGTTTCAGGCAGTTGAAACTATTTGGCGCCGCTTCCTACAAACTGCCTTACTGCGGCAAGGGCCCGTTTTAATATTTCCTCGCCATGCGGCTCTATGGTATGCACGTAATCGATTGCGTGCTTTCTTAAATGCGAAAAAAAGAACTTAAAATCTATTACCCCTTCTCCTATTGGCAGATGCTCGTCAACTGAGCCGTGGTTGTCGTGCAGATGCACCTCCCTTACCCTGTTACCGACCTCGCTAAACCACGTTGAGGTAGAGGCCTCGGAGAATATATTCAAATGCCCTGCGTCTATGCAGACGCCGAAGTTTTCCGCGTCATCAGTAAATGCGTCCATAAGGGCCTTCATGGGCCCGGGCCCCTCCTCGAACACGTTCTCTAGCGCAATGACGGTATTTGCAGCCTTCGCAGCCTTTATGGCGCCAGGCCAGGTCTTTTTACTGCCTTCGAGCCAGAGCCCCACATCTCCGTCAAAACGCCTTGAATCATAGGCTGCATGAAGCACTATCCTTACCGGAGAAAGCGGGGCTGCCACCTCGATTGCCTGAAGGAACCTGTCTCGGCTTACATCCCTTACCTTCGGGTCCGGAGAGCCAGGAGATAGCTCCATGAACGGGCCGTGCACGGTGGTGCGAAGGCCGTTTTCCTTTAGCATTGCCGAAACGCGCTTGACGTCGTCCGACTTGGCCGAATCAAGGCTGTCGGCATCGAGATAGACCTCGGGGTTTAGCCCCATGAAAACAACATCGTCTATGCGCTCTACAAGCATGCGATACGGCACATGCGTAAAAAATATATCTTTCATATTTGCCATTTATATTAATTATAAAACATTATTGACCGGAAATCATCAAAAATACGCCTCCCAAACCTCTCAATAATCTTAAACAAAACGGGAAAATATGGGTTGACTTTTTCTTCTGGACACAGTATACATAAAGTCATGGACAAACTCCGGGTTTTCGACTCAGAGATAGAAAAGCCCCTTACCCTGAGGGAAAGAATCGTAGAGTTCGTAAAGGACTCTATCATAAAGGGTAAGCTCCACCCGGGAGAGAGAGTCCCGGAGCACTCGATATCGGAGAGTTTTGGCATCAGCAGAACTCCCATACGCGAGGCCTTCAGGCAACTCGAGAGCGAGGGCTTTATAACGGTAGTGCCGAGAAAAGGCGCTGTCGTAAGCTCGATATCTGCCTCGGATGTGAAGGACTTCTACGCCATAAAGAGCCTGCTCGAAGGCTATGCCGCAAAAAAAGCTTGCCTTAAGCTATCGGAAAAGGATATAAAGAAGTTACAGGATCTGAACCGCCAGATGGTTAAGTGCGCCGAGAAAAACGACGTCAAGGGGTTTTTCAGGCTCGATAACCAGTTTCATGAGATATTTTTAAGGCTCTGCGGAAATAACAAGCTCTGCGACATGTCGCACCAGGTGGTAAGGCAGTTCGAGAGGCTTCGGGTAATGGCGCTAAGCCTGCCCGGAAGAATGGAAGCATCCACAAAGCAGCACGACGCCATAATAGCGGCCTTCGAGAAAAAAGACGAGAACGAAGCGGAAAAGCTCGTCATGAAGAACGCCGAGTTCAGCGCAGAGATACTGGTAAGGGAACTCTCTAAGGAAAAGGACTCCGATGGCACTGGTAAACAACCCGGAAGCGGCCGCGAGGCTGGCAAGAACGATCGTATCTGACATAGTCCTTTACAACAAGGAAAAGATACAAAAGGGCATTCAGAACGACAACGTGTTCGAGGTTCTCGCAGACGAAATACGCGAGGGCGAGAAACTCTACAACACCAGGGTCGACCCCGAACTCATCAAGACGACCAATTTTTTCAACAAGGCGCTCGTAGACATCCTTATAAAGAGAAGCGGCAACATCGAGTCCGACATCTGGTAAGCCGAAGGCGCGCCGGCACACGCGCGCGCGGCATCTCAAGGCATATACCCAAAAATGACAACAACACATTCCCTGCGCGCAGACACATCAAACGCAGACCAGCGCATAGACGTATTCGTAGCGCAAAACATCCCTGACATCAGCCGTTCCTTCGTCAAAACACTCACTGAAAAAGGGCTCGTGCTCGTAAACGGCAACGTGGCAAAGGCAAGCAGGACGCTAAAGCCCGGCGACATGGTGGAGGTCACTATCCCCCAAGCCGCGCCGCTTGAGGCCGTTGCCGAGGACATCGCCCTCGACATACTCTACGAGGACAAGGACGTCGTTGTCGTCAACAAGCCGCGCGGCCTTACCACACACCCCGGAGCAGGAAGGCCCTCGGCAACACTTGTAAACGCCCTCATGCACCACACAAAAGGCAAACTATCGGGCATCGGCGCGCCACTTAGACCCGGTATCGTGCACAGGCTCGATAAGGACACCTCGGGCGCAATAGTCGCTGCAAAGAACGACAAGAGCCACACCTCGCTGGCCGCCCAGTTCAGAGAGCACTCGACATCGAGGACATACCACACGCTCGTATGGGGCAAGGTAAAGGCCGATTCAGGCACCATAACGCTCTCTATCGGCAGGGACATAAAGGACAGGACAAAGGTATCGCCAAGGAGCAGAAAGACAAGGCACGCCGAGACAGAGTACAAGGTGCTAAGGCGCTACAAGTGGTTCACGCTCCTGGAGATAACGCCAAAGACCGGTAGAACACACCAGATAAGGACGCATCTCTTACACATACACCACCCTGTTGTCGGAGACCCCGTGTACGGAAGAAGAACGCTTCCGGATAACCTTCCCGGGAACGTGAAAAAAGCGCTAAAGGCAATCAAAGGGCAGATGCTCCATGCCATGACGCTTGGCTTTACGCACCCGTCAACGAAAAAGAAAATCGCGTTCAAGGCGCCCTACCCTTTGGACATGGCAAACCTCTTAAAGACGATAGAAGAATGCTAAGTAAAGACGGCATAGGCTACGAAACCTCCCCCCTCCTTTCGAATGAAAAAGGCGTCATACACGCCTTTACAGGAAGAAAGGGCGGAGTAAGCAAGGCGCCGTATACGAGCCTGAACCTTGCCTTTCATGTAAACGACAGCTCGACCGACGTAGAGAAAAACCGCGGACTTGTAAAAAAGGCCTTCAGCCTCGAAAAAATATTTACGCTTGAACAGGTGCACGGCGACGAGGTGTACATGCTTAAGGCCGCCGCCCTGCCCTCTCACGCGCCGACTGCAGACGCTGTGATTACGGATATAAGAAACACCTCTATCGGCATACTTACGGCAGACTGTCTGCCGGTAATCTTCTACGACAAGAAGACCGCATCCATAGGCGCGTGCCACGCCGGATGGAGGGGCACACAAAAAAGCATATCGTCCAAGACGGTTGCTGCAATGGAACAGGCGTTTGGCGCAAAGCCCGAAAACATTATCGCATCGCTTGGCCCGTATATCGGCCCCTGCTGCTACGTGGTAGGCTTTGATGTATACGACGCATTTGCCGATAGAAGCAACAGAGACGAGTTCTTTGGCAAGGCACACGGCAGCTCGCGTTCTCTCGACATCGCCCTCGCAACGAAACTCGAACTCGCTCTGCACGGCCTTCGAGAAGAAAACATCTCTGTAAGCGCATCCTGCACGTCATGCAGGAATAACGATTTTTTTTCGTACAGAAAAGACAAGGCCGTCACCGGGCGGCAGCTGGCATTTATATCGCTAAGGTGATATGATGGCTATGATGATAGGGCTCACAGGAGGCATAGGAAGCGGCAAGAGCACGGTCGCGGCAGAGCTTAAGAAGCTTGGCTGTAGCGTCATAGACGCCGACACGGTTGCGCGCGACATGATGGCTCCCGGGCAGGCTGCGTACAAGGATGTTGTAAAGGAATTCGGCAAGGAAATCCTTGGCAAGGACAACGCCGTCAACAGGAAGGCCCTTGCCGCAGTAGTCTTTAGCGACGCAAGGAAACTCAAGCGGCTAAACGAGCTAACGCACCCCCATATAATGAAGGAAATAGAAAAGCGCGCCGAGGCCCTCAAAAAGCAATCGCCAAAGACGCCGATTGTCGTAAACGCCGCGCTCTTAATCGAAGTCGGGCACCACCGCATAATGAACAAGATAATCGTCGTGGTTGCAGACGAATACATACGCTTCGACCGCGTGATGAAGAGGGATAACCTGACGCTTACCGAGATAAAAGCCAGGGACTTATCCCAGATGCCGCTTGATAAAAAGAAAACCTACGCAGACTTCGTAATAGACAATAACGGGACCATGGAGGCAACACTTAAGCAGGTCAGGGAGGCGTACAGGAAGCTGACGGCGTAGCGGCCCTCCCGCCGCCTTTGGCCAGAAAAACAGTTGACACGGGAATCGCCGTGTGGTAGATTTGACTATCCCGTCACAAACGACTTCATATAGAGTTTTGCCGGAGCGCATTCCCTAAAAAACAACCAAATAACGCTTATAGAAAAGCAGAGTTTTATTTATAAATCCCTTTAAAAACATCCTCATACTAAAACATATACAATGACAGCACCAGGCGTATGAGTCCGCGCGCACCGAATGCGCCGCAAACTTTGCCGCACGGCAGGCATAAAGGCCAAAGCGCAAGGCAATTGCTAAATACAATAGACAATCCACCGAACCATCCGTAAACAAAAACCCCTAAGAAGAAGAGAGTATGAACCTAAAAGACCTGAAAGAAAAGAAAATCAACGACCTCACGGCAATGGCCAAGCAGTACAATATCGAGGGCGCAACGGGAATGCGTAAGCAGGACCTGATATTCGCGCTACTCCAGGCCCAGAGCGACCAGAACGGAGCCATCATGGGCGAAGGAGTTTTAGAGACCCTTCCCGACGGCTTCGGGTTCCTAAGGGCCCAGGATTATAACTACCTGCCGGGCCCGGACGACATATACGTCTCGCCCTCGCAGATAAGAAAGTTCGGCCTAAGAACAGGCGACATAGTGACAGGCCAGATAAGGCCTCCCAAGGAAGGCGAGAGATACTTCGCGCTTCTTAAAGTCCAGAGCATAAACCTCGAAGACCCGGAAGTTGCCAGAGAGAAAATACTTTTCGACAACCTTACGCCACTCTACCCGCAGGAAAGAATCAAGCTCGAGACAACGCCAAAGGGCGACACCTCGATGCGCATAATGGACATGTTCACGCCCGTTGGCAAAGGCCAGCGCGGACTCATCGTGTCCCCTCCTCGCGCCGGTAAAACGACCATCCTCCAGAAGATAGCTAACTCTATTACAAAGAACCACCCGGAAGTCGTGCTCATGGTGCTTCTCATAGACGAGAGGCCAGAAGAGGTCACTGACATGGAGCGCTCCGTAAAGGGCGAGGTCATAAGCTCGACCTTCGACGAGCCGGCGCAGCGCCACGTGCAGGTAGCGGAGATGGTGATTGAGAAGGCAAAGCGCCTTGTCGAGCACCAAAAGGACGTGGTAATACTGCTCGATTCTATAACAAGGCTCGCGAGGGCATACAATACGGTAGTGCCGCCAAGCGGAAAGGTGCTTTCCGGCGGTGTGGACTCTAACGCCCTTCACAAGCCAAAGAGGTTCTTTGGAGCAGCAAGGAACATCGAGAACGGCGGAAGCCTTACGATTATCGCAACCGCGCTTGTCGAGACCGGTAGCCGTATGGACGAGGTCATATTCGAAGAGTTCAAGGGTACCGGTAACATGGAAATCGTTCTCGACAGAAAGCTTGGCGAGAGAAGGCTCTTCCCTGCCATAGACTTAAATAAGTCCGGCACGCGTAAGGAAGAACTCCTTATTGCGAAGGAAGACCTAAACCGCATCTGGATACTTAGGAAGGTGCTCCAGCCGCTAAACCCGATAGAGAGCATGGAGTTCCTCTTGGACAAAATCCAGAACACCAAGAGCAACAAGGACTTCCTGGACGGCATGAGCAAGTAAGAAGCGCAGACAACCTCAGGGCAAAGGAACAACGGCATGCGTAAACCAACAGCGCTATCTACAGCAGTTTTCCTGTGCCTGCTTTTTCTTTCCTGCGCCGCAGATGCGGCCCAGCCAAAAAACAATCCTTTTAAGAAGCTCCTCGCAGACTCGGGCATGACATTTACCATGCCCGAAGGATTCAAAGAAGTCCCGGTCATAGAAAACGGCGACGTCATATACAACTATGCCATTGCTCATAAGGAAAAAAAGCTCGAGATACGCTACATGATAGAGCCGCTAAAGGACGCCCTAACGGACAAGAACTCCCCTGCCGCGTATGAAAATGCCGGTTACGATTCTACACTCATGACAATCTGTCTAAATATCACCGGCGGCCAGCTCTGCAACTTACAGCAATTCTACCACGATGACGTAATGGCTGAGTTCAACGGGGACGACGGATACACGACATTCGCGCCGCTTAACTCGGAGTTTGGCAAGGGGTTCGAAACCTCGAACTTCTTCGTCATCCACAAAAACAACACTGCAAACGCGTATATTTTCTTCATGCAAGACGACCCGAGACCTTTGCTTGACCTCATAACCCGCGACGACGTGTTCCACGCGCTAAAGTTCATCGAAACGCCAAAGCCTGACAGCACTCCAAAACCAAAGCGCTAAAAAAAACAGCTCCCCCCTCGCCCGTTTGGGTCGAGGGGGTTTTGTTTTTCTGCAGATGTGGTAGAATAATGCGTGCGAAAAAGGGGCGTGCAGATGAAGTATATAGCGCAGACAAACAGTGGCATCGTTAACGTCTTTTTCTCTATGGTTCTGTTGTTGCTGACCAGTCAAGCGGCCTTTGCCTACGAACCCGGTAGCAAAAGCGCGCAAATTAATTGTGTAGGTTCCGAAAAAGAAGTAGCATGCATTCTTATTGACCCTCAGCAGAGGAAGCTTGGGTATGACTTTGAAACAGATGAAGGGTTTGAGGAATGGAACGGAACTGCCAGTTATGCCGGCATCGGTTGCGATGACTGTGGGGATGAGTATGTTCCTGAGCCGGAAGCTTTCGAGATGCTGTTTGATTTTATTGTTGGAGAGTATACTATCAAAGTATCGACGGAAAAAGAGCCAACCCTGTTTTATCTGAGCGGGAGTTTTGTCGATGATGACGAGAGAAAAATTGGAGGGATAAAAGCTACTGGTTTCGTGGAAAGGGGCGCACCCGTATCTTTTAAAATCTATCTGGGGGATACCGGAAATGAAAAGAGCATAGTAAAGGTAGTCAGCTTTGCTGTTTTGAAGCAAGATATACGGCTGGCCAGGAAACTTGAGCGTATTCGTAACGACGGCATTATGACGAGCCTTCTTAAGAAGGCCGAAGCTGCCGAAGACGCGGCAAACAGAGGACAGTACAAGGCTGCCGTTAATCAGCTAAAGGCCCTTATGAGCGAGGTCAAGGCGCAGACCGGCAAGCACCTTGATGAGCGTGCCGCTACAATACTTACCGAAGACGCCGAGTACCTCATCAAGGAACTCGAGGCCAAGTAACTGCGCTTGGCGCGTTTCGGTGATGTTTTGTGTGTGCCAAGCACGTTTCGCCGACGCTGTGTGTGCTCCGTGCCGATGTTTCCTTTCTCCCCCGCTTCCCCCGCCACTCGCCCGTTTGGGTTGAGAGGGGATTGTATTTACGGCATTGTAATGAAAAGACCAGTTCGTTAGGCAGACCACACCCAGTGACAAAGACACTGGATTCCCGCCTGCGCGGGAATGACATAGGTATAAAGCATAACCAATTACCCAGCCCCTTACCCATCATAAACCCGCAAGTTTGGCGTGAGACGAGGCAGCAAGGCGTTTTTGTCCGCAGGCGTATCACGTCAGATACGTCGAGGATTGAAAATTCACGCACAACGAAGCATCACGGCCAAATCGCGGGTTTCCTCCGGCGCGAAAATCGCCGGTTTCATCCGCCACAAAAACCTACGACCACACCACGGGATAGCCGAAAGCAGGCTATAATTTCCATATGCGCATATGGGACATACATCCGCGCCGCCTCTGCAGGGCGCATCTTCTCGGCGAGCATGCCGAACTGCACGCCATATGGTCTGTGCTCGTTAACGGGAAAAAAGGGTATTCCCGCCACCCCGAGGTGCTTCGCTGGAAAGGCAAGCTCCTGGCGCTCTACAACGTGCACGAGCGCATCGTCACTGAGATGCTGCGGCGCGGGTTCAAACACGCCTCCCCGCTCGATAAACGTCTTGCGCGCGGCAGGGCCGTGCAAAAAGCGCGCGTGGATACGCTAAAGGCCCAATTGGAAAACCTCGCGAAAAAACGCTGCAAGTGCGGCAAGACCGGGAAATAAGACCTCCTTTGGGCGCGACACAGCCGGGCATGTTTTGTGGTATAATGCGCCGATGGAAACCCTACTCTGGGCCTCGGCAATCATCTGGTGCCTTCTTACCATAAACGGCACGCTAAACTACTTACTAAACGGCAAGCTCACGGATGCCGCGGATAAGGACCTCGCTACCTACCCCAAGGTCTCGATCATCGTGCCAGCAAGGAACGAAGAACAGGCAATAGAGAACTCGGTAACCAGCTTTTGCGAGCAGGAGTACCCGGCAGAGTACGAAGTAATAGTAGTCGACGACGAATCGACCGACTCGACCCCGGCTATTCTCGAAAAACTAAAGCGCAAGTACCCGCACCTGAAAGTCGTAAAAGGCAGCGGCCCAGCCAAGGGCTGGCTTGGAAAGCCCGCAGCGCTCGAGCGCGGCGTAAAAGAGGCTGCGGGAGACTGCTATCTTTTCGCTGACGCGGACATATGGTACTCGGAAGGCCTTCTAAAGCTCGCCGTTAACTACATGGCACACAAGAACGCGGATTTCATGACGCTTGGCCCGCGCGTCGTTACAAAAGGGGTCTTTGAGGCGGCCCTTATGTCGAACATATATTTTGTCGGCGGCTGTATCTTCCCAGGCTACCTTGTCGAGAGGACAAAGACCCCGCTCTTCTCTATCGGGGCCGGGGTCTTTAACCTCATCAAGAAAGAGCTCTTTATAAAAACAGGCGCCTTCGGCTCGATAAAAGACCGCGTTGTCGACGACGTGATGCTCGGCTACATGGCCAAGAAGGCAGGCGGCAAGGCAGTTGTAACGCAGGCAACGGAGCACGTGAGCGTCCGGATGTACGACGGCGCAATGGAAACAATCAAGGGGTTTCGTAAAAACATGTTCCCTGCGCTGAAAAAGGCGCCGTTCCTCATCCCGCTGCCATTTGTGCTAGGCTCTATCGTGAGCTTTGTCCCGTACATCGGGCTTATATATAACTACATGCACTCGGGCACGATAAGCACGCCCGCGGTAATATCGCTTGTCCTCATGCACTGGATATTTTTCAGCATGTTCCTTGTGTTTCGGCAGCCGTGGTACGTGACCTTCCTTAATCCTATAAGGGAACTCGGCTGGTGGGCCATCTTTGCCGCGTCGTTTATGGAATATTATCGAAGAGGCGGCGTGCACTGGCGTGGACGTACGTTTAAGTAAACAAGCCCCTCACCCGTTTGGGTTGAGGGGGTTTTGTTTTTAATAAATAATATGGTAGTATCGTATGGGGCTTAAAACACAGCCGTGCGCGACCAAGCTATCAAATTTAGTCTGGAACACAGTGTCAAACTCGCAAAAACGAGGCCACGAACGATGCACAAAATCTTTTATTCAATAACAGCTCTTGCGCTTTTCCTGCTGCTTTCTACCGCGCAGCCAGTCTGCAGCACAGACAAACAACAATCACCAAAAGTCGAATCCTCCGTCACAAAAAAAGTCGAGAACGGTGTTGCCATCAAGACCGTGGTCAACTCCAGTTCCTCGACAGAAAAATTCACAAACCCCGACGGAAGCATCATAACCATGCTGATAAAACAAACCGTAAAATCCATCTACCGCACGGACAGGGAAAGCTCAAACTCCAAGCTGAAGGCCACGGCATGGGTCACCGACAAAAAAGAGTACGACACAAAGTTATGGACCATAAAAGACTTGGCCGACAATGGAGGCAGGTGGGACGACTACTACCGAACTGTAATACACGGCTGCTGCGCCTCCGAAAAAACTTACAGAATGTTCGACTACAAAACAGGAAAATACATTTTTTCCTCAAGCGCCGAACCGGCATCCGTTGTCATTACAAACCCACCTATCAAAAGAACAATTTCATACATCTCCGTCAATTCCGGAGACTACTACATGCATGAAAAGCGAAAAACACACCGAGATGAAGTCGGCATACTAACCATGTCATCCACCGATTCCAATATTGACCGTATTATGATATACGCCGACAACGTGGATGACATGCAATGGAGCCCGAAACTTTCGCTCATTGACGAAAAACACCCGGCTGGAAGCGACAAACTTGAATTTGCAGGCTCGGCTGGAAGTGGCAGTGCCGCTACCGTCTCTGGATTTTCCGTAAAGCTGGTGTTCTTCGACAACAGCGGAACAGCTATTATCCCGATTATTAACGACAGGCTGCACATAGAAAACGCAATTTTATCAAAAGGCATCTCGCTAAAACGTATATTCCCGGCCGAAAACATGGCAAAATAAGCGCAACAGCGGTTGCAACATCTTTTGCAATAAACGACTTAACAATACCGAGGACACCTTGACCCAACAATATATAAAACCAGTTGAACGTCTATCCAGACTTGCCATTTTCACCTTCATTATACTTTCCTGTATATTCCCAACATTCATCGACTTGGGATTTGATGCTCTATCACCCAACGTAGTGATAGGCTACTTGCTTTTTACAGGCATAACCATAGCCATATGCATTACACTATGGTATATCATCATTAAGGTAGTTTTAACGAGAGACAACATCCGCGGATTCGTACTCACCTTGATTATTGTCTTAATATTTCTTTTTTGCATAGGGCTGCTTGCTGCCTTTCTCCCATGCTCCGGCGAAGGCTGTATGGGCAATATCCTATTTCTATTTCTAATCACCCTTCCATCCATATTTTTCATATTTCATGCTGCCATCGCATTAACCGTTACTTACCTTTATAAAAAAGGCATTTTGGACAGTATCGGCGGAATAATCGCTGTCATCTCTGCAATGTTACTACTTATTCTGCTTCCCCTCATTCAACTTTCTCACTAATAATCACAGTGATAGCTGCTTAGCGTCAAAAGTGCGGCATCGCAATGACCAAGCCGCTCCCTCGCCCTTTCCGGACGTAAAGCCTGCCCCGTAGGGGCAAAACTTCTAAAGACACTGGATTCCCGCCTGCGCGGGAATGACGTAGATTTTGTAATGCTGAATTAATTTCAGCATCTCGTTCTTTGTTTGTCATTCCTGCGGAAGCAGGAATCCATTTCTAAAATTGGATTCCCGCTCAAAACATCGCAGGAATGACAAAATATCGCCAATAGACAGGAGATTGCTTCGGCCTGCGGCCTCGCAATGACCGCCCCATCGCCCTTTCCGGACGTAAAGCCTGCCCCGTAGGGGCAAAACTTCTAAAGACACTGGATTCCCGCTCAAAACATCGCGGGAATGACAAAATATCGCCAATAGACAGGAGATTGCTTCGGCCTGCGGCCTCGCAATGACCGCCCCATCGCCCTTTCCGGACGTAAAGCCGCCCGCAGGGGCAAAACTTCTAAATACACTGGATTCCAGCCTGCGCGGGAATGACAATCTTTTATATTTGGGTGCAGGCGTCACGCCTGCCAAACCGGCAAGTTTCGTGCCGCGAGAGACTAAAAGTCCTTACCCATCATAAACCCGCAAGTTTGGCGAGAGACGAGGCAGCAAGGCGTTTTTGTCCGCAGGCGTATGTTGTCAATACGTCGAGGAACAAAAACGCCTTGATAACGAAGTATGACGCCAAAATCGCGGGTTTACCACCTACAAAAAACCCTTGCATTCCCCGAAAGACCTTGTTATTATTATGTATTCAAGAATACAACTCCAAGTCGTCTCCCCATAATACGGGAACGCACAGAAAGGCAAAGGTACACGCAAATGAAAGAAGGAATTCATCCAAACTACATCCCGGTGAAGATACACTGCGCCTGCGGCTTCGAGGTCGAGACCAGGTCCACGGCCAAGGACATCGGTGTGGAAATCTGCTCCCACTGCCATCCGTTCTACACCGGAAAGCAGAAGTTCCTTGACACGGCCGGAAGGGTCGAGAAGTTCCAGAAGAAGTACGGCAAGAAGAGCAGCTAAAAAATCTCCTTTTAAGGGTGCGCCGTGAAAGTAACCCTCCTAAGGTCCACCCCGGAGCCTGAAAAGACCGTTTCGCTCGCTGCAAAGCTCTGCTACTCGGACTCGGGCATAGACGACCTCGAGAAAAAGGTCGAAGGCTCCTCGCAGGAAAACTTCCTCGCAAAAATTCTAAAGCTCGGGCACCTGTCGGTGCTCGAGCACGCGAGCTTCACCTTCGGCATCGAGGGCGTATCGAGAGCACTTACGCACCAGCTCGTAAGGCACCGCATTGCCTCGTACTCGCAGCAGAGCCAGCGATACGTCAACGCCACCAAGGGCAAGGACTACGTCACCCCTCCCCTGATTGCGAAGGACGAAGCGGCGGCAAAGAAGTTTAGCGAGGCAATGGACAAGGCCTACGGCCTATACGACGAGCTTATAAAGGCAGGAATCGAGAAAGAAGACGCAAGATACGTTCTACCAAACGCCGCGTGCACGAAAATCATAGTGACGATGAACGCGCGGGAGCTGCTGCACTTTTTTAATTTAAGATGCTGCGAGCGGGCGCAGTGGGAAATCAGGGACATGGCAACAAGGATGCTTGCGCTTGTAAAGAAGGAGTCGCCCGTGATATTCGAGACATCGGGCCCCGCATGTGTAGCAGGCGCGTGCTCAGAGGGCGAGATGACCTGCGGCAAACCAAAAGAGATAAGGGAGAAGTTCAAGGCCCTGTAATTTAAACAAACGGCCAAGCGCACACACTACGATGCTTAACGAAAAACTTGCAGGCATAGAGAAAAGATATAACGAGATAATCGGCATACTCGGCACGGCAGGAGTTACCGACGACGCGGCGAAGTTTAGGAGTCTATCGCAGGAGCGCGCCGCGCTAGAAGAAATCGTCGAGAGCTACAGAGAGCTTAGAAAGACGGCTGAGGAAATCGTCCACGCCAGGGAGATGCTCGAAGGCAAGGACGAGGACATGAGAGAGCTTGCGAAGGAAGAGCTTCCGGGGCTGCAAAAAAAGTCCGAGGAGCTCACCGCGAGAATACGCGTGCTTCTTCTTCCAAAGGACCCGAACGACGATAAAAACATCATCATCGAGATACGCGCCGGAGCAGGCGGCGACGAGAGCGCGCTCTTTGCAGCAGAGCTATACAGAATGTACGTCAGGTACGCCGAGAGCCAGCGATGGAAAACCGAGCTCTTGAGCTCCAACCCGACCGGGCTAAACGGGTTTAAGGAAATAATAGCGATAATCGAGGGCAAAGGCGCGTACTCGCGCTTCAAGTACGAGAGCGGCGTTCACAGAGTGCAGCGCGTGCCTGAGACAGAGGCATCTGGCAGAAGGCACACGTCCACTGTCACGGTAATAGTTCTTCCGGAGGCCGAAGAGGTCGAGGTGGACGTAAACCCAAGCGACCTACGGGTCGATACATTCAGGGCCGGAGGCCACGGCGGCCAGAACGTAAACAAGGTAGAGACGGCTGTGCGCATAACGCACGTCCCGACCGGTGTCGTAGCCGTGTGCCAGGACGAAAAGAGCCAGCACAAGAACCGCCAGAAGGCCATGAAGATACTGCTTAGCCGCTTACTCGACATAAAAGTCAGGGAGCAGGAGGAAAAAGCGGCAAAGGAAAGAAAGGAAAAGGTCGGCACCGGGGACCGTTCGGAAAAGATACGCACGTATAATTTTCCGCAAAACCGTGTTACTGACCACAGAATCGGCGTAACGCTCCATAAGCTTAGCGACGTAATGGAAGGCGATTTAACTGAACTGACGGACCATCTCATAGCGCACTATCAGGGCGAGGCGCTAAAGAAGATGCAGACATAAGGAAATAAACATGGACAAACTCATAATCGAAGGCGGCAACAGACTGGTTGGCACAATCGAGGTAAGCGGCTCAAAGAACTCGGCCCTGCCCCTTATGGCAGCCGCGCTTTTGACAGGCGGCAAATATACGCTCACGAACCTTCCGAAGCTAAAGGACATCAGCACATTTAAAAAAGTCCTTAGCCACATGGGCTGCGTTGTCGAGAACACGGACGGCGGCGTTATCATAGACGCATCCAACGCGCGCATGGTAGAGGCCCCGTACGATCTTGTAAAAACAATGCGGGCCTCGGTGCTTGTGCTCGGGCCAATGGTCGCGCGCTTTAAGGAAGCACGGGTGAGCCTTCCCGGAGGATGCGCAATAGGGGCGCGCCCCATAAACCTGCATTTAATGGCGCTCGAAAAAATGGGCGCAGAGGTCGAGATACAGGGCGGGTACGTTATAGTAAAAGCAAAAAACTTAAAAGGCGCGAAAATCTGCTTTGACACTATCACTGTCACTGGCACGGAAAACATAATGCTTGCCGCAGTGCACGCCGACGGCGAGACTATAATCGAGAACGCGGCGCTCGAGCCGGAGGTAACGGAGCTCGGATACGCACTAAAGAAAATGGGCGCTGACATAGACGGCATAGGCACGGACAAAATCACGATACGCGGAGTAAAAGAACTAAGGCCAATCGAATACAAGGTCATGCCCGACAGGATAGAAGCCGGAACGTTCATGGTGGCCGCTGCCATGACGACCGGGAACGTGCTTATAAAGAACTGCCCTGCAGAGCACCTTGACGCGCTAACTGACAAGCTCAAGGCAGCAGGGGCTTCGGTAAAAACGGAAAACGGAGGAGTACGGGTGGTGGGCGATAAGCCCATACAAAGCGTTGACATAAAGACCTACCCCTACCCCGCCTTCCCTACCGACATGCAGGCGCAGATGATGGCCATGATGTCCATATCTAGCGGCTTAAGCGTAATAACGGAAACGATCTTCGAGAACCGTTTCATGCACGTTGCCGAGTTGCAGAGGATGGGCGCGAACATCACGGTAGACGGCAGGAACGCGGTGGTAAAGGGCGTAAGGTCGCTAAGCGGCGCGCCCCTTATGGCAACGGACCTTCGCGCAAGCGCTTCTCTCGTGCTCGCAGGGCTCGTTGCAAACGGCATCACCGAGGTATCGAGAATATACCATCTTGACCGCGGCTACGATGCAATAGAAAAAAAATTAAACGCCATTGGCGCTAACATCAAACGGGTGAAGGATGAATAAAGGAACCGGCAAGCTCACGATAGCGCTCCCAAAAGGCCGCATCATGGACGAGGCGTTAAACGTCTTCAAGGCTGCGGGAATAGATGCTGCATCTGCCCTTAAGGCAGACGACCGCCGCTTGATATTTGACGGCCCGGGAAACCTTCGCTTCATGGTAGTGCGGGGCCAGGACGTGCCCACGTACGTAGAGTACGGCGCGGCAGATCTCGGGATTGCCGGAAAGGACGTGCTGGTAGAGCAAAATAAAGACCTCTACGAGCCGCTTGACTTAAATATCGGCAAATGCCGCATGGTGGTTGCGGAGCCGGAAAAAGTGAAAAAGACCGACAACCCCTCGCACTGGACGCGCGTAAAGGTTGCAACAAAGTACCCGAACATAACGTCGGCGTATTTCCTAAGTAAAGGCATACAGGTGGAGATGATAAAGCTCTACGGCTCGATAGAGCTTGCGCCACTGCTTGGGCTCTCGGAGAGGATAGTAGACCTCGTGCAAAGCGGCAGGACGCTAAAGGAGAACGGCCTTGCCGAGGTCGAGACCATAATGGAAGTGTCTTCCAGACTGGTGGCAAACAGGGCAAGCCTTAAGACAAGGCCCGAAGAGATAAAGACTCTTATCGAACGACTATCGAAGGCAGTTAAAAAACTAAGGTAGTACAATGCGCATCATCGAGACAAAAAACCACGAGTACAAAGAAGTACTAAAAAGCGTGCTCGGGCGCGGAGAATCCGACTCCGCATCCGTTGAGGCGGTAGTGCGCGAAATTATAGCCAATGTAAAAAAGCGCGGGGACTCTGCCCTCTTCGAGTATACGAAACGCTTTGACAGGGCCGACATAGGCCCAAAGACAATAAAGGTTAGCGAAAAAGAAATAAACGCCGCAATAAGGAAAATCCCAAAAAAAGACCTTGCCATAATCGAGCTCTCGGCAAGCCGCATATCTTCATTTCACAAGCGCCAAATCGAGTTCTCGTGGTTCTATAACGAGGACGAAATACTGCTTGGCCAGAAGATATCGGCAATAGAAAAGGCCGGCATCTACGTGCCCGGGGGCAAGGCAGCCTACCCGTCTACAGTATTAATGAACGCGATACCTGCAAAGGTGGCCGGCGTAAAAAAGGTAGTGATGGTAACGCCGCCCGGGCCAACAGGCGAAATCAACCCGTACGTGCTCGCTGCGGCAAAGGTAGCCAAAGTGGACGCAATATTTAAGATCGGCGGTGCGCAGGCTGTTGCCGCCCTCGCCTACGGCACAAAGTCGGTCCCAAAGGTCGATAAAATAGTTGGCCCGGGCAATATCTACGTCGCAACGGCCAAGCGGCTCGTATTCGGCACCGTCGACATAGACATGGTAGCCGGGCCAAGCGAGATACTCGTAATAAACGACGGCACCGGGAGCGCGGACGTTATCGCAGCAGACCTTCTCTCCCAGGCAGAGCACGACGAGCTTGCGTCCTCGATACTGATAACGACCTCGAAGGCAATGGCAAAGAAGGTGGCGCTAAGAGTTGGCGCAAGAATAAAGAAACTAAAACGGCGCGCAATAGCTGAGAAATCCATTGCAAGCTACGGCGTGATATTCGTTACCGGGAACTTAAACGAGGCATTCTCCATATCGAATAGCATTGCGCCGGAGCATCTCGAGCTCTTCATGCAGGACGCTGAAAAATATCTAAAGAAGGTCGAGAACGCCGGGGCCGTGTTCCTCGGCCCTGATACAGCAGAGGCATGCGGCGACTATATCGCAGGGCCAAACCACACGCTCCCGACCGGAGGCACGGCAAGGTTCTCCTCGCCTCTTGGAGTATATGATTTCCAGAAACGGACAAGCGTGATATCATTCTCAGAGAGGGCGGCAAGGCAGTTTGGAAAGGCCGTCTCGCGCTTTGCAAGAATAGAAGGATTAGAGGCGCACGCGCTTAGCGCAGAGGCAAGGCTTGGCGGAAAAAAACGCGGGAGATGACACATATGCCTAAAAAAGCACGGACAGCGAAAGTAAAAAGAAAAACAACGGAAACGGACATAAAGCTCGAGCTAAACCTCGACGGCAAAGGCTCTGCCGAAGTATCTACAGGCATAGCCTTCTTCGACCACATGCTAACGCTCCTTGCCAAGCACGCCCTGTTTGGCCTTACGATAAAGGCCAAGGGCGATATAGATGTCGACTACCACCACACGGTCGAAGATGTCGGGCTCTGCCTCGGGGAAGCGCTTAAAAAAGCCCTTGGAGATAAAAAGGGCCTTGTGCGCTACGGCACCGCCGAGGTTCCGATGATGGATTCGCTCTCGAAGGTAACGCTCGACCTTAGCGGCAGGCCCTACTTCAAGATAACGCCCAATAAGGACTCCATGAGCGAGCTCTACAGAGTGCACAAACTCTACGAATCGGACAGATTCCACTTCGACCTCGGGTTTATGGAAGAGTTCATGCAGGCGCTCGCGAACTCGGCCGGCATGGATCTGCACATAACGCTCTACTACGGCAAGGATTTGCATCATGCGATAGAGTCCATATTCAAGGCGCTTGCGAAGGCCTTAAAGAACGCGGTCGAGATAGACCCGCGCATAGAAGGAGTAATGTCGACAAAAGGCACGCTATGATAGCTATCGTCGATTACGGCATGGGCAATTTGAGAAGCGTCGAAAAGGCCTTTAAGAAAGTAGGCCTCGACGCTTCTGTCACGTCCGATGCCGCGAAAATCGCATCTGCCTCAAAGGTCGTTCTTCCGGGGGTAGGCGCATTCGAAGAATGCATGAAGAACCTCTCGAAAGACGGCCTTGACGAAGCGGTCGTAAAGGCGGTAAAATCCGGTAAACCGTTTCTTGGGATATGCCTCGGGCTGCAACTCCTGTTCGATGAATCGGAGGAAGAAGGCACGCACAAGGGGCTTGGCCTGGTCGGCGGAAAGATAAAGAAGTTCGGCCCGGGCTTAAAGGTGCCGCATATGGGCTGGAACACCGTTAAAAAGAACAAGCCCGCCTCCCCCATGCTTAGCGGCATAAACGAAAACGAGTACTTTTACTTCGTGCACTCGTACTACCCGGTGCCCGATGATAAGACAATAGCGCTTACCATGACCGAGTACGGCAGCGAGTTCGTAAGCTCTATAGAAACCGATAACATCCGGGCATTCCAATTTCACCCGGAAAAGAGCCAGAGAGCCGGGCTAAAGCTGATAGAGAACTTCGCAAAAACGCGCTGAGTGCGGCACGGCGCGACAAACAGCCAATAAAGAGGCCCCTATGATAATCATCCCTGCAATAGACATAAAAGGCGGCAAGTGCGTGCGCCTCGAACAGGGCAAAATGGACGCAGAGACCGTGTACTCGACAAACCCTGTCGAGGTGGCTCTTAAGTGGGAGGCTGCCGGGGCGCGCATAATACACCTTGTGGACCTGGACGCTGCAATCGAAGGCAGGCCCGTTAACTTTAATATCATCAAAAATATCGTCGACAAGCTAAAGACCGCCGTGCAAATCGGCGGCGGCATACGCTCGATGGAAACAGCCGAAGCGTACCTCAACATCCCTGGGGTCGAGCGTATAATCATCGGCACCGCGGCTGCAAAGGACGAGGCCTTCATAAAAAGCCTCGCGCAAAAGCACCCCGGTAAGATTACAGTCGGCATAGACGCGAAGGACGGCAAGGTCGCTGTCAAAGGCTGGGTCGAGGTTACCGACATAGACGCATTCACTCTGGCGAAAAAGCTCAAGGCCCTCGGTGTCGCGGCCCTCGTCTACACCGACATATCGAGAGACGGCATGCTAAGCGGCCCGAACCTCGCGGCAAACACGAAGATGGCCAAAGAGGCAGGCATACCGGTCATAGCCTCCGGCGGCGTATCGGGAATAGAGGACATAAAGCGGCTGAAGGCCACGGGCGTATACGGCGCAATCATAGGCAAGGCGCTCTATTCCGGAGACATAGACCTTAAAGAAGCCATACAAACGGCGAACAAGGCATAACAGTGCTGACCAAGCGTATCATCCCCTGCCTGGACGTAAAGGACGGCCGCGTTGTAAAAGGCGTAAGCTTCGTGGAGCTAAGGGACGCCGGCGACCCGGTAGAATGCGCCGTTGCCTACGACGCTCAGGGCGCCGACGAGCTCGTGTTCCTAGACATCACGGCCTCGCACGAGGAAAGAAAGACCATACTCGATATAGCCGAGAGAACGGCAGCCGACGTGTTCATGCCGGTAACAATAGGCGGCGGCATAAAAACATTAGACGACATAAAAGAGCTGCTTCGCGCAGGCGCGGACAAGGTATCCATAAACACAACGGCCGTTAACGACCCGATGTTCTTAAGAAAGACCGCGGACAAATTCGGCACGCAGTGCATAGTCGTTGCAATAGACGCAAAGATGAACGCCGACGGAAAATCCTGGGGCGTATTCACGCACGGCGGCAGAAAGCCCGCAGGGCTGGACGCTGTAGAATGGGCGAAAAAGGTCGTATCTCTTGGCGCAGGAGAGATACTTCTTACCAGCATGGACCAGGACGGGCGTAAAAACGGCTACGACCTGGCACTAACAAGCGCCGTTGCCGATGCCGTGACCGTGCCGGTAATCGCATCGGGCGGAGCGGGAACGCTCGAGCACATCTACGAGGCATTTACAAAAGGCAAGGCGGACGCAGCGCTTGCGGCAAGTATTTTTCACTTCGGGGAGTTCACGGTGCCGGAAACTAAAAAATTCCTTATGGCCAAGGGCGTAAACATGCGGCCGCCGCAAGGGACCTGACATGCAGGAGAGAAAAGCCCGATTTCTAAAGTTCATCATCGCTTATAAAACAATAATGGGCTCTCTCGAGCTCATTATTTTTTTTGGTCTCCTGAAGCTCGTTGACAAAGACCTCAAAATTGCCGCAACCACATTCGCAAAGTACCTGAACCTCGACATAGAAAACCAATACATCAGGCTTCTCATAGAAAATATCGCGCAAGTCGAACATAACACGATGATAGGTCTTTCGATAAGCGTGTTCCTTTTCTCTGCCTTCAACCTTGTTGAGGCCTGGGGGCTGCATCTTAGGCGTAAGTGGGCCGAATGGCTCACCGTTGCCTCCACGGGCGCGATGATACCATTTGAGATATACACCATTTACGACAAGGTCACTGTGGTACGCATAATAGTACTTGCGCTAAACTGCGCCATAGTCTACTACCTCGCCACGCGTAAAGACCTCTTCCACAGCAAGAGAGAAATGGAAGAGTTGAAAAAACGCGAACAGGAAGAACTTGGCAAACACAAGACAAGGCTCGAAGAAATCGTTCAAAAAGAGCACGAACTCGAGGAAATAATAACCAACGAACTGGAGCTCGAGCGGCTTCTAGAGAAGAAAATCGCCATCGAAGAACACTTCCTCACGGAACGAGACGCAGACGCAAAGGCAAGGCTTAATAACGAGCTCCGGCTCCTCACGGAACGCGAAAACGAGCTTATAGAGCTTATAAGAGACGAAAAACGGACGCTCCACTAACGACTGTTGACAAAGCCGCAATTTAGACTATCCTTAGCATATAGAAAAAACAAAAAGGAGGGCTGCATATGCCGTATGAACCAAGGAAGTTCGATTTAAAGGGACTGGACGGGCTATCCGACAACCAGATTTCGCAGCACAGAGATACGCTCTACGTGGGATACGTAAACAAACTTAACGAAATTCAGGAAAAGCTCAAGACAGCTGACAGAGGCAAGGCAAACCAGATATACAGCGAGCTTCGGGCTTTAAAGGCCGATGAGACATTCGCCCTAAACGGTGTCGTGCTCCACGAGCTCTACTTCGAGAACCTCGGAGGCAAGGGAGGAGCCCCCTCTGGCGGCCTGCTGAAAGCAATAGAGGCTGACTTCGGGTCTTTTGATAAGTGGGTGGAAGACTTCAAGGCCTCTGGCATGGCAGCAAGAGGCTGGGTAATGCTTGGTAAATGCGGGTATGACGGAAAGCTACACAACTGGGGGCTTGATTCGCACAATAACAACTTCCCTGCCCTCGCCACCCCCGTTCTTATCATGGACGTGTATGAGCACGCCTATGCAATAGACTACGGCGTAAAGAGACCGCCCTATATTGAAGCATTCATGAAGAACATAGACTGGAAGGCAGCGGAGAAGAGGTTTAAGTAAGCGCCTGTTCAGTTTAAGACACGCTGGGGGTGCCGTCCTTTGGACGGCACCCCCAGCGTCATTTCATCTTTACCTGCTATCCACAAACAGCGCGCACGGGTCTTCTAAAAACAAAATCACCTTATTAAGAAAATTCGCGGCCTCTCTACCGTCCGTAACCCTGTGGTCGAATGTAAGGGAGAGCGGCAAAATCTTTCTTATCTCGATTTTTCCGTCCACCACCCACGGCCTCTCCCTCACCTTGCCTGTGCCAAGTATGGCAACGTCAGGGTAGTTTATAACAGGAGTAGCGTACGTGCCGCCGAATGTGCCGTAATTGGTGATTGTAAAGGACGAGCCCTTAAGCTCATCAAGAGTAAGTTTTCTCTCCCTCGCCTTTTCGCCAAGCTCGTGTATCTCGCCTGCTATCTCGAGGATGGTCTTCTTATCGACATCTCGCACAACACTCACCATAAGCCCGTCGTCGGTATCTATGGCAACGCCGATGTTATAGTATTTCTTGAGCACAACCTCCTCTCTCTCATCGTCCATGCTGGCATTAAGAGAAGGGAAATCCTTCAAAGCATGCTGCGCTGCCTTTATAAAGAACGGCATAAAGGTAAGGTGCACGCCCTTTTTCTTTGCCTTGGCATTTTCTTTTTCACGAAGTTCATAGAGAGCGGTGACATCTGCATCGTCCATCCCGGTCACGAACACAGTAGACTTTTGCGAGAGAACCAGGTTCTTAGCAATGGCCTTTCTAACGCCCTTCAAGGCAACGCGCTCAACAGGGCCGTACTTGTCCGCAGCCTCTTTCTTAACTGTCTCGCCAGTACCCTTTACATCGGCCTCCGTGATTCTGCCTCCCTGGCCCGTGCCCTTTACCTTTGTTAAATCCACCCCAAGCTTCTTTGCAAGGCTTCTCACGAACGGCGGGGCAAGGACCTCCTCCTTGTCCGGCAGCTTGCCGACAATGGACACGGACTCTCTTTTCTCCTCGCCTGCCTCGAGCCGTATCGTGAAAATAACCTCACCTACCGAGGCAACCTCGCCCTCGGGCTTTAGTATCTTTTCTATGACGCCTTTTTTGGGGCTTGGCACCTCTACGATTGCCTTATCGGTCTCTACCTCCACAACCACCTGATGCTCAAGGACGCTATCGCCTTCCTTAACGCGCCACTTTACAATTTCGCCCTCGACAATACCCTCGCCAAGGTCAGGCAGCTTGAATTCGTAAGCCATGTCTTTATTCTCCTAATATGATAGAACTTCGTCGTACGCCTTTTTGATAAGCTCAACCGACGGCATGTAATGGTCTTCGAGAAGGGCCATGGGCGTTACCGCATCCGGCGCAGTTACCCTCTTTACAGGCGCCTTAAGGTGCATGAGCGCCTTATCTGCCGCGAGCGCTGCGATTTCCGCTGCCACGCCGCAAAACCCTGTTGCCTCGTGCACAATGACAAGACGGCCTGTTTTCTTTACCGAGCTTAATATCAAATCCTCATCAAGCGGCTTTATGGTCTGAAGGTCTATGATTTCAGCATTAAGCCCCTCGGCAGCCTCCGAAGCTCTGTGCAGCATCGCGCCCCAGGAAACGATCGTCAGATCAGAACCTTCCTGAAAAACATCTGCCCTGCCAAGTTCGATTGTGTAGCCCTCTTCCGGCACCTCGGCCTTTATTGAACGGTAGAGGCGCGAAGGCTCTAAAAAGAGCACAGGGTCAGGGTCGCGTATAGCAGATATCAAAAGCCCCTTTGCATTGTACGGGTTCGACGGAATAACGACCTTCACCCCGGGCATATGGCAAAATATCGCTTCCGGAGAATCCGAGTGCAGCTCCGGGCCTTTTATGCCCACCCCGTACGGAGCCCGTATCACAAGAGGGCAAGTAAAGCGCCCCCTTGACCTCGCCCGCATTCTTGCTGCATGCGAATAGACCTGCTCTATTGCCTCGTAGATAAAAGCCATGAACTGTATCTCTGCAACAGGCTTAAGTCCGTAGAGCGACATGCCGATTGCAGTGCCGACAATGCCAAGCTCCGCAAGCGGAGTGTCTATTACGCGCTCTTTGCCAAATTTTTCAAGAAGCCCGGCGCTCACGCGGAACACGCCGCCGTCGGTGCCGACGTCTTCGCCAAGGATTACGACGTTATCGTCTCGCTCCATCTCGAGAGTAAGGGCCGAGTTAACGGCCTCGACCATGTTCATTTTAGCCATCCGCGCTCCTTAAGCTCACGAAGCTGTCTCTGGCTCGCCTCGGCGTTCGTGTAGCGTATGATGTCGTCTGGCTCTGAGGAAGGATACGACTCTTCCTCTAAAATTGCGGCGTCCAGCTTCTCAAAGCATTTTCCCTCGACGTCCTTTTCATAGGTCTCGCTCCAGAGGCCTTTTTTCTGCATAAACAAGCGCAGCCGTATAAGCGGCTCCTTCTTTGCCCATGCCTCGACATCCGCGCTATTTCTGTAACGCGTTGCATCGTCGGCTGTAGTATGGTGGTCGAGCCTGTAGGTAAGGTTCTCTATCAGTGTCGGCCCTCCGCCGCTTCTTGCTTTTTCCAGGGCCTCGTTTGCGGCCTTATACACTGCGAACACGTCGTTACCGTCCGTCTGAATGCCGCCAAAGCCGTAGCCAAACGCCCTCTGCGCAATAGTCTCGGAGGCAGTCTGGGTCTTTAGCGGTACGGATATTGCCCACTGGTTATTCTGGCAGACGAATACAACCGGCAGCTTGAATACGCCTGCAAAGTTAAGGGCCTCGTGAAAGTCGCCTCTGGAAGATGCTCCGTCGCCAAAAAAGCATATGACAGCGTCGTTCTTCTTCCTGTACTTCATGGCGTAGGCAACGCCAACTGCATGCGTAAGGTGCGAGCCGACGGGAACGCTCATGGGAAGGATGTTTAAATCAGGCGGCGTCTTTGCGCCCCTTTCATCGCCCTTCCAGTACCTGTATAACATCCATGCCGGGTACCCAAGGGCCAGGAACACGCCGTTTTCCCTGAATGTCGGCGCAACCCAGTCGGACTTTCTTATGGCAAGGGCAGTAGCTGCCTGCGTTGCCTCAAGGCCGTATATGGACGGATACGTGCCTATGCGGCCTTCCCTCTGTAGGCTAAGGGCGCGGCTATTAAAGGCCCTCATATAGATAATACTCTCAAAAAGGGCCTTTATGGCGTCATCCGAGAGCCCGGGCATGAGCGAGGCATCGGCCTCTCCTGCCTCGTTTAAAACGCCCAGATGCTTTATCTCGAATGTCCCAACTATCTTCTCTGTCATTATAAATAGAGTCTACCAAGAGGTTAAGGCCCCGTCAAGGCCGTATACCGAAGATTCGGCGGCATTGACACGGCGAATATGTTATTATATGCTTTCTAAAACCACTTTGGAGAAACATAACTTGGAAAAACCGGATATAAAATACGACGCAAACGGCCTCATCCCTGCGGTTGCGCAGGACTCGGATACCGGAGAAGTCTTGATGCTAGCCTTCATGAACAAGGAAGCTCTCGAGAAAACCCTCGATACAGGGCTCGCGCACTACTATAGCAGGTCGCGCCAAAAGCTCTGGATGAAGGGCGAGACCTCGGGCAACACGCAGAAGGTCGAGGGCGTTTTCTACGACTGCGACTCCGACTCCGTGCTCCTTAGGATAAAGCAAAAAGGGGTTGCCTGTCACACGGGCGAACGTTCGTGCTTTTTCCGCCGCCTTGACCAGGGCGGCAAAGAGTTCGGCGTACAGAAGGGCAGCGCAGCACCGGCAAGCGGCAGCGAGGCAGTAATCAGCGGCCTTTACAAGGTTCTGCTCGATAGAAAGAACTCCTCGCCAGATGAGTCCTACGTAGCCTCGCTATACTCAAAGGGCTTTAACAAAATCGCTGCAAAGATACACGAAGAATCTGCCGAGCTCGTGCATGCCGGGAAAAAGGGCGGAAAAGACGAAATCGTGCACGAAATATCCGACCTCTGGTTCCACACCATGGTGCTCCTTGGGTATAAAGACATTGCCATAGAGGACGTGTTTACGGAGCTTAAGCGCCGCTTTGGAACTTCAGGGCACGATGAAAAAGCCTCGAGGCCGATAAAAAAGGACGAAGACTGACGCAGACATAAAAGGAGCCTTTGATTATGGAATGCATATTCTGCAAGATTGCGGCAAAGAAAATCCCCTCTACAATCGTAAAGGAAACCGACAGGCTCGTTGTCATAAAGGACATCAGCCCGCAAAGCCCCACTCACCTGCTCGTGATTCCCAAAGCCCACTTCGCAACCATCCTTGACTGCGATGACAGAAACATCATGGGCGAGATGCTCTCAGTTGCCAAGGAAGCGGCAAAAGAGGCAGGAGTTGATAAAAAGGGCTTTCGCCTGGTCATCAACACGAACGAGGAAGGCGGGCAGACGGTTTTCCATCTGCACATGCATTTGATGGCAGGACGGCACCTAGACGGCAAGATGGGATAGAAACGAAGCCCGCGATTTTTGCGGCACCAGCACGATATAGGTAGCAACAACCCCCAAACACGCGCATATAGCGCCAAACACTACATGCTTTACGGCAGATTCATAGAATTACTGCTAAATCTTTTTATCGACAGCGACCACCAGAGAAGCGAAAAGGCATTCGACTATCTAATGACCGGAATAATAATAGTTGCCATTATACTTTGCATCGGTTTTATACTATTAGGGCTTTTCATACTCTTAACAGCATAATCGGCAATTTCTCTCGCCCCAAACCAGCAAGCATGTCATAGACTCGATTCGTGATCCAGTATGACCGATAAGACTCTGGATTCCCGCCTTCGCGGGAATGACAACGTGAGATTGCTTCGCCGCTTCGCGTCATCCGACGCTTCGCGCCTCGCAATGACTGCGTTTACATTTGGGTGCAGGCGTCACGCCTGCCGGCCAAATCGCGGGTTTGCCAAAAAGCAAATTACAGCCTGGTTATATTCCCCTACCCTCCTTAACAAGTCCGAGCCTGATTATCCGATCCAGTACGGTTACGTCAATATTTCCGCCGCTCACTACGAGGACGACCTTATTCCCAGGCTTTGGGATTTTATTCTCAATAAGTGCCGCAAGCGGCACAGCCCCTGCCCCCTCGACAACGAGCTTCTTACGCTCCATGAACTTTAATACCGCCTCTGCTATCGAGTCCTCTGCGACTATTACGACGTCCTCCACCTTTTCGCGTATGATATTAAAGGTCCTCTCAGAGACTTTTTTAACGGCAATGCCGTCTGCTATTGTCGGTCTGTTTTCAGCAGGAACAGCATGGCCTTCTCGAAGCGAATCAACGCACGAGGTTGCGGCGTCCGCCTCGACTCCGTAAACGCGTATGTTCGGATTTGCGTGCTTTAAGGCTGTTGCAATGCCGGATATGAGCCCGCCGCCTCCAACAGGCACGATGACAGTATCTACATCAGAAAGGTCTTCTAGTATCTCGATACCGATGGTGCCCTGGCCTGCGATTACGAGGTCGTCGTCGTAAGGTGGTATAAAGGTGATCCCCTCTGCCGCTGCCATCTTAAGCGCCTCGTCATAGGCCTCACCGAAGTTCTTGCCTTTAAGCGTAAGGTTTGCGCCGTAGCCACTCGCTGCCGTCTGCTTGACTTGCTGCGAGGTCTCGGGCATCACGACACAGCACTTTACTTTAAGGAGCGCCGAGGCCCAGGCAACCCCCTGCGCGTGGTTGCCGCTCGATGCTGTGATAACGCCGCGGTCTTTTTCTTCGGATGACAACGAGCTTATTTTATTGTACGCGCCGCGAACCTTAAAGGAGCCTGTCTTCTGGAGGTTTTCGAGCTTAAGATAAACAGATGCCCCGAACATCCTTGAGAACGACGTCGAATACACAAGCGGCGTCCTCTCGACAATGCCTCTGAGCTTTTTGGAGGCTTCTTTTATAAGAAATGGAATATCGGCCATATAATATCCAAAACCGTTCCAATCATCTATCTTTGAAATAATTTACGCAGTCACATACGAATCATCGTATCTTTACCCCTTCCACCGGGCATGGGGCTAAGCAAGGACTTAAGCGGGCCGCACAGGAGGCGGGCATCAAGCCGGGGGCGCATGAGCGAAGCGATTTTAGGCGGGGCTTGATGCGAGGCGGCTGTGCGGCGGGGTGGCAGTCCTTGCACGCCCCATGCCCAAAAGCCGCCCCGCAGGAGCAAAGCTCTTGTAACCTCAAAATCACATTCAGCGCACGTACTGCAGAACTTAGCGAGTTATGCGCCCCGCTGCCTGCGTATCTCATACATCACCACCACCCCGGCCTGCGCGGCGTTAAGGGAGTTCACCCTGCCCGACATCGGGATTGAGAGCGCAAAGTCGCATTCTTCCTTAACGAGCTTTCTTATGCCCGAGCCCTCGCTGCCAATAACTACCGCGATATCTATGTTCAGGTCCTCGGAAGAAACAAGCTTACCCTCGCCTGCCTCTATTGCCGCGACCCAGACGTTTTCCTCTTTTAGCCGCCTGATGGCAGCAGCAAGGTTAACGACCATCGCAATCATTACGTGCTCGGTTGCGCCTGCCGATGCCTTTGTGACAGCCGGTGTCACAGGGGCGCACCTGTCTTTCGTAATCACGACCGCATGCGCGCCGAACACATCCGCGCCTCTTATGATGGAGCCCATGTTTTGCGGGTCCTGCACGGAATCGAGCAGAACAAAGAACGCCTTTTTGCCAGAGGCCTTCCACTTATTTATCGCGTCCTCGATGTCGACGTACTCGAACTCTCCGGTGGCTACCCCTACGACCCCCTGGTGCGCCGCGCCCTTTGTCATCACGTCAAGGGACTTGGGGCTGTCGTACTCAACGGCCACGCCGCGTTTATGCGCCTCGCGCTCGACTGGATAGGTTGCCTTACCCTTCTTGTCGGACACTATAACCTTTGATAGGCGCGTTACCCCGGATTTGAGCGCCTCCATCACCGGGTTTATGCCGTATATCAATCTGCTCATCAGTTATCCTCTTAGGCGTGGTTACGCCAGGTTCTAATAGACCACAAAAGCAGTTACGTGTCAACACGGCGAAGGCCGCCTTGCCCGAAAGCTCTTGCAGTGACGCCGTATATGTGTTAAGTTTTGGGTATATGATGAGGCTTACGAAAGAGCAGGTCGAGAAACTGACGCTTAAAGTCCTCGAAGGACTGAAGAAAAAAGAGCTCCTCACCTTCAAGGCAGACGAGCACGCAGTGCTAAAAAAGATGAACGACGTGTTCATGGCCGACCTTAAGGCCGAGGACGACCTCGATAAAGAGGTAGAGAAGATGCTCGAATCGCACTCGGGCGAAATAGGCACGCAGCGCCTGGATTACAGGAAGATGTTCACGATGGTGAAGCATAAGCTCGCCAAGGAAAGGGGCATCGTGCTTTGAGGCTCACAGAGGATAGGATTTCCCACATAGCGCACCTCATAAGCGACGGCATCTGGAAGGATGACCTCGTTGACTTCGAGGACGACGACAAGGTGCTCTCCGAGATAAAGAAAATCCTTACCGAATACCTCTCGACAGAAGATAAGGCAGACGAGGCCGCGAGGGACAAGATACGCACCCTCTCAAGAGGCGTGCCAGAGGGCAGCAGAGAGTGGGAAATACTTTACAAGAAGTACTTCGAGGAAGAACTGGCAAAGAAGCATTTTTAGAGGCGCTACTGCGCATATAAAACAACTTCTCTACGGCGCATGCAATGCGCCGTTCTCTCAAAATGACAGAATACTACCCATACATCCTGCCGCCGATCGTCGGCGCGTTCATAGGGTGGCTCACTAACTTCATCGCCATAAAACTGCTTTTCAGGCCGCTAATCCCGCTAAACATCTTTGGCTACGAGCTCCAGGGGCTAATCCCCAAGCGCAGAAAGGACATTGCGCGCGGCATCGCAAAGGCCATAGAGAACGAACTCCTCTCCTCGAAAGACCTTGCAGCTGCGCTTAACTCAATTGACTGGAAAGAGGACATCGAGAAGGCGGTAGAGGAAGTGGTCGAGCACCGCCTGTCTTCATCGAAGGTGAAAAGCATCCCTGTCATAGGGCTCGTTGCCGAGAACCTCTCCTACCACGTAAAGTATCTCATCGCCAAGGACATACTTGCGAAGATGGAGGAGAAAAAAGGCGACCTCGCACGGAAGGTGGCAGGTAACATTGACGTAAAGGGCATGCTCGCGACAAAGATAGACGCCCTTGATTTAACGCGCTTCGAGGGCCTCTTAACCGAGTTCATAGCCCGGGAGCTCAGGCACATAGAGTGGCTTGGCGGAGTAATGGGCTTTTTAATCGGCGTTTTCCAGGCCGTTATATTCTACCTCACAAGATAACACGCGAATGAAAAAAGCCCTCTCCATAGCAGGCTTCGACCCCACAGGCGGCGCAGGCGTTATGCGGGATTCTCTCGTGTTCGCGGCATTTGGCGTAACCCCGCTCTCGCTTATAACCGCGCTCACGGCGCAAGACGGCAAAATCTTTACAGCATTCGAGGCAACGGACGCTGCCCTTCTAAAAAAACAGGCAGATGCGCTTTTAAAAAAACATAAAATCGCTGCGCTTAAGACCGGCATGCTCGCAAACGAAGCTATTACAAAGACCGTCTGCGACGTAATAAAAAGATACAAGATAAAGAACGTTGTCGTTGACCCTGTGCTCGCATCGAGTTCGGGCTTCCCGCTTTACGGAAAAAAGCTTACAAACCTTAAGAAGCTCATTTCTATTGCAACACTTGTCACGCCCAATATACCTGAAGCTGAAAAGCTCACTGGCGTAAAGATAAAGACTACGGAAGACATAAAGGCAGCAGCGCTGCTCATAAAAAAACTCGGGGTAAAATACGTGCTAATAAAAGGCGGCCATCTTAAAGGCGACGCAATCGATACGCTCTTTGACGGAAGGAAGTTTTATTACTTTAAAGGCAAGAGAATCAAGGGCTCGATGCACGGCACGGGCTGCGCGTTATCAAGCGCAATTGCGGCGAACATAGCAAACGGCAAATCAATTGAATCAGCGATAAAAACGGCAAAGAAGTACGTTACAAAACTAATCAAGGAAGCCGCTCAAAAAAGCCAATAGCCCCTACTTTCCCCGCATCCAGCCGAGCTCTCTGCCGCTTACAAAGCCCTTTTTGCCGATTATGATATGGTCGTGGACGATTATGTCGACCGACTCTGCAGCGCTAAGGAGGTTTTTCGTCAGGTCTTTATCGCGCACCGAGGGCGTTGGGTCGCCGCTTGGGTGGTTGTGCACAAATATCACCGACCGGGCGTTGTGGCGAAATGCCCCTTCTATGGCCTTTCTCGGATAAACTACGGTCTGGTCTATTGTGCCTTCGTGCAGGGTCTCGACAGCCAGTATTTCGTTCTTTGAATTAAGGTAAACAGCCAGGAACTTCTCTACCCTCTCGCCCGATAACACGGAGTCGAGGTATTTGACGAGGTCGGCAGCGCTCCTTACTACATCTACCGACTTTGCGCGCTCGAGGAGATAAACGCCTATTGTATCCTTGATAAGCTTAAAAAGCACAGCGGCGTTCTCGCCCACCCCCTTGACGGCCTTAAGCTCGTCTATGGAGGCGTCGAAAACGCCGCGTATGCCCTTGAATGTGCGTATAAGCTCCTTTGAAGCAGGCTTTACGTCCCGCCTGGGTATTGCGTAGGTAAGAAGGAGCTCGATCAACTCATAGTCATGAAAGGCCTCTGCCCCGGCCTTTACAAACTTCTCCTTTAGCCGCTGCCTGTGCCCTGCTGCCGGGTGCTCCTCCTTCTTTCCTGAAACGCCGTTTCCCATTGGCTGTCTTTCTCAAAAAGTGCGCAGACTCTACGCCTTACTGCCCGGTCTTCTTGTTATAAGCCTCCAAAAACGGCCTTATAAGGTCTATGGGCAGCGGGAATATTGTCGTAGAGTTCTTCTCTGCCGCGATTTCGGTAAGGGTCTGTAAGTACCTAAGCTGCAGCGACATGGGGTTCTGGCTTAAAAGATTACTGGCCTCGAGAATCTTCTGCGCCGCATTGAACTCTCCGTCCGCGTGTATGAACTTCGCCCTCTTTTCTCTCTCTGCCTCTGCCTGCTTTGCCATTGCCCTCTTCATCTCTTCAGGAAGGTCTATTGCCTTGATTTCTACAAGCGCCACCTTCACGCCCCACGGATCTGTCTGGCGGTCGAGTATCTGCTGTATCTGCTGATTAAGCCTGTCTCTTTCGGAAAGCAACTCATCCAATTCAGCCTGTCCGCAGACGCTTCTAAGAGTAGTCTGCGCGAGCTGGCTTGTTGCATAGAGGTAGTTCTCAACGGATATAACGGCCCTGTCCGCGGCCATTACGCGAAAATAGATTACAGCGTTCACCCTTACAGAGACGTTATCTCTCGTGATGACCTCCTGAGGAGGCACGTCCATTGTTACGGTTCTAAGGCTCACCCTTACAAGCTTCTGAATGAGCGGGATGATGATTATGAGCCCCGGGCCCTTTACCTCCTGATACCGTCCAAGCCAGAACACCACGCCCCTCTCGTACTCCGGAAGGACCTTGAATATCGCTGAAAGAACAATTATACCGAATATTACAGCCAATACCGCCAGCACGATAAACTCACCCATAACAATTGCCTCCTCTTGCTTCGTTTTTTTATTTCAAACTAAACCTTCTCAACCTTCAACTCAAGGCCGTTTATGGAAACAACCCTGACCTTCGCTCCCTTTGGTATGGGATTTAAGCTTACGGCCTTCCAGTACTCGCCCGATACAAAGACGTTTTCCGAATTGCTATCTGCCTCTATATCGGCAATTGCCTCGCCAATCTGCCCGACCATGCCTTCATTGCCGCTAACAGGCCTTGTCTTATATATCTTGACCGCATAATACAGAAGCGCTATTATAACGCCGCTTACGACACCTACCGTCGGTATAACGACCCAGAGAGAGACACGGAGAAACTCGAGGTCAGAGGTAAAGAGCATCATAGAGCCTAGAAATAGCGACACCACCCCTGCAACCGACAAAAGCCCGTAACTCGTCACCTTGATCTCCGCAATAAAAAACACCACTGCCAAAACAATGAGCGCAAGCCCGGCGTAATTCACAGGAAGCGTCTGGAAAGAATAGAAGGCAAGAATAAGACATATCGCTCCGACTACTCCCGGAAGTATCGTGCCCGGGTTCGAGAGCTCGAAGTAAATGCCGACAAGCCCTATCATCATGAGAATGTAGGCGACATTCGGGTTGCTGATTGCATCCAGAAGCTTTGCCCGAAACCCCATCTCCACGTCCACCTTGGCGGCGTTCTTTGTCGTAAGCACGAGTTTCTTATTTACGGTCTCGACCTCACGGCCGTCTATCTTGGCGAGAAGCTCGTCCCTTGATGCAGCGATAAGGTCTATGACGTTTAACTTCAGGGCCTCCTCTGCCGTGATGTTTACGCTCTCCTTCACGGCCTTCTCGGCCCATTCAACATTTCTTTTTCTCTTTGCGGCTATTCCCTTGATATACGCAACCGCGTCGTTAACGACCTTTTTCTCCATGGTCTCATCCATCTTATCGCCGCCCATTGCCACCGGGTGCGCGGAGCCGAGGTTTGTTCCAGGAGTCATGGCGGCAACGTGCGAGGCGTAAGTAATGAATACGCCGGCACTTGCGGCCCTTGCCCCTGACGGAGAAACGTAGACAACAACCGGCACTTCGCTCGCCATGATATCCTTTATGATGTCGCGCATTGCAAGGTCGAGCCCTCCGGGCGTATCGAGTTCTATCACAACAGCCCCTGCCCCTGCATTCGCGGCCTTTTCTATGCCGCCCTTTATAAACTCTGCCATCACGGGGTTAACGATGCCCTCGACCTTCAGAAAATAAATGGGCTTTACGGCGTCTTCTTTCTTGGCAGCTTTGTCGGCCGCCGCCTTCTCAGCCTTGCCTGCCTTTTCCACCTTATCGGCATTCACAAACGGCAAAGCGACAAAGAGCAGGAACCCTACGGCAAATACTATGTATGCGAGTGTTTTTCTCATGACCTCAGAGTTTAGCAGAAATTAAGAGAACTTTCCATATAAACGCAGCCAACGGACTTAACGCTATTTTTTCTCTCTCGGTATTCCCAGGTAATCCATTGCTTTCTGCAAATCCTCCCATGCCTCGGCCTTTGAATTCTTGTTGGAAGCAAACTCCGAGGGATGGCGCGTTGCAAAGACCTTTACACCGTGGAATTCGAAGGGCTCGGCCCTTAATAGAGCTACCCCTTTATCCAACCCGCTTACTGCATTGGCAGCCTTGTCCCCGAATATGATAATCGCACGCGGCTTTAACGCCTTAGCCTCGCGCTTCAGGAATCCCATGCACTGATCTACCTCGTCCTTTGCAACATCCCTATCCTTTGGAAGCGGGCACCTAAGCACACTCTTAAAGATCACCTTTGTCTCGTCAAGGCGCATGGCCTCTATCATTTTTCTAAAAGTCGCAAGCTCTGCTCCATCGGTCACATGCCACTTTATGGCCCCTGCCTCAGTAGGTGCAAAGGTAACGAACCATACGGCTCCCTCTACGGACTTTCCTGCAAAGGGCTGGTAGAGACGCCTCCTTAATGCGCACGCGCTGCATGCCGCTATCTCGGCCCCGATGCCGGAGGAAGGCGCTGCCTTTGCCGCAGCCTTTGGGGCTTCGGACGCGGCCTTTGGCGCTTCTTTCACAGGCGCAGCCGCCTCTTTTGGAGCCGCGGCAAAGGGGATATGCGTAACCCCCTGCTCCCTTAGAAGCCTCAAGCGTCCGCGTATGCCCTCGCGTAAAGTCTCTATGTCGTCGTTTGTTTCTGTCACGTAAATTCTCCGCTCCATGCGTTTTACATATTCACCGGGCGCGCTGTTTATGATACAATTATATCAATACTCATGGCAACGGCAATAATAATCGTAACCATAATAGCTCTCGCGATGCTATTTCCGTCCGAGGCCCTTGCCTGGGGCCCGGCAACGCATCTTGAGCTTGGCACGTCCGTTCTAAGAAGCGCCGCGGAGCTGCCGCCCGGCGTCTACGCCCTCATACAGAACTACAGCCACGACTTTCTCTACGGCAACGTAAGCGCCGATATCGTAGTGGGAAAGAACTTTACCGAGGAACTAAAGCACTGCCACAACTGGCGGTTCGGCTTCAAGCTCCTTAAAAAGGCGAAGACCGACTCGCAGCGCTCTTTCGCATACGGCTACATAGCGCACCTCGCGGCAGATACGGTGGCGCACAATAACTTCATCCCCGAGATGCTAATCCGCACCTTCTCAACGCGTATCCACCGCCACGTGTACTGGGAGATGCGCTTCGACGCCCTTGTAAACAAAGCAGTGTGGAAGATACCTGCGGAGATGGAGAGGAAAATCCACACAGACAATGACGCTCTCCTTGCATCGACACTCGAGGGCACGCCGCTTTCCTTCGGCACCAATAAGACGATATTCTCGGGCATAATGAACCTGCACAGGATAAAACGCTGGCACGCGATGATAGGGCTCATGTCTAAGATTTCGGTCTGGGACCTTGACACGGATATGAAGGAGCGCTACTTTAACGCGGCATTCGAGCGCATAATGGACGTGCTAAATAACGGCGAGGACGCGGCATCGCTAAAACACGACCCAACGGGCAAGGCAAGCCTCAAGGCTGCCAAGACCGCACGAAGCAGGTTAAAGAGGCTTAAAAACGGCGGCAGAGATTGGGAGAAACACCTTCAAACGGCGATAAACGGAACGCGGATAAACACCCGGCAAAGATAAGACGCGCAGAACAATACGCAAATAAAATGCTGAATGCCAGCTTCGGCTCAGACATTACATAACCGCTTCATAAATATCCTTCCAGACATGTCTCTACGCAAAACATGCCGGAACACCTATCGAAATTGTTGACTTCTCCAGCAGTCTGGTATAAATTGTTAATGATTATTGTCACACATACACAACGAAGTTTTGATAAAATAGGGGAACAGACCTAACTACGACAGAGGAGAACCCTCCATGAGCCGCAAACTTATTACCCTTGCCATCATGCTAACAACAGTATGCATATTTTCCGGATGCGCGCCGCAAACAAAAGAAGAATTCATAAAAGCGGCAAAATCCCCTTCAGCCGTGATATACAAAGCCAAAGAACTGACCATCGACAGGCCGGCTAGCGCCGTCGTAGCCGACCTTAAAAATCACCTTGACGCGTGCTTCAAGAATGTGCGCGCTGTTCATGTATCCACCGATCCGCGCACTCGCGGCACCTCAGTTACGGACTATCACCTGAAGACCGAGACGGCAAAGGACGGAACCTTCAGCTTCTCGCTGCAGGAAGACCGTGCCGCTAACGCCGGTGCTGCGCCAGGCGGCTTTTTTTCCATAGTAGGCGAAATAAAAGCCGCCGACAAAAATAAAACAAATTTAAACCTATACAGCCTAAGGTTGCAAGGGGACAACGTAGAGTCCATCGAAAATGCGGCAAAAGGCAAGGGCTCAATCTGTCCAAAGCTATGAGAAAATGAAAACTTTTACGACAAAAACAGCCGGACAAACAACACTTCTCGCAATACTGCTAGCCCTGCTGACGGCCGGCTGCGGCGTGCCGTACAGCAAAGCCAACAGCCGCGACGAATTCATTGCCGAGATGAGCTCCGGCAAGTGGCACAAGCGCGCCGAAACCCTAACAATAGAACGTCCTTACAAAGAAGTACTGGCTGACGTAGCGACGTACTCAGATAACTGCCTTGACATAAAAATAGCCCTAGGAGACGGTATAGTCAAGGTACACAAGACTAGCATCGAGGCCGGCAATAATGCAGCAACCATTGTAATGCAAGTAAGTTGGCCAAAATCAAAAACAAAGACCCCGCCGGGCGGCCGATTCGTATTCATTGCAAAAATCCGTTCCACAGGCACCAAGACCACGGAGGCGACAATCTACTATGACCCGAGAATGAATTTTATAATAGACCCGACAAAAGAAACCATGAACGGCAAACAACCGGCCTCCTGCCCGATGTTCATGTAAGCAATTACCAATTACATGGCACGTAGCGGCGCCCGGGGCAGAGCCGCTGCTACTTGAAAAGCTTCCCGAAGAGCCCCTTCTTCGACTCCTCCATCTTACGCGATATGAACCTTATCTCGCTTTGGGCCTCGGTAAGGTTCGAATCGAACTTAAGGGCCTTCTGTTGGAGGCTAAGAGCACCTTCCAGGTCTCCATCGACACGCAGCATCACGCCCTGAAAATGCATGGCAACGGCCATCTTCGGGTTCATGGAAAGGGCCTTTAAAACGCTCTTTTTTGCCAGAGCCGCGTCAGCAGGCGTTCTCCCTGGCTTATTAAAAAGCGTCCAACCGAGATACGCATGGCTCTCGGCGTCGTCGGCGTAGTACTCAACGGCCTTCTTGAAGCAGTCGTATGCGGCCGCGTAGTTCTTGAACCTCAAAAGGCTCTGGCCCTTCTGGAACTCCCCTTCGGCCTTTAGCACAAGCTCGGCATCGATGTGCACGAGCCCGGAATCTAGCACCACCTCGTAGTCGGCCTTTTTATCCTTATCGGAGAGGATGCCGTAGGCCTCGACGATTAGCGGAAATATCTCTCTGGCAAGCTCTATGACGTTCTCGTCGGAATGGCGCGTGAAAAAGTCGGGATGATACATCTTTGCGAGCCTTCTATACGAACTCTTTATATCGTCTATCGTTGCCTTTCTGCCGACACCGAGTATATCGAAGTAGTTCTTGTTCTTTATGCTCGAGTGAAACTTCTTAAGCCTTTCCAAGTCGCTCGACTGCCCGGCAAGCCCGAGCGCTCCGGCAAGTAGAAATGCGTACCCGTAGGAAACCCCGTCAACGCCAAAGCCGGTTATAACGTCCTCGACCTTTTTCCCCGGGAGTATGAACGGCACGTTTGGAAGCCCGAGGCTCGCGAGCACGCCGTCGTAACGCTCGGTCTTCTCGAAGAACATGTCCTTAAAGCGGCCAAGCTCCTTTCTAACCTCTTCTTGATGTTTTCTAAGCCCGTCCAACACGAGCCTGCTAACCGACTCCTCTATGGAAGTAAACCTCTGCACATCGCCTTTATTGAAAACGAACTTCGCGCCGTTCCAGTCAAAGAGGTTAAGAATTCTCGTCTTGAGCTGGAATTTTAGCGCCTCGGCAAGCTCCTCCTCGCGAAGAAGTCCCATCCTCACGAGCACCTCGCCCTGAAGCTTTTTATCCTTTTTCATTACGTTGAGGGATTCGTTGCAGGCTTGCGCTGAAAGCTTGCCGCTCGCTACGAGCACGCGGCCAAGGCACTCGCCAACGGCATTGGAGCGCGAGCCAACCGGTATGCCGTTCTCGAAGTATATGCGCTTTTGTTCCTTGCCGTTCTCAACGTGCATGCTGCCCGTAAAGGACTGCCTGCAGACCTCGAGAAGGTAGTACGGGGTAACGTCCCTGTTTATTTCGGCTATGACAGGCTTACTCATTTCTCAATCCTTACCACCATAAAACACCCTATGCCGCACATAACGGTATACACCCGTCTAAACGCCAGCGACAAAGATAGCTGCCCTGGAAAACATTCCCAAAAATCGATTATACGGATAAGTAATATGATAGACTAAAATAGAACAATGTGTCAATGGCAGAATAAAAGAGCCGCACCACCTGTTTGACAGGGATGCGGCAAATTATACAACAAAAACATGCGGTTACAACAAAACCAGCAACCCCCTACCCCTTTATCCTTGCAACGCGGTCCAGTATCCTGTCCGCGATTTCGTACTTGTACATGCTTTCCAGCTCTTCGACCTTTCCGGAAACACTTATGATGGAAACCTGGTTGACCTCGCTATTTAACCCCTTGGGGCCGTTTGCAACAACAAGGTCCAGGTTCTTTTCGCGAAGTTTCTTTGTGGCGTTCTCTATCATATCGTCTGTTTCAAGGGCAAAACCAACGAGCACCTGCCCCTTTTTTCTGCTGCCGAGTTCCTTTAGAATGTCGGGCGTTCTCTCGAAGTCAAGCGTAAGAGCGGCTGCCTCCTTCTTCATCTTCTTTGAATGCGATACGGCAGGCTTAAAGTCCGACACAGCGGCTGCCATAATCACGACAGTTGATTGCGGGTAGTGGCTTATTACAGCGTCCTTCATCTGCTCGGTGCTCTCAACACCGACATAGTCTATGCCCTTTGGCTGCGACAGGTAAGAGGGCCCTGACACAAGCACCACCTCTGCGCCGCGCCTCTTTGCCGCCCTTGCGATTGCGTACCCCATCCTTCCGGAGGAAGCATTGGAGACAAAACGCACCGGGTCTATTGGCTCCCTTGTAGCACCTGCGGTTATGAGCACCTTTTCTCCTGCAAAGTCCTTTATGCTAAGCGCGTCCCTGACAGCCTCCATTATATCCTCTACTGACGACAGGCGACCCTTACCCTCCCAGCCGCAGGCAAGCTCGCCCTCGTCCGGGCCGACAAAGTAATAGCCGTGGCGCTTAAGCTTGGCTATGTTCTCCTGCACAATGGGGTTTGAGTACATCAAATGGTTCATGGACGGCGCAATGAGCTTCTTTGCAGCACAGGCAAGCGTTACGGTAGTTAGCATGTTGTCGCAAACACCTGCCGCGATCTTGCCGATAGTGTTGGCAGTGGCAGGAGCGACAATTAAAAGGTCTGCCTTTGAGGCTATGTCAACGTGGTCTATGGACGGGCCCTTTGCCCCGCCTTCCTCATCCTCGAACATCTCGGCAAGCACGGGGTTACAGGCAAGAGTAGAGAGGCTAAGCGGGGTGATGAACTCTCTTGCGCATTCGCTCATCACAGGGAACACGTTTGCCTCTTCCTTTCTTAGCGCCCTTGTAAGCTCAAGGGCTTTATACGCCGCAATGCCGCCAGTTACGCCAAGTATTATGTTTTTGCCCCTTATTATCATAAGTTACTCCCCTTGCACGAACGGATTGGAGCTTTTCTCATCGCCTATGGTCGAGTTCGGGCCGTGCCCCGGAAGAACGATTACGCTCTCCGGCAGTGTAAAAAGCCTACCTTTTATAGAGGTAACTATCTCCTCCATCGAGCCTCCGGGAAAATCGGTTCTTCCAATTCCTCCTGCAAAGAGCGTATCGCCCGTAAAAATAAGCCCGTCCTTTTCCGAATAATACGACACCCCGCCCTTCGTGTGCCCGGGCGTGTGGATTACTTTAAGCTCAAGAGAGCCTGCCTTTAAAACATCGCCGTTAGCGACCATCATCTCGGCCTTTGGCGCTTCTTTGACCTTGCAGCCGTACATGGCTGCCATGTCAACGGCTGATTCGAGAAGCGCGGTATCTGCCTTATGGAGCACGACCTTTGCATTGAGGCTTTTCGTAAGCTCGCTGTTCGCCCCCACGTGGTCGAAATGGCCGTGCGTGTTTAGAAGATACTTTATCTTCAAGCCTCTGGTCTTTACCTCTGCTTCGATTTCATCGGAATTGCCGCCCGGGTCTATGATAAACCCTTCGAGAGTAGCCTTATCCCACACGATGTAGCAGTTTACGTCAAGCGGGCCGACACTTAGCCCGGTAAGCGCGGCCACGTCGAACTCGTATGCGTTGTCTTCGGTCTCTTTCAAAATAGTCTCTTTCATAATAACCTCGGCAAAATAACCTCGGCAAAACAGCGCCGGCCTTTTCCCTGCGTAACAATCTCTGTGCGCGTAGATGATATTCAAATTAACCTAAAATGGTGGGGAAAACAAGTGTTTTCAAGGAAGGCATGCGCAATCTTTGGCCAAATACTGCGTCAAAGGCGTCCGTCCAAATACTCACATACCGTAAAAGTATGCTCCGTTTTGTCCGTCCGCCTTTTCCTTGTCTTTGGCTCAAACCTTGCGCTTGAATCAGCAGACGGTGGTTGACGGCAGTCATTGCGAGCCGCAACGCGGCGAAGCAATCTTATCCTTGCTGTCATCCCGAACTTGTTTCGGGATCTCGTTTTTATATACCGCGAGATGCTGAAATGAATTCAGCATGACAAGATTTTTCGTCATTCCCACAAAACTTACCGGTTTAACAGGCCGCAAGCAGCCCGGGGTTAGAGGAACATACCAGGCGATGCTACCTTACGAGCTCTTGCAAATTTACCATCTAAAAAATAAATTATAAGTCCCATGACGATTCCATAAACCCAGCCAAGCGACATAAAAGGATAAAATACTGTCACCGCGAAAAAACTACCAATACCCAGAGATAGTGAACTGGCAATTCTTTCCATACCATTCGAGTAATATAATATGGGCGACAAGAAATTAGACAGAAAGCCAGCTGCATATCCCAAACCAAAACCGAGCAAGACCAGATTGGCAAATCTCAATTTAACAATTTCTTTTTTTGCGCCATACCAGACCCAAAAGCACCAAAGAACCACCATATGAATTGCTTGATAATAAAAATAATCCGGACTTTTTCTAAAAGCTTTTATAACGCTATTTATCGGCAAAACGCTGGCAACAAGAAAAGTGCACAACAAACTTATCGAACACAGCAGGATAACTAGCATAATTCGCCTATACCTATACAGAAGTGACATTTACTTTATCCGTCCCCTGGTTTTACTTACCAAATCATTTGCTACTATACTGTCCGTAAAGTGAGCACTACCCATCACTTCTCAACCTGCCCCCATTCTACCACAAAGGCCGCAAAAATAAATCCCCAACCATAGGCCGCCAAGAAAGTCTTTACCCCATCATAAACCGTCAAGTTTGTAGGTTGGGTTAGCGAAGCGTAACCCAACCTACAAGGCTTACTCAACGTATCTTACGTGATACGCCTCCGTCGTCAAAACCGCCCCTTCCTCGTCTGACAGAAAACTTACCGGTTTGACATGCCGCAAGCGAACGGGGGATAAAAAAGGAATGGTGGGCGGTGCCCACCCTACCCGGCTCATACGCCCCCGGCAATACGTCCGCCCCTTATGCGGCCCGCTTAAGCCTTGCGTGACCTCATGGCCGGAGTTTTGAAAAGACAAAGCTTCGTGTCCCTCACCTTAATCCTCTCCCCCAATGCAATTGGGGAGAGGATATTTTTAACGGGAACAATTCGCCGTAGTCGTCAAAACCGCCCCTTCCTCGTCTGACAGAAAACTTACCGGTTTAACAGGCCGCAAGCGGACGGAGGCTAAAAAAATGGTGGGCGATGCCCACCTACCCGGCTCCGTACCTCAAATTAATCCGGACAACCTAAGGCGCCGTACCTGGTTCTGTCCTTATCCTCCTTTTGCAGCTCCGCATAAAAATCTTTCGCCCACCCAGCCGGCTTCGGGACCTTCTCGATATACAACGCCAAAAACTTTTTGGATTTTTCCATTGCGTCCTTCAATTGCGATTCCAGGGAGGCCTCGTCTTTTCCTTCAACATAAACATCAAGAAACTCAAACCCTTCGACACTCAAGCCCTTCGAAAGAGTATCCTTTCCATAGTACAAAAAGTTATGGAGCGAAAAATAAAACCCGCCGAGCAACCCGTAGACCTCGCCAGCAAACGGCCCTTCCGGGAACTCCTTTAGATAATTATAGGCCGCCGCCAGATACGCCGGATTTTCCACCCAGCAATTTCCGTCACTGTTTATTTCCGAAAAAAGCGTATACTTCCTGTACCTCGACTTCGGATTTATCTCATGGGCAAGCCTTAAAAACTTACCGTCATACTCGTATCTATCGCTGAAATAACCGATTTTAAGACCAAGCAATTTATCCTTATCCTCCCACAACACAGTATCAGCCTCGCCGCTGTAATTCATATTTCCATCGCCGGTCGTTACCGTCCTGGAGTCCCTTACTCTTATAAACTCGCGAAGCTTTCCATCGAGTTCCACGAGCCCTTTTATTCTGAACTCGCTTTTTTCAACCTTCTCGACCATGACATGTTTTTCATGCAACCCTTCCACTATTTTTCTAAGCTCAACATACTCTGACTTTTTCTTTAACTCTTGCCTATCTTGTTTATGCTTCTCGTCCAGTCTCCTATGTTTCTCGGATAATGCCTTTTCCTCAGCAGCCGCTACTGCCTTTTTCTCCTCTTCGGCCCTGACTCTCTCGCGCTCTTTTACCTCTGTAACATAATTATAACCGAGCGCTCCGACGAGAATTACCGCCAGCATGACCACTATAATTTTACCGACTTTCTTGCTCATAATATTTACAGGTCGTTACCCACTTAAACCGTCAAGTTTCGTGCCAGACGCGGCAGAGGCCGTTTTTTCGCGCAGGCGTATCCGTAGGATACGTCGAGCAAGGAAAAACGGCCTCAACAAAGTATGGCGCGAAAATCGACGGTTTACTACGTCTTCGCCTGCCATTCCTACGCTGGTTCAGGTTTGCAACCTGAACCACAAAATTTTGGTTCAAGTTATAAACTTGAACCAGCAAACGATGTCTGAGATTGCTTCGCCGCTTCGCGGCTCGCAATGACCGCCCACACCCCACCCTTCCATAGGCCGCCAAGTTTCGCGTCAGACGAGGAAACGGCGGTTTTGACGACGCAGGTGTATCCGTAGGATACATTGAGTAAGTCAAAACCGCCGCTGACGAAGTATCACGCGAAAGGTGGCGGACTCGTCAGGTCTTCGCCTGCCATTCTTTGATTTTGCGCGAGTATAAGGAGACCATCTCCCGTGCCTTATCCTCTGTCGAGGCCTCGGCCTCCACGTGGAAGTACGAGTTCGTCTGGCTCGGGTACGCGATTATCCAATCGTCTCCGAAGTCTATCCTGATGCCGTCGATAAGGGTAGTGGCCGCGCCCCTCGACTCCTCTGCAAGACGCCGCATGACAGTGCCCTTATGCTCCCACGGGCACGGCACCTTTTCCTTCACCATCTTGCTTGGCGGTATTTCGCGAAGAAGCGAATGGAACTTTCTGCCGTACTTGGCAAGCATCTCGAGTATTTTTGCCACGGCGAACATGCCGTCGAACCCGGGCTGGAAGGACGGGAATATAAAGCCTCCGGTCGTTTCACCGACGAACTTGACGTTATCCTTTGTCGCGGCCTCCATGATGCCTCTTGGAGTGGTCTTGGTCTTTATTACATCCACGCCGTAAGAAGCGGCCATCTGCTCAACTGCCCTCGAGGCCGTAACCGGCACTGCGAAGGACGAGCCCTTTATGCCCTGCGAGGTCTTCAGGCTAAGAAGCGTTATAACGCTTAGCGCGGTCTCGCCGTCTATGATCTCCCCTGTGTCGTCTACGAGGAATATCTTTTCCCCGCCTGCGTCGAGAAGGACTCCGATATCGGCCTTCAAAGAGCGCACTATGGTAGAGAGCTGAATAAGGGCGCGGTTAAACTCATCTGCGTTCCTTGTGGTCTTATCGGCGTCCAGGTTGGCGCTAAGCGCAACGACATCGCACTTAAGCTTTCCGAGTATGGACGGAAATATGCGCGAAGAGCTTCCGTACGAATAATCGAGCACGACCTTGAAGTTCGCCTTCTCTATCGCGGCCCTGTCTATGGCAGAGAGAAAGCCGTTCAAATACGTTTCGTACCCGTGCACGGGAAATACCATCTCTCCGGTGTCGTCGATTGAAACTCTTCTAAAGTCTTCTCTGAAAAACAGCCTTTCAATGGACTTCTCGGAGTTCGGGTGCAGGTCAAGGCCCGAGGAGTCGAAGAACTTTAAATCTATGAGCTTTGTATCGAACGGAGAGCGCCGTGTGTGTATGCCGCCGACCTCGTTACCGGTTCTCGCAAGGTATCTGACAACCGATATGGGAGTAACGCCGTAGTCATGGACATTCACGCCGGTTGAGAGAAGCCCTGTCATGATGGCCCTGTTTATCATGCGCGATGTCTTATGCGAGTCTCTGCTTGTTGAAACGAAAGACCCTTTACCAAGGCTTGCGCCGTAGGCCGCTCCAAGTTTTGCCGCGAACTCGGGGCTTAGCTCCACGTTTGCGAGCCCTGTTACGCCGTACATGGAGAAGATGTTTCTCCCCCACTTCTGCCCCCAGATAAGGCTAGAAGCAAGGGTTGCGCCGTCCTCGACCTCCTTATGCGGCCATACTTTTACGTTTGCCTTTACCGAGCTTCCCCTGCCCACGCGGCATGAGTCGCTAACGATTGCGCCTTCGCCAAGGTGCGCGCCCTCGCAAAGCACGGTGTTTGCGCCGACGACGTTTTCCTGAAGCTTCGCGCTCCTGCCAACACGTACGCCGTGCCAGAGTACGGAATTCATTATTTCCGCGCCGTCCTCTATGACACAGTTATCGCCGATTACGCTGTTGGTGATGCCAGCACCGCCGCGCACAGAGCAATTTTTACCGATGATAACAGTGCCCTCGGCCTTTAGCGATATATCGACCTTGGAAGACTCTCCGACCCAGAGCCCTTTTCTTCCGGTTTCCTTGCCGTCTATGTTGACCTTCACAGCGCCGTTTAGAATATCCATGTTGGCAAGGAGGTACTCATCGAGGCTGCCAACGTCCTTCCAGTAGCCCTCTGCTATGTAGCCGTAAATGGCCTTTTTGTCACGAAGTAGCGCGGGAAAGAGGTCTTTACTGAAATCGAACTCAGAGCCCTCGGGGATATAGTCGTAGACCTCTTTTTCGAGTATGTAGATGCCGGTGTTGATGGTATCGCTAAACACCTCGCCCCATGACGGCTTCTCGAGGAATCTCTCGATTCTGCCGTCGTCTCCGGTTATGACTATGCCGAAGGAGAGCGGGTCTTTTACGCGCGTAAGAACGATTGTTGCTGCGGCCTTGTTTTTCCTGTGGAACTCGATTGCCTTTGTCAGGTCTATGTCGGTCAGCACGTCGCCGCTTATGACGAGTGTGGTTCCGGCGTCCTTACTCCTCATTGCATTGGCAACACTTCCGGCAGTGCCAAAGTCCGCTGCGGCAGAGACGTAGTCGATTTTAACGCCCATGTGCGAGCCGTCTTTTAAGTGGTCTACTATTGCCTCCGGCTGGAAGTAAAGAAGGGCGGTAAGGTCCTTGATGCCGTGGCCTTTTAGCAACTCGACGATATGGTCTATCATCGGCCTGCCGGCCATCGGAACCATTGGTTTTGGAAGATTGTTGGTAAGGGGCCTAAGCCTCGTGCCAAAACCGCCTGCCATGATAACGCACCTCATGCGTTAACCCTCCCCTGTATTTAGTTTTTTCAGCTGAAATACGAAAAGGCGCGAAACAAAGCAACTCCTTATAATTTAACACAAAATACGCAGTAGTCAAGCCGTGGCAGCGCAAAAACGCGTAAAAATCGCGCAATTTAAAACCTGCTTACCCGAATTTACTTGACTTTTTTACTCAAATAAATATACTACTGCCATATAAAGCTGGTATCTTCGATACTATAGCGCATGGAAAAGCAGACAATAATTGCCGTAGCAGTGTTCCTCGTTGTCTACGGCCTACTTATCTGGGATAAGATAGAGCGCGCCATAGTATCGCTTCTTGGCGCATCCATCATCATCCTGCTAGGCGTCCTTGACCAGGACACCGCCGTAGCGGGCGTGGACTTCAACACCATAGGCCTTCTCATCGGCATGATGATAACGGTGAACATCTGCCAGAAGACCGGCATGTTCCAGTATCTCGCCATCCGCAGCGCCAAGCTCGCAAAGGGCAAGCCCTGGCGCATACTCGTTTACCTCACTATACTAACGGCCCTTCTCTCGGCACTACTCGACAACGTGACAACGGTGCTCCTTATAGCGCCGATAACGCTCCTCATAGCCGACGAACTAAGGCTTACGCCCTACCCGTTTCTCTTTGCCGAAATAACAGCATCGAATATCGGCGGCACGGCGACTCTCATAGGAGACCCGCCAAACATCATGATAGGAAGCGCTGCAAAGCTCTCGTTCATGGATTTTGTAGTAAACGTCGCGCCTGCGGTTCCGTTCGTGCTTATATGCTACATAGGTGTGTTGTGGCTGGTGTTTGGCAAGAAAATGAAAGTCGACGAGGCGCACAGACAGCGTATCCTCGCCTTCAGGGAAGAAGACGCAATCAAGGACGGCCGTAGCCTGAAAATCTGCATCGGCGTGCTGATAGCGGTCGTCGCCGGGTTCGTGCTGCACTCAACGCTGCATCTTGAGGCAGCTACAATCGCAATAGCAGGAGCAACTATTTTGCTGCTCCTTACAAGAGAAAGCTTCCACGACATGTCGCTGAAGGTCGAATGGACAAGCATATTCTTCTTTGTCGGGCTCTTTATCCTTGTGCACGGTCTTGTGGAAACAGGCGTCATCAAATACTTCGCCCAAAAAATGCTTACCGCCACGGGAGGCGATTTATCCGTTACCGCGTACTCCATAATCTGGGGCTCTGCAGTACTTAGCGCCTTTGTAGACAACATACCGTTCGTTGCTACTATGATACCTCTATTAAACGACCTTGCCACTCACATGGGTGGGGCCGAGGCCATAAAGCCACTATGGTGGGCGTTATCTCTCGGCGCATGTCTTGGCGGCAACGGCACCATAATCGGCGCGAGCGCGAACGTCATAGTGGCGGGGATATCGGCAAAGAGCGGCCATCCGATAGGATTTGTAAAGTTCATGCTCCTTGCCTTCCCTCTCATGCTCGCATCCGTTGCCATAGGCAACCTTTACATATATCTTAGATTTTTCCTATAGGCGGCCGATTTCGCTTTTCGAGCGCGGCGTTTTTTGTTAAACTATCAAGCACGAGGTAAAACATGAAGGCATCGGAACTGATGACAACGACCGTAGTGACAGTAACAGCCGACAATACCGTCGGCGACGCCGTGCATCTTTTGGCCGAGCACAGGGTGCGCCAAATCCCAATCGTAGACGCAGAAAAAAAGGTATTCGGGCTAATAACCTCGCGTATCCTCATGCGCGCCATACTGCCGCGCTACATAACAAAGGGCTATCTAAAGGACGTCATGTTCGCCCCTGAGCTCGAGCAGTTCACGGACGGCCTGAACGCGATAAAGGACAAGAAGATATCCGACTTCATAAAAGAAGACCCTAAGCTCGTAAAGACCGGCTACGCATGCGTAGGGCCAGATACCACGGCAATGGAAATAGCCGCACTCTTCGTGAACTCCGACATTCCGGTCGACAGGATAATGGTCGTTGACGAGGGCAAAAAGCTCCTCGGCCTTATCTCACCGGTAGATCTATTCCGTAAGAAGCAAGCGTGACACTCTAAGCCTGGCGGACAGGGGCCGTACGCCGCGCTGACGCGCACGGCATCCCCAAACCGCATTGCATATAAATGGACAAACACACCGTCATAGCGCTTGCCATTTTCGCGGCAGCATACGCCCTTCTTATCTGGGATAAGATAGACAGGGCCGTGGTGGCGCTCCTTGGCGCCATGATACTCTTAACACTTGGCGTAATGAACCAGGAGGCCGCGCTCCACGGCATAGACTTTAACACCCTCGGGCTTCTAATCGGCATGATGGTGATTGTCGGCATCACGCAGAAAACCGGCGTGTTCCAGTACCTGGCAATCAAATGCGCAAAGCTTGCAAAGGGCGAGCCGTGGCGAATTCTTGTTTACCTCTCTATATTAACGGCGATTCTCTCTGCTATACTCGATAACGTAACAACGGTGCTCCTCATAGCGCCGATAATGCTCCTCATCACCGATGAATTGAAAATTTCGCCTTACCCGTTCCTTTTCTCCCTTATAACGGCCTCGAACATCGGCGGCGCTGCGACCCTTATCGGAGACCCGCCAAACATCATGATAGGCAGCGCCGTGGGGCTGACCTTTATGGACTTTCTTATCTACGTTGCGCCGCTGATGCCGTTTATAATGATTGCGACATTCGCCGTGCTCTACGTCATATTCGGCAGGAAGATGCGGGTCGACAACGCTTTAAAGCAAAAGATAATGAGCTTTCGCGAAATAGAGGCCATAAAGAACCCGAAGCTCCTTAAAAAAAGCCTCTTTGTCCTCGGCCTTACCGTAACCGGCTTCATACTGCACGGTGTGCTGCACCTGGAGGCCGCAACAATCGCGCTCTTTGGAGCTTCACTTCTCATGCTCATAACAAACGCCGATTTCCATAAGACAATGGAAACGGTCGAGTGGCCAACCATTTTCTTCTTTGCCGGGCTTTTCGTGATAGTCCACGGCCTTGTTGAAACAGGCGTAATCGGGCTTCTCGCAAATAAGCTCATCGCCGCAACGCAGGGAGATGCGCGCACAACGGCCTTCTACGTGCTCTGGGGCTCTGCAGTGCTTAGCGCAATAGTCGACAACATCCCCTACGTGGCAACGATGATACCTCTGATAGAGCAGATGACGCCGTATTACGCGGGCGGCGAGACAGCGGTAAGGCCCATCTGGTGGGCGCTCTCGATAGGCGCATGCATTGGCGGCAACGGCTCGATAATCGGCGCCTCTGCAAACGTCATAGTGGCAGGGTTTGCCGCAAGAAGCGGCCACCCCATAGGGTTTGTCAAATTCATGGCCCTTGCCTTCCCTCTGATGCTTTTTGGCATACTGATAAGCCACGCATACATTTATCTTTTCCTTCTTTAACATTAACCACAAAAACATTTGCTTCACGCCGTATTTCGTGTATAATGTAATACATACACACCTCGCGGCAGCGGCAAACTAAAATGACGGCAGCGCATTTAATGGCAGTCAGGCCCGTTACCATAGGGCCCGGGACAACGCTTGACGAGGCAGCCAGAACTCTAACAAAAGACAACCTGGAGCAAGTTCCGGTAACGGATGCCGACGGCAAGGTGCTCGGGCTTTTGACGATCGATGCCATTATAATGGCGTCGATAAAGAGCGTAGCCAAGGGCAGTTCGGCGGATTTCTGCAGCTGTTTCGACACACTCTGCGGCATGACCGCAGCCGATTTTGCAGCACGGCAGCAAGAGAATACGCCTTCTGACTTTTCATGCATAGGCCCTGAGGCGTCCCTTGCCGAAGTGGCAAGGCTTTTACTTAACGGCAAAAACCGGGTGCTTCTGGTAACGGACAACGCAACACGGCTTCTTGGCGTTATATCGGCAACGGATGTCGTTAGGCGCTTAAACACCGGGAAGTAATAAGCAGCATACACATGCCACGGACCCTGCTTATGCAGCGTAACAGGGCTTGTGAAACATCTCGAAAAGACAGACGACAAACAAGCGGTACCGAAAAAAGCCAGGACAACCGGCCAAGGGCACAGGCATATCCGTACCCTCGCGCCAAAGGGTTTTGCAGGCACAATCGGCCGCACACTTATACGGAGAAAGGGGAATACTACATGGGCGTGAAATTCGGTGATGTGATGGGAAGGATGAAGCTGTCGTCCGGGCTCAAGAACGACTCGAAGGTGGCAAGGGCGCTCGGCATAACGCCGCAGGCAATATCGAACTACCGTAAGCGCGGCAACATACCGGCGGACGTGCTTCTAAAGTTCTCGGAAGCCTTCGGGGTATCGGTTGACTGGCTCGTAAACGGGGACGGCGAGATATTCAAAAAAGGCGTTACTCCCCTGGCTATCGACAAGGCAGCGCTTAGAGAGGCTGTTATGGAGTACGGCGACATAACGTCCTTTGCCGACCTCTCGAGGCTCGACCCGGACGAGCTCGTGACCATGGGAAAGCTTCTAAAGATACTTCGTGACGGAGAAGAGAACTCGGTTGCGGCGCTAAAAAACCTGCTCGACTCCTTCGCAAGGACAACTAAGAACAGCCAGAGCAGAAAAGCAGCGCACGCCTGAGCGCCAAACGGTTACAAACCATTTCATTTACGCTGCGGCTGTTGTAAAATAGAACAATGGAACTTACCGCTAAAAACAACGCCGCGGCCCTGATGGGCATATACGTCCACGTCCCTTACTGCGTAAAAAAATGCCTGTACTGCGACTTCAACTCAAAAGCCGTCAAAACATTTGACAGTGAAATTTATGCCCGGGCAATAAAGCTGGAGATGGAGACGAAAACAGCGGCATGTTCGCCGGAAACGAGACTTAACACCCTCTACATCGGCGGCGGCACGCCCTCGGTACTCTCGCCAAAGGCAATCGAAACGATAATAAACACGGCAAGAACCACCCTCTCCCCGGTAAGCGGCAACATCGAGATAACGCTCGAAGCAAACCCCGATACCATAGACAGAGAAAAACTTGCCTCTTACAAAGAGGCCGGGGTAAACAGGATAAGCCTTGGCATACAGTCGCTAAACGACTTTGAGCTCAAAACCCTTGGCAGGCCGCACGACGTAACAGCCGCCCTTATGGCATTTGACGCGGCAAGAGCCGCGGGGTTCGATAATATCTCGATAGACCTGATGTTCGCCCTGCCAGGCCAGGACATGAAGACCTGGGAAGAGACACTTAAAAAGGCCATGGGCCTTGCCCCTGAGCATGTCTCCATATACGGGCTTACGATCGAAGACAACACGCCCTTTGGCATGTCCCGTAAGGATATAGAAGTAACCATGCCCATGGAGGATGAGCAGATCCTCATGTACAAGGGCGCGGTTCAGATGCTAACGGACTTTGGGCTCCGGCACTACGAAATATCTAACCTCGCAAAGCCCGGCATGGAGAGCAGGCATAATTCCGGGTACTGGAACTCTACACCCTATATCGGGCTTGGCCCGGGGGCGCATTCATACTACGCGCCAACGAACGGTCAAGAAGGCTTTGGAAAACGCCTCTGGAACGAGCAGGATACCGATAAATACCTCCGTAGCGCCCTGGACGGACGCTCAACCGTTGCCGGAGAGGAAGCGCTCTCAAAGGAACAGGCGATTACAGAGGCCGTGCTCACGGGGCTAAGAGTAATAAACGGCATCGACTCAGCCGCCTTTGAGCGGCGTTTCGGGGTAGAACTTTCAGAGTACCTGGACTTAAAAACGCTTACAGAGGCAGGGCTCATACGGACAAAGGGACAAGCCGTAGCGCTCTCTATAGAAGGGATACTGCTCTCAAACGAGATATTCGCCTCCATCGGGCCCGTAACCTCTTGAAAAAACGTAGGATTTAACCGCTTGACATTACCTGCCGCGGTTGTTATCTTTAACTATTGAGCATAACCGCCATGGACAATAACGTAAAAACCTTTTTCGATAAAAAAGCCGGCCACGGCCTTCCCGCGAGGTCGGCCGAGATACTTCGCGCCATTGTAAGCGAGTACATAGAGACCGTTACCCCGGTCGGCTCAAGGACCGTTGCAGTAAGAAGCGGGCTCGAGCTCAGCCCGGCAAGCATCAGGGCCATCATGGCAGAGCTAGAGGAAGGCGGCTACTTATCGAGCAGAAATAAAAGCGCCGGCAGAATCCCGACTGAAAAAGGGTTTCGGCTCTACGTGGACATGCTAAAGCAGCCCGGAGAGCCAAGCAGCAGCCAAAAAGAACTTATCTGCAGCGCGGTGCTGGGCTCGCGTACGGCAGCCGACACGGCAGGGCGCATGGCAACGCGCGCCCTCTCAGGGCTTACCGGGTGCGCGGCAGTAATACTATCTGGCGGGCTTACGACCGACGCCATAAAGAACATCAAACTTGTCAAGGTCGACGACTCCTCGCTCGTCGTGATGATAGTGACCACGGCGGGGTTCGTGCACTCCAGGCTCGTAAAGATGGATATAAGGCGCCTTAACATGGAGAAGATGTCGAACTACCTTAACTCCATAGCCGGAGGGTTGACGCTCGACGCACTAAAGCGCCGCGTCATGGAGGAGATGAAGACCGAAAAGGCCCTCTACGACGAACTCATGCTCGGCGCGCTAAAGGCCGGAGAGGCCGCGCTAAACGGCATGGACACGCCTCCAAGGGACCTCGTAATAGAGGGCGCATCGAACATAATCGACCAGCCGGAGTTCAAGGAGAACGCCGAGAGCATGCGGCGCATATTCGCGGCCTTCGAGGAAAAAAGCGTAATACTGAAAATCCTCGATAAAAGTGCCGGCCAGCACGGCACCTGCATATTCATAGGCTCGGAATGCGAGGCAGAGGGATTTGGCGGCTTTAGCCTCATTGCCGCGCCCTACGAATCGCATATCTTTGGCGGGGCCATAGGCGTTATAGGCCCTGTGCGCATGGACTATTCAAGCATAATACCGCTTGTCGGGTATACCGCAGAAATACTTGGCAAGGCGGTCTAAATAAAAGCGGATGGATAAAATGGACGAGACAACGGAAAAAGAAAAAGCCGAATTCGAAGAAGAGGCTTCCGGCGAGGACGAAGCGGCCGGGGCTTTATCCGAGGCCGAGACGCTTAAAAAGGAACTCGAGGCGAAGCTCTCTGCGTTCTCGGAGCTAAACGACAAATACCTTCGCAAATGCGCTGACTTCGACAACTACAGAAAGCGCATGGAAAAGGAGAAGTACGACATCGCCGCCTTCGCTACCGAGAACCTGATGCGTGAGCTCCTAAACGTCATAGACAACTTCGACCGCGCATTCGAGCACGCCGCAAAGGGCTGCGAAAACGAGGCCTGCGTCAAGGCCGCGGCCTCCATCAAAGAAGGCATCAACCATACGGTAAAGAGCATGCACTCCACCCTCACGCGCTTCGGGCTCGAGCCCATAACGGCAGAGGGCGAAAAATTCGACCACTCGCTCCACGAGGCCCTTGGCGAGGAAGAGCGCACGGACGTTGAGCCAGGCATGATCGTAAAAGAGCTTCAGAAGGGCTACCTGCTGAAAAAAAGGCTTCTAAGGCCCTCGCGCGTGATAATCTCAAAGGCTGCGCAAAAGAGCGAGGTTCCTCCAGACGCCGAGAGCGCGCCCGATAGCGAGCCGTCTCCGGAAGGGACCGTGCACTAAGCACACTCGACATGGAAAATAAAGATCTGTACAAGTTGCTGGGCGTCAGTCCTGATGTCACGGACGCGGAGCTTAAAAAGGCATACCGCGCCATGGCGCATAAATACCACCCTGACAAGAACCAGGACGACAAGGACGCCGAAGAGAAGTTCAAGGAAATAAACGAAGCCTACGAGATACTAAAAGACCCCGAGAAAAGAACGCGCTACGACCGCTTCGGGTACGCCGGCGTCTCAGGCGCTGCAGGCGCAGGAGCAGGCCCAGGAGGAGCGCACTATAACGCCGACTTCCAGGACTTTTTTGGAGACATGTTCTCCGAGTTCTTTGGCGGAGGCCGGGCAAGGCGCGGCCCTACTCGCGGCGACGATCTACGCTACGACATGACCATAACCTTCGAGGAGGCGGCATTCGGCGCTAAAAAGGACGTCGAGCATACAAGAATAACCGGATGCGAGAGCTGCAAGGGAAGCGGCGCAAAGCCCGGCACATCGCCGGAAAGATGCTCAGTGTGCAGCGGAAGCGGACAGCAGCGCTTTCAGCAGGGGTTTTTCACCTTCTCACGCCCCTGCTCCCAGTGCAAGGGCCAGGGCTCGGTAATAAAGAGCCCCTGCGCAGAATGCTCTGGCAGAGGCTCTAACCATATAAAAAGCAAGATTACGGTAAACATCCCGGCCGGCATAGACACGGGCTCGAGGCTAAGGGTTGCCGGGGAAGGCAACTTCGGCGACAAGGGCGGCCCTCCGGGAGACCTCTACATATTCATGACCGTTACGCCGCATCCTCTGTTTAAGCGCGACGGCGACGACGTGTACTGCGAGGTGCCCATAACCCTTGCTCAGGCTGCACTTGGCACGGAGATAGAGGCGCCTACCATAGAAGGGCCTGTAAAGGTAAAGATACCGGCTGGCACGCAGACGGGAAAAGTATTTAGGCTTAAAAACAAAGGAATCGCTTCTCTTAGAAACGGCAGGCGCGGCGACCACTTCGTCGCTGTAAGGCTCGAAACCCCTGCTAAACTAAACAAGCGGCAAAGGGAACTTCTCGAGGAGTTCGCGGCAATAAGCGGGGACGAGGTCTTTCCTGAGAAGAAAAACTTTTTCGACAAGGTAAAGGAGATATTCGGATGACGATACGCCGCGCGCTTATCACTATCGCCATTATCGCCGCTTACGCGGTCATAATGCCCTCGACCGCTGCCCGGGCCGGGCTCTTTGGCCCCTCTACAGAGGAACTGGCAAACGAGCTTAACTCGATACTCGAGGCCGTTGAAAGCGGCGGGGCAACCGAGGCAAACATAGCAAAGCTCGAAAAGTACATCCGGTCGAACCCAAAGGGAGAATTTACCGACGAGGCCCTTATAGAGATAGCCGTCATCTACACCGAGCAAAAGGACTTTTTCAAGGCCTCGCTGGCCTACAAGACACTCATAGAGCGCTTTCCGGGCAGCAAGTACAAGACCGACTCGATATACGGCCTCGGGCTCTCGGAATACAGAAAAGGCAACCTAAAGGAAGCAAGGGCCGTGCTCGAGTCCTTTCTCCAGGTAAAGGAAGCAAAGATACAGCAGAAGGTAAAGGCAAATCACCTTCTAAAGACCATCAGCTCGGTAGAGGCTGCGGTGGACGATAAGGCCGAGCAGCCCTCGGTGGCGGCGATACTGCCGCTTAGCGGCAAGTACTCGACATACGGCGAAAAAGCGCTTCGCGGAATACTGCTTGCTGCCGGCATATACGGCAAGACAGGCGCCCCGGAGGCAGTGTCCTACGACGTAAAGGTCTTCGATACGGAAACAGGAACCGCGCAAAACCCAAATTACGTCGCAGAGACCGTCGCTTCCGTAGCAAAGAATACTTCGGTAACGGGCATCGTAGGGCCTCTTCTAAGCCGCGACGCAGAGCCCATGGCAATAGCCGCAAACAAGGCCTCCATACCGGCCCTCATACTGTCGCAAAAAGAAGGAATAACCAAGCACGGCCCCTATGTGCTAAGGAACTTCATCACCCCGGCTGCCCAGACCTCGGCCCTGGCCGAGCACGCAACCACGGCGCTTGGTAAAAAGACCTTTGTCATACTCTACCCGGACACACCGCTTGGCAAGGAAATGGCAACAAGCTTCACCAAGGAAATAAACGCAAGAGGCGCCAATATAGTGGCGCAAACCGCATACCTGCCCGATACCAAGGACTTTAGCGACATCCTCCTGGCCCTCTTCAAGATCAAGACAGAAACAAAGCTCGAAGGAAGAAGGCGCATTTCCGAGTTCACGGCAGGCGTAAAGGCCGATGCCATATTCATCCCTGACGGGTACGAAGCTATCGCACAGATAGCGCCGTTCCTCGCATATTACAACTTAAAGAAAATACAGATGCTTGGCACCAACGGATGGAACTCAGAAGAGCTCATAAAGCTTTCCGGCCAGTATGTGGAAGGCGCTGTTATCGTGGACGGGTACTTTGCAGAAAGCCAGAGAAAAGGCGCGACCGACTTCGCAACCCTGTTCGAAACGGCATACGGCTACAAGCCCGGGATAATCGAAGCCGAGGCATACGACTCAACCCTCGCCCTTACCAGGGCCGCTACCGCGGGGCCGGAACGGGAAAAAATACTCAAGGCAATACTGTCGTCGGCAAGCGTAGAAGGCAGCGCAGGCACCATACGCTTCGATAAGAACGGCGAATCAATAAAGGAAATGTTTATACTAAAAATCAAGGACGGCAAAATTACAGAGGCCTCAAAAAGCGCCAAAAAAACGCCTTAATATGCAGACAACGGCCTCCCGTTCAAGCTCAGAATGTATTTGCACAGAGGCCTAATTTACGTTAAAATTATAAAGTTATGGAAAAAACTCAACTCGAGCACTTCAAAACGATACTAAACTCAAAGCTTGAGGAGCTGCTAAGCGGCGCGGAAAAGACCGTAAGCGGAATGAACCAGACCGACGAGGAGCACTTCCCGGACCCAAACGACAGGGCCTCGCTTGAGACGGACAGAAACTTTACGCTAAGAGTAAAGGACCGTGAGCGTAAGCTTGTAGCCAAGATAAAGGAAGCGCTTGGAAGGATAGAGGACGGCACCTACGGCATCTGCGAAAGCTGCGGAGAGCCCATATCCACGAAGCGCCTCGAGGCAAGGCCCGTTACCACGTCCTGCATCGAATGCAAGAAGGAAGAAGAAGAGACAGAGAAAAAGGGGCATGCCTGAAGGCTCCCGTTAAATTCCACGCAAAAAAGACCGGCGTCAGAGAGTTACTCCTGGTAAACACTTCCTTAGCCAAGCCGGCCGGAAAACAAAGGTAGTGCAATGCCGGAACTAAGAAAAGACCCCATAATCGGAAGGTGGGTAATCATATCCACCGACAGGGGCAAACGCCCTTCCGAATTCGTCACAAAGCCGCCGGCGGCAAAGGGTGGCTTCTGCCCGTTTTGCGAGGGTAACGAGGAAAAGACCCCTCCCGAGATTGCGGCATACAGGGTAAACGGCGGAAAAACCAACACCCCGGGCTGGCACATCCGCGTGGTGGCAAATAAATACCCTGCCCTGAAGGTCGAGGGTAACCTCGACAGAACAGGCGACGGCGTATACGACAAGATGAACGGTGTTGGAGCGCACGAGGTCATAATCGAGACACCCCGGCACGAGGACATGCTCGCGACCCTCACCCCCAAGCAGTTCGAGGAGGTGCTCTGGGCATACAGGGACAGGATACTGGACCTCAAAAAAGACGCAAGGCTTCGCTATATATTGATATTCAAGAACCACGGCGAGGCGGCAGGCGCATCGCTTGAGCACTCGCACTCGCAGCTAATCGCGCTCCCCATCATCCCGAAAAGAGTATCCGAGGAGCTTGACGGCTCGCTCGAGTACTATAATTACAAGGAACGCTGCATATTCTGCGACATAGTAAGGCAGGAAATCATGCAGGGAGTTCGCGTTGTATCCGAAAACCAGGACTTCATCGCGGTAACGCCTTACGCCCCTAAATCGCCGTTTGAGACATGGGTGCTTCCAAAGTTCCATGAATCGCACTTCGAGAACTCGCAAAAACACCACTACGAGAACCTTGCGCAGATATTCTCCGATGTTCTAAAGAGACTTAACGTAATACTCGACAACCCGCCCTACAACTTCATACTCCATTCGTCTCCGATAAAGGACTCTGCGACACTCGCGCACTACCACTGGCACTTCGAGATAATGCCAAAGCTTACGAAAACAGCGGGCTTCGAATGGGGATCGGGATTCTATATAAACCCCACTCCTCCGGAAGAAGCGGCTGCGTACTTAAGGGGCGCAAAGATAACATAGCGCAAGGGGCCTTGCGCCAAAGGCGGCTCCATATGGGATACGACGTACTTGAAGAAGTAATAAACCTTACCGACGAGAACAGCGCCGTATCCAGGCGTTTGAAGAAAGTAGCGAGGCTCATTGCCTCGCGTTTTGGCTGCGACGACTGCGCCATATACAGGCTGGAGGCCCGCGCAAAGGAGCTTACCCTTGCCGCCTTCTCTGGCAGAAGAAGCGCATTTAGAGAAACCTACGAGCACGGCGAAGGGGTAGCGTGGAAGGCCGTAAGCTCGAAAAAACAGGTATCGGCCGCCGCAAAGAGCAGTAACGGCAAAAAAGGCGGGCTAAGCGTCCTGGCAGTGCCGCTAACCGACGATATCTACGTCTACGGCGCCCTATACATAAAAAGCTCCAAAGCGCGGACAGGCCTCAAGACAGAGGATAAAAAGCTCCTTACCGTAATAGCGCGCCAGATAGCCTACATGCTAAAATGCGATCTGACGCTTACGAAACTTAAACGGCTCTATGACGAAAGACGGGAGCTTAACTTGAGGCTCTCACAGGCCGAAAAGCTCATGACCATAGGAGAACTTTCGGCAACCCTTGCGCACGAGATAAAAACCCCGCTCGTCAATATCGGCGGTTTTTCGGCAAGGCTGGACAAAAAAATAGAACAGGGCTCGCCTCTTAGAAAGTACGTCGAGCACATTACGACATCAGTAAAGAGGCTCGAAGGCATCATCGACGATATCCTCGCCTTTACCGAGGAAAAGGGCCTTAAATTCGAACCAATGGACGTAAACGACGCGGCAACGGCAGCGGCCGCGCTTTTTACCGGCGCCATGGCAAAATGCTCGATAGGGCTCGAGATGAACCTCTCTCAAAACCCTGTTACGGTGATGGCAGACCCTAACCAGCTGAAAATCGCCTTTGACAACCTGATTGCCAACGCGGTGCAGTCGATGAGCGATAAGGGCGGTCGGCTCTATATAACGACCAGAAATGAAAACAACTGGGGCGTGTTCGAGATAACGGACTCGGGCGGCGGCATAGACCCGCTAAAGATGTCGAACATATTCAACCCGTTCTTCACAACCAAGGAAAGCGGCACAGGGCTTGGCCTCACCATAACCGAGAAGATAGTCACAAGGCACAGGGGCAAAATAGAGGTTCGAAACGACTTTGGAACAGGCATGACCTTTACGATAAAGATACAAAAAGCCCCAAAAGGAAAATTAACGAAAAATTAGCGCATTTCCAGATTTTTGGGGTATAATTAAGAAACAGGCCGATAAATCATGACAAAAAAGAAAATACTCATAGTCGACGACGAGGAAGGCATCAGGCTTCTCTTTAAGGAAGAGCTCGAGGAGGACGGATACTCTACTGTATTGGCCTCCACGGGCGAAGAGGCCCTTGAGCAGCTTACGGGCGGCTCCTTCGACCTCGTGCTCCTTGACATCAAGATGCCCGGGATGGACGGCGTTGAGGTGCTAAGAAGGGTTAAAGAGCAATGGAAGGCCCTTCCGGTAATCCTTTGCACGGCCTACCCGCACTATAAGCAGGACTTCGGCACATGGGCCTCGGACGCGTACGTGGTAAAGTCATCGGACTTAAAAGAGCTGAAAGAAAAGGTCCGGGAAGTCCTTGGCAAGTAATCAGGCACCCTACTACCCCGGCTTCAGGAACACAAGCACGCCCTAGCAAACCCAGGACTTTTCAAGGCCGATAACCCGCCGTTTGGCCGGGGCGCTATTTTACGCGCATGTCTCCTTGCTTTTCCAAAAGCAATTCTATATAATAAATGATTGTAAGGTCCTGGACATACCCGTCATAGTGGCATCAAATTACGGGGGGTTAGCTCAGCTGGGAGAGCGTCTGGTTCGCAATCAGAAGGCCGAGGGTTCGATCCCCTTACCCTCCACCAGTACTTACGCGGGGTTACGGCAAACAACGTAACCCCGTTTTTTTCAAAGAAAGCTTTTTATCGACAGGATGGATAAACTCACTCTGACAATCATCGCGCTCACTGTAGCGGCCCTTATCCTGAACATGCCGTTTGGATATCTCAGGACCAACCACAAGAGAATGAGCTTCATGTGGCTCTTCTACATCCACGCCCCGGTGCCAGTCATCGTGGCCTTTAGGCTCCTTTCCGGGATTAGCTACAAGTATATACCGCTCTTTCTGGCCGGGGCTATATGCGGCCAGTTCCTTGGCGGCAAACTCAACAAAAAACGCATCTCATAGGCTTCCGGATATCGGAACTGCCCAGTAATTACAGCAAAAAAAATACGCGGCGGACGAAAGCGTCCGCCGCGTAGCAACCGGCTATCAGGCTATCCGCTCTCTTACTTCGAGGCAGACACGCAGTATGCTATCTTTCTCGTCTTTCCCTTCTTAAGGCTCATGCACTCGGGCGACGAGGCCCCTGCCCCTGTAACATCAGGCTCGTAATCGCCGTACATATAGGTCTCCGGAGCGAAGTACGCCGCATTGCTTACGGCATCTGAGGCAGCGGCATTGGTGCTGGAAGCCAGCATTACACCGCCGCTTGCGGCGCTGTATCCGGATAAAGTTCCACCTGCCGTAAGGGCCAGGAAGAGCGGCAACTTCCACGCGCCGACCATCACGAACACGCTCGAATTAACAGTGACATCGAGATTGCTTACCAGCGCGGCCGTATGGTTCATAAATCCGCCCCACTGCTCTCCGGCGCCCGTTACGCCGCCGCCGGTTATTGTCAGGGTAAGAAGCGGCGCGTCGATTGTTGGCGTAGTCGCCATATTATAAGCAACCGGATCAACGGTGCTGGCAGAGTTAAGGCCTATGGAAGCGGCAGTCAGCGCCACCGAAGAACCCGTTAGAGTGCCTGTGCCGTTTATCTCGCCTGCGGCAGTAACGCTTACAACACCTGTGCCTGCGGCTATGCCTGTTACGACTATATTGTTAGCGTCAACAAAGGTCACGTTCGAGTTATTGGCGCTCGTAAGGCTTATGCTCGCCGCGTCGTTTGCCGAGCCAAGCGTTATAGCTCCCCCGGCAAGAGCGCCGGTTGTATCAACGGTTAGCGCGCCGCCAACGATAGTTCCGCTTTGCGTGACATCGCCGTTCGTAGTTATGATTGCGGCCCCTGTGCCGGAGCTTATCCCTGCTATTACAACAGAAGTAGCGGCATCATAAGCGATCGCAGAATTAACGGTACTAAAATTTATCGAACCTGCCGTGTTGGCTGCGGTAGTAAGGTTTATGGCGCCGCCTGCCGTGGTGCTTACACTGAGAAGCCCGGCAACTACCGGCGCCGCACTCTGCGTAACCGTGCCTGCGGCAGTTACAGAAGAACTCGCCGTGCCCGAATCCAGAAGCGCTATCTGCACGGCATCGGCATCCTTATACGATATGGCAGAAGCGTTGCTCTTTAAAGCCACTGAGGCCGCATTGTTATTGGCCGTTGCGAGGCCTATGGTGCTCGTAGTGGCCGCGCCGGTTGTCGTATCGACAGTAAGCGCATTAGCGATTATCGGCGAAGTGCCTCCCTGGCTTACAGGGCCGGCGACCGTGAGCGTTGTAGAGGCGCCTCCGGAGTTTATACCGGTGCCTCCGACTATAACACCGTCGGCATCCCAGAAGAATATGTTCGAGCCGCCGCTTGAGAGGCTAACCGAGCCGACTGTGTTTGCAAAACTGTCGAGCTGTATGACGCCTGTCGCGTTTACAGTTAGAAGCCCGGTCGTGTTTATGGCCGAGCCATGTGTTACACCGGCCCCTGCCGTTATGGTCGCGGCCTTTGTGCCCGCATCAAGCGCGGCTATTGTAAGGGCCCCTGCCGCCTGGAACGCAACAGTTGAATCATTGCTGTTAAAATCTATTGCATTGACGGCATTGGCCTGGCCTCCAAGCTGTATCTGCCCGTTGCCTGCCGGAATGGCGCTCATATCGATTACAAGGGTATCGGCCGTAATCACCGCAGCCTGCGTTAGCGCACCGCCTATACCCTGCATGGAGATAGTAGAGGTTCCCAAACCGCTGTTAAGGCCGTTTATAACTAGCGCTGTCGAATCCTTATAAGCAATAGCCGTATCGTTTGCGCTTACGAGGTTTATGGCATAGGCCTCGTTGGCAAAGCTATCGAGCGTTATAGCCCCTGTGCCTGCCCCTGCTCCGGTGGTGTCGACAGTCAGGACTCCGGTTCCGGATGGCAGCGTTATGGCGCTACTTTGCGTAACATCACCTGTGGCAAATACCATAAGGCTTCCGCCAAGCGTAAATGCCGCGCCGTCAAGCACCGCTCCTGTCGGCGTTGTCTGTCCGTAGTAAAGAGTGACAAGCCCTGTGCCTGCGCTAAGGCCTGTTATCGTAAAATCATCGGCATCCTTATACGATATCGGCTGGCCGCTGACACTTGTAAGGTCTATAGTCGCCGTATTGTTAATCTCGGTTGAGAGGTCTATCTTGCCGCCTACCGCTGCGCCTGTCGTAACGACAGTGAGCGTGCCGCCGATGATCTCGCCGGTGCCGGTGGCGCTGCTTTGCGTAACATCGCCCTTTGCCGTTATGCTAACAAGGCTTACGGCATCGGCAGTGTTTATGCCCTCGGTCGAGCTGTCTAAGGCCGCGATATTTACGCCGTCCGCGTCGACATAGGTTATATCGCCGCCGCTGGTAAGAAGATTAATGTTCGTCACGTTGTTTGCCGTATTGCCAAGAAGTATTATCTGTGTCGGCGTCGCTGTTACATCCACCTTTAGCCCTGCGGCAATTATCGGCTGCGCAGTGTTATCGATGGTACCGTCGTTTATAAGTATCGTATCGCCTACAGTTGTTATTCCGTTTGTCGGCGTGCCCGTGCCGTTAAGGCTGTCTATGGTCAAGCCGCCCGAATCCTTGAGCTTTACAGACGTTGTATTTGCCGCTATGGTGTCTACCGTGTTCCAGGTGCTCACAGGGTCGAGATTATACGCCCCTCCCACCCCAAGAAGCTCAAGCCTCGGCGTGTTTATAATGGTGCCCGCTACCTGGGTTACCATGCCTGTGCTCTTTAAGGTAAGGAGCGTAGAGGCCGTAAGATTGCCAACGCCAAAGCCTCCTGTTACGTCGTTAAAGTACACGGTGCCGGTGCTGCCCGTCAGGTTCCCTGTTATGTTATTGGCGCCACCAAGCGTGTATGTCGCGTTAATACCACCAAGGAGATCCAGTCCGGCGGCCAGTATCACTCCGGTACCTGGTTCGGTGACCGAGCCGTTTGTAACATTGAGAGTGACGTTTTGCACAGCTGCAACAGTCGGGGTTGTTACGTTAACTATACCGGTAGAGCCGAGGACAAAACCGTTTGCGTCTGTAAACGATACAGCCCCGCCCCTGTAGGTTATATTGAGAGTGCCTACGTCGTTTGCGCCGGTAAGTGTAACGGCGCCTCCGGTCGTTCCGGTAACATTGACATTCAATATGCCGGTCGTCGTAAGCGAACCTCCGACCCCGGTGGTTATGGAGGCCGTTCCTGTCTGGTTAAGAGTAAGCGTACTGCCGCCGCCTGCGGTAACAGCGGCGTTTATGGTTATGCCGTCGCCGTTTAGCGTAAGCGGGGAGGCCGCGGTATCTATGACGAAGTTCACTGTCAGCGCCCCGGTGCCTGCGCCGTAACCTGCCGTATAGGTAGTCGGCATGGTAGTGCTGATAGCGGCGTCTATGCTGACAGCGCCCATTGCCCCTATCTCAAGGGAGCCTGCCGTTACGCCTGCGGGCGGGGCAGTTATGCTAAGGGTGCCGCCGGAGATAAGGCTCGCGAACCCGGTGCCGGCATCGACAGTCGTGATATTAAAGCTATTGGCGTCGACATAATAGATATCATACGCCGTGGCGCCGTTTTGCGTGACAAGGTTCAACGCCGCGACATCGTTTGATGTGTTAACGAGCGATATTGTCCCGTTGTTTTGCGTATCTATATTAAGCGTATTTGCGCGTATCTTGTCATTAGCAGTCGTGTTTGTCTGCGTAACCGCGCCGGTTGCAAGAAGCGTCACGTTGTTGATCGTCGTGTTGCCGGTATCGATACCAAAGGTAGAGCCGTCAATGGCGGCTATTGCAAACCCGTTTGCGTCGGTATAGGCGATATCCGCGCCCGTTGTGATAAGGTTTAGCGTAGAAACGTTGTTTAACAGATTCGTAAGTGTAATGGCTGCTGCGCCATTTGAGACCTTAAGCCCTGCGGCAACTATTTTATCGGTATTCGTTAATGCGCCGTTATTGATAAGTATGGTATTGCCTGTAGTCGTTATACCTGCCGTAGGCGCGCCGGTGCCGTTAAGGGTGCCGATGGTAATACCGCCGGTATCGCTAAGCTTCACAGAGCCGGTATTTGCCGCTATCGTGCCAACTGTATTGCCGCCTGCAAAAGTATACGCCCCGCCCGTGCCAAGCAGTTCGAGCCCAGGAGTATTTATCGCGCTTGTCTGCCCTACCGCTCCTGTGCTCTTTAGCGTAATAAGCGTTGCCGCAGTCACGCCTACTGTGTTTACGGCTCCGATATTAAAGCCGGTATTGTCCTGGAACTTAAGAGTATCTACATTCGAGGCCAGGTTCGTTATGGCGTTATCCTGCGTATGAAGCGCATACGTGGCCGTAGTACCAAGGAGTTCGAGCCCCGTAGCCGTTATTATGCCGCTCTGGGTAACAGTGGCCGCGGAGTTGACGTTTAACGTCACGTTCCTTCCTGGGCCGTTTGCAGTTATCGTGCCGACTGTGAATGCATCGGCATCGGCATATGAAATATTGCCGTTAAAAGTCTGAAGGTTCACTGTGCCGGATACATTGTTAGCCACATTATTTAACGTCAGATTGCCTGCGGCAGTAACCTGCGCGGTAAGGGTCGCGGCAACAACGCTGCCCGAGCCGCTTATGCCTGTTGCGGCGTTTATGGCAAGTGTTGACGGCGTTCCGGTGCCTGCCGTGACAACGGCGTTTACGGCAACGGTATCGCCATTTAGCGTAAGCGTAGAAGCCACTGTGCTGACATCGAAGTTTACCGTAAGCGCGCCCGTGCCCGCACCGTAACCTGCCGTAATGGTTGTAGGCGAAGTAAGCCCGGTCATTGCCGCGCCTATGGTAACATTGCCCATTGCCCCTATCTCAAAGGAACCTGCCGTCACGCCTGCCGGGGTTGCGGATAGTATAAGGTCTCCGCCGGAGATAAGGCTCGCGAACCCGGTTCCGGCATTTACCTGGGTATTTATATTGAAGCTGTCGGCGTCCACATAATAGATATCGCCGTTAACTCCGCTCCTTAAATCTATATCCGTTGCATTGTTAAGGGCGTTGGTTGCCGTTATACCGGCGGTCGCCAGCGCGCCGCTTGTATTGATTGTGAGCTGTCCACAAAGTATTTCTTCACCGGCGGCAAGTCCCTGCCCTACCGCGCCAAGGGCGGTAATGGACACGGCGCCTGTGCCGGCGGTTATACCGGATACCGTAACTCCGTTCGTATCCGAATAGCTTATGCCGCTATTCGAGGTCTCGGTAAATTTTATACTGGTTGCGTCGTTTGTCCCAAGAGCAAGTGTGATGCCTGCGCCTGCATTGACTGTAAGGAGATTTGTCGTTACGCCGCCGTCTATGGTCTCTGTCACCGCGCCGCCGGAGGTAAGCGTAAGATTGAAAGTGCCTGTGCTTATCGGGTCGGTTATGGATATGCCGCCGCCAACAGGGTTCCTTATTGTGGTATCGGCATTGAATGTAAATCCTGCCTCAGGGCCAGGGCCGTCACCGAAGACTATGATTCCGCTTCCCGTGGCGCTGCCTATTGTAATGGACGTGAACCCGCTCTGTATCTGACCAAGATCAACGACATCGAGGTTAAGCCCGCCAACTCCTCCGGCAAGCCCTATGGTGGTTGTTGCTGTGCTTGGCTGCAGCACAAGCGCGCCCACGCCGGTCGTCTGTATTGTACCGGCTCCTGACGTAAATATCATGTCGTCGGCAGTAAGCGTAAGATTGCCGGAAACGGTTATGCCTATCAAAGCGCCGACGGTGTCGACCGTAAGCGCAATATTATCTATAAAATCCAACGAGCCGGTGTCTGCTGCAAGAAGAGTAACGTTATTGGTGCCGGCGTTAAGGTTGTATATGCCGCCTACTCCGCGAAGCTCGAGCCCCGAGGCGGTTATGGCGCCGGTGGCGCCCTCGGCCACAGTGCCGGTGCTGTCGATCGTCATGGTCCCCGAAGCGTTTATACTGCCGTCAAGCGTAATGCCTCCGTCAGCGGTTACGGTCATGTTGCCCGAAGCGCCGCTTGCGACGACCGTAGAGCCGTTACTTATGGTAACGGTACCGGAAGTCCCTGCCGTAACAGTCACATCCCCTACGGCAGAAACACTCGAGGAGCCCTGGATGACAACACTGCCGCCGGCAGAGGTCACGCCTGCAACAAGGCTTACAAACGACCCGGGGGCGCCGATATTTATCAGTACATCGCCAAAAGACGCCGCCTGCCCAATAGTTATGTTTTGTCCGACGCTTATATCTATGCTGCCTGTTTCGGTCTCAAAAGCCGATCCGGATGCCGCAGAGCTTGTAATGATATCGGAAGTGCCACCGGTGGCCGTGACAGTTATCGTTCCGCTGTCGGTATGAATGCCGTTCGCGCTCAAGAGCGAGATATCGATGGTGCCGTTATTCGTAAGCGTCAGAGCGCCGCCGGTATTCTCGATACTCCATCCCAGGCCAAGCGCCAGATAAAACGCGTCCACCGTCAGGCCGCCGCCTGTATCGGTATTACGGATAATAATATCGCCTGACGTAATATTCTCGCCGTTTATTCTTGTAACATTCGTATCGAGATTAATGCCTGTGTCAGTGCTAAAGAAGAGATCCGCAGCAGTCACGTTCATCGTGCCAATACCGTTAGTATCCGTGATAGCGCCAAGCGGCGCTATCAATCTTACAAACCCGGCGGCGTTCGATATGGTATCCACCCCGAAGCCGGTATTGCTCGATATGTAAACGCCTCCCGTGCTCAAAGGATTAACAAACACCTGCACAACATCAATACTATCCAGAATTACCGGGGCCGCTGCCGTGCCTATGGCATTGCCCGCGCCGTCATCTCCGCTATACATTATAACGGTCGAGACATTGCCGCCAAGTCCATCCGAATCGGTTATGGTAAAACCTGCATTGGTTATCGCGCCAAGCGTCGGGGTGCCGGGAGTGCCTGTGCCGTCATCCCACTGACCGGCAATGCCGCTTATATGGTCGGCAAGAAGCGTAAGGGTAAGTGGCGTACCGGCGGTAACTGTGTCAAGTATGACATTGCCGGTTATATCTATGCCGTCCTCAGCCCATATTGTGGTATCGAGAGTAAAAGTGCCGGATACGGTGGCAGTAAGCGGGTCTATAATGAACGTGCCGATTGAACCGCCGGGGGCCGAGCCGTTGGCAGTGCCTGCGAAGGCCACGTTACCAGCGGCGCTAAACTCTGCACTACCGCCGTTACCGGAGACCGTGCCGCCCGAGATATCTATAAGCTGTCCGCCCTCTGCAGTCGCGTTGCCGTATGAATAAAGATAGATACTTCCGCCATTCGAATTAACGTCCGCGCCTGCGGCAGATACAATGCTTCCGGAGGCAAGGGTTAGCGTATCGTTTGCTACAACGGATATACTTCCCGCGGTGCCGTTATCTGCGACATTGGCCGATATGGTGCCGGAGTTCGTTATAATATCGCCCGTTAACCTTATAACCCCACCGTCATTGACGATTGCATTGGCCTCGATAACGCCAGAGTTGTTGACAACGGACTTTACCGCATTGTACGCGGACTTTGCCGTGATATAGACCTCGCCGCCATTTGCGCTGATTGTGCCGCTGTTATCGACAGAAGCGCCGCCAAGGGTAGCAGAATCGACCACAAAACCAAAGATAGAATCGCCGCTAAAGGTGAGCACCATCTGCTCGCCCGCGCCGATAAAGACCTTGCCAAGGGTAGCGCTTACAACGCCGGTATTTGTTACACTCGGGGCGCTAAGCACCACGTCGCCGCCGGAGGCATTTATAAGGCCGTTATTTACAACAGAGGTAACGGTAGAGCCGTTTGCCTGTGAAAAATTGTAATTACCCGAAAGAAAGTCATCGTCTGAAATATTCATCGTGCTCGCAAGAAACGAACTCACGTTCACGGAAGCACCGTTGCCGATGATGATGCCGTTTGGGTTTAAAAGATACACTCCTCCATTGGCATTAAGAGCGCCGTTTAAAAATGAAGTGTCCGCGCCGATAACCCTGTTTAGCGCTATGGACGACGCCGTCGGCTGAGTAAAGTTCACGCTCTCGCCGGAAGCTATGCTGAAAGAGCCCCAGTTGATTATCGCCTTCTGGGTCGACTGCGTTATGTCCATCGTGGAGCCAGATGAACTTACCGTAGCCCCTCCGGCGGTAACGCTGCCGTCTTGCGGCAAGGCATGTGCTATAAAAGGCGCCATAAGCAAGACCGCGGCAAATAACGCGGCAGCCGTAAAAAATACTCTTGATTTGAACATATTCCCTCCGGAATTAGTAATGTTAGAAAGCGGACTCATCGCGCCATTGGCGCGCCTTAGAACTTAAGCAGCTTAAGCCTGGCCATCACCGTATATATCCTGTCATCGCTTCTAATACTCCTGCTCCTTACGGGCGCGGCAACGTCGCCGGTGGCCTCTATTCTGTCGAACAGGTCTATTCTCAAACCGACGCCAACGCCGGTCAAATCATCGTTCTTATTTTCGCCTGCGTAAAGGTTATTTCTCCTTACGCCGCCGTTGTCGGCAAAGGCCGCTATACGAAGCATATCGCCGACACGGAAACCCCATAGCGACCAATTGCCGGAAAACGGAATAAGCGGCGCAGTAACCTCGAAGGTAGCGGCGTAACCGGCATCCCCGAGGCAGGTGGCGACGTTATAGCCTCTTACAGAACCCGGCCCTCCTATTGCGAACATCTCGGGGGTAACGAGCCTCTCTGCGCTAAACTGCCCTGCCAACTTCAAAAGAAGCAAAACATTGCCGGCCCTCTGTATCCTTGCTATATCGACGCTAGCCTTCTCAAACTCCCCGTTCGCGCCAAGGCGGCTCTGGTTAGGATCTTCTTTTACGTCCGGAAGGCTGCCCGCGAAATCAGGGAAACCGTGGGAATAGGTAAGCGAAAAAATCGTCTTTCCGTTATAAGAATCTATCCTGTCGTAATCGAAGCGCAGGTATCCAACAGCAAGGTCGTCGTTGGTAAGCTGTTCCTTCAAAACATACTCGAACATGTGCTTACGGTCGTAGCCCAGCGTGACGGTGAAGTTCGTAAGCCGCTTTACTATGAACGGATGACTTATGTATCCGCCGAATATATCGGACTTGCCCTCTATGCCGAGGTCCACCATGGGCCCCTCGCCGACTATATAATCCGCCTTTATGTAGCGCACGCCGACCCTCGTGCCGGAATCAGCAACCGGAATGGAATAATCTATGCCCATATACGTGGTGCTGTCGGAAGGATTTCCCACAAAATACGTGCCTGAAAAGGTCGAACCTATGAACGGATCCGTGAGGCTCAGGTACGCGCCGTAACGGTCGCGGCTGATTTCCTTGTTGCCGTAATTATTATATTCGAGCGTAAGAGACACCGGCGTCTTATCCTCGGCCGATATGAGCACGTCGGTAGAGCCCGGCTCCTCGCCCTTTGAAAGAACGGCTCTCGTATGCAGCCCAGGCGTGCGGTTTGCCAAAAGCACTGCGCTTTCTATCTCGTCTTCGCTAACGACCTTTCCCTCGAACTCGTCGAACCAATCCATCACGTAGCGCGGCGAGTAATAATCCAGGTTCATATCGCCCTTGCCAACGCCTTCGGGCATAGTGGCCGAAACATTCAACGTGCCGAGGTTGCCTTCAAGCACGGCTATCGTAACTATCGCGGTATCCACCTGCTGCGCCGGCACGTACGCCCTCGCAAGCATCATGCCCTTTGAATGGTAATACGCGGTAATCGCGTCGGCCACGGCCTTGAGGTCGGCGATCGTGTAGAATTTTTTAGTCTCCCACTCCTTCTTAACCTTGAACTCCGCTATCGCCCGCTCTATCTCCGCCTCGCTTACCTCCACGTTGCCTGCTATTACGAACTTTTTCACCTCGATTATTCTGAGGTCGTCATCGGCCGCGTAGAGCGGCGCAGCAAGAAACAGCAGCACGGCTGCCATAACCAATGGAAGGCCCTTGCGAATAAACGATACCGTCATTCTGTCTTCTCCGAATATGTTTTTTTTACTAACTTTACCGCCGCAGCTTAGCGGCCGATGGCGCCGTACTTAACTCAACTTAATTTTACTTAACTTTGCTTAACTTGACTTAAGAACCAGGCTCAGAAAAAAGCGTAACTACGCAGAATAAAAGAGGCTTCCAGGAAACGCGAGTGTCTTAGCCTTTTTACCACATACACAAAAAAGAGTCAAGAAAATTAACATGATGCGCGCCGTATAACAAACCGGTTATCCCCGGCTGCCTTGGACCTATTGACCGGTGTAAAGTAATGGGGTAATATGTAGCATCTTAAAACGCGCTGTATTTTGGAAATATTATCACTTGCTAATTATTTAGAACTGTCATGAAGCGTCAGAGAAATTCATCCTCCAAGGCATCCAAGACCACACCCGACACATTATCGGGCGTGCTTACTCGCTCATTCGAGGGCATTGGCATAGACCACATGCTTAGGGAGTACCGCGTAAAAAAGCTCTGGGAAGATGCCGTTGGAAAGAACATGGCCAGGCACGCAAGGGCCGATAAGCTTAAAAAACAGAGCCTCTACATAACAGCGGAAAACACCGCTTGGGCAAACGAGTTCGTTTACCTTAAAAAGACCGTAATGGAGAAAATAAACTCGCTTGCAAAGGAAGACCTGGTAAAGGAAATAATCGTCAAGACAACAGGGAAAAAGGACGACAAGTTAATTCCGGCAAAAAAACCTTTAAAAACCTTTAAAAAACGAGAGGTTACACCAGAAGAAATCGCCGAGATAAACCGACTTACAGAGGACGTAAAAGACCCTGTTATCCGAAATGCGATGCGAAGAGCAATGACCGAGAGTAAGCGCCGCAATACGGAAGATTAAGTCGCTGCATATAAAGGCTCTTCGACAACGAGCGCCCCGCCCGTATTCGAGCACTCGATCAAAAAAAGCCTGGCACTGCCAGTTTTCTTGAAATATATAAACCTCATGCGCCCTGGATAAAGAGAAGCTGCCTCAAGCTCGCCTAACATCTCAACAAGCCTTTTAACCGGAAAGATAAAACACGCCCTGCCGTTTGGGGCCAGAAGGTATTTAAGAGCCGTTATTAAATCTCGAAGCGTGCCGTGCGTCTCGGCCCTGGCAGCGCGTCTCTTTGCGTCCGGGCTTAGACGCCCCTCGCCTGCCTTTACGTACGGCGGGTTGCATACTACCACGCTAAACGAACCCTTCTTCAAAACCCCCTTTAAGTCCCGCCAGTCTGAATTTATAATATCAATCGTATCCTCTAAGTTATTTCTTTCAACATTCTTCTGAGCCGCAGAAGCGGCCGCTTTGTCTATCTCAACACCAACGGCCATTTTTGGAAGTCCTTTGGCACAAAGCGATAATAGCAGCGCCCCTGAGGCAGCGCCAAGCTCTATAACCGTGTCAGTTGATTTAATAGGGAGAACGAATTCCGAGAGCAGCAGAGTGTCTGTAGTTATTTTCTGCGAAGAGCCTTCGTCTACAAAAACAAAGGGGCCGATACGGTCTTTCTTCATACCGGCCCCTTCACTCGATTAATCAATCCCAAAGCGGATTGAATATTACCCCTGAGAGGAGCTTGGGGTAGAAGTACGTTGACTTTTGCGGCATGAGGAGCCCTGCCTCGGAAATATCTTGCACATCCGAGACCTTTGTCGCGTTCATTATGAACACGGCCTGGTGCTTATCAACCTTACCTGCCTTAAAGGCCTCGTCAGTGTCCTTTATGTAAACGAGATTCTTCTGCTTTTCCTGGTCTTCCTGGCTTATTCCCAGTATCTTATTCAAGATAAGGGAATGGAGCACCGTTACATCAAGTGTCTTATAAAGGTCAGGCATGTCTTTGCCAAACACCTTATCCATTATGCTCTTATCCTTTAGCTTCAAGAGATAGTACGCGTTCTTCTCTTTTGCGTAAAGGCCAAAGGCAGTGATCTTACCGTAGTGCGAATTCATATCGGCAAGGAAGCGCTTTCTCGTATCGGTCTCTATGCCATCGCCGTCGAACGAGTACTCGGTAATGTCAAAGTACTCCTTAGCCTTCTCAAGTGTTTTAGAAAGCGAGAAGCCCTCGACCGAATGCACCACCCTGTGTGTGGGGAATATATCGAGGCCGTCCTCGCCCATGGATGCAAAGTACATCATTACGTAATCAAAGGGCTCGTTACCTCCGGTCTTGCCGGTCTTTTCCCTCATGTAGTTACGGTAGTTAATGGCGGTTTCATAGCGGTGGTGGCCATCTGCTATGAACACCTTCTTATCCTTCATTATCTCTGCAACCTTGGCAATCGCCGCCTCATCGCTGATTTTCCAGACGTTATTTACAACGCCGTCGTCGCCCTTAACGTCCACCATGGGCTCGCCGTGGCGCGCGTTCTCGATTATTCCGGTAACGCGCTTCTCGGCAGCGATATCGGAGGCCTCGGGGAATATGGCGAATATGCAGCTTAAGTTGGCGTTCACTTCCTTCATGAGGCTAAGCCTGTCGGCCTTGGGGCCAGAGAGCGTTTTCTCGTGCGGGAATACAGAGCCCTTACCAAATTCTTCCAACTTGCAAAGCGCGATGAAGCCCTTCCTTGTCCTGATGCGGCCTTCCTTAAGTTTATAGCTCTGCGTGTAGTAAAATATCGACGGCTTTGGTATCTGCTCGAGTATGCCGGTCGATATCCAGGTCTTAAAGTCCTTGGCAGCCCGGGTGTACTTGTTGTTTGTCTCGTTATCTCCCGGGGCCTCCTTCGTAAGGATGAGCTTTATGACATTGCAGTGGTGCCTGTCGTAGAGCTTATTCTGGTATTCCGGAGATATGACGTCGTAAGGCGGCGCCATGACAGGGGTTAGATCCCCAAGCTTCGATAGATTGTACCTTATGCCCTTAAACGGTTTAATAGTTGCCATTACTTTCTATTCTCTCCTTTTCTTTTGATTATTGATATACGTATATGATGGCGCATCAACGCGCCTTTTTGTAACCTACTTTAAAAACCATTTGATGAACTCCTCTGCGCTGTCCCTGACTATCCCGGTAGACGCAGCCTCGGCCTCGCTGTATCCTTTTACATTCGACGGCTTCCACTTTGCGCCAATAGCAGCGTATGGCACTGCCTCACGCGTGTGCGTCTTTATCTCGACAGGTGTCGGGTGGTCGCAAAGCACCATTACCCGGTACTCGCCAAACTTCTTTATGCCTTCCAGCACAGGCCCGACTATCCTTTTATCAAAGTCCTCGATTGCCGTGATCTTATCCTTTAGCGAGCCCTGGTGCCCGGCCTCGTCAGGCGCCTCAACGTGCACGCAGACAAAGTCCTTTGTCTCAAGGGCCTTCAGTGCGTAAGAGGCCTTACCCTCGTAATTTGTATCTATATAGCCGGTAACGCCCGGCACCTTGATTACCTCGAGCCCGGCGCACACGCCAAGGCCGTTTAGGAGATCTACGGCCGATATCATTACGCCGTCTACACCGTAGAGCGACTTCATGGTCGGCATGCTCGGCGCCTTGCCCTGGCCCCAGAGCCATATAGAGTCTGCCGTGTTCTTTCCGGCGAGCCTTCGCTCTTCGTTAACCGGATGCTGCCTAAGTAGCGGCGCCGCACCCTCCATTAAGACGCGAAGCTTATCGGAGCCGTCGCCGCTTGGCAGATAGTCGCGTATGCCCTGTCCGCTTATGTCATGCGGCGGCGTGGTCTTTGGCGCATCCTTGCCTCCTGCCCACACCATTATATGCCGATACGATTTGCCGGCGTAAAACCTGACGCCTCTATTAGAGAACTTGTCATCTAGCATCTCGATTAGCCGCGCGCCCTCTTCAGTCGAGATGTGGCCGGCGCTATAGTCGCGCATGTAGAACTTTCCGGCGGACAAATCCAGGCTTACGAAGTTACAACGGTAGGCAACGTCCGTTGGTTCGAGCTTAATCCCAAGGCTCGCTGCCTCTATCGGCGCTCTACCGCTATAGTACTTACGCGGGTCGTAGCCAAGGATACTCATGCTCGCAACGTCGCTTCCAGGCGGATAGCCCTCGGGCACGGATTTATAGAGCCCTGTCTCGCCGTTTGCTGCTACGAAGTCCATGTTCGGGGTCTTTGCGTGCTCCAAAACAGTCTTGCCGCCAAGCGAAGCAATCGGCTTATCCCCCATACCGTCGCCTATAAGTATTGCGTACTTCATGTTACAACCCCATTGCCTTTATGATGTCTTTAAGCTTTGGCTTTACCTTCACCGGCTTTGCCGAGCTCGCTATCGCAGTATCAGGATCCTTTAAGCCGTGGCCTGTAAGCGTGCACACGATTGTGTCGCCATCCTTTACCACGCCCTTCTTCTTCATCTTTATCACACCTGCGAGAGAGGCCGCGCTCGCGGGCTCACAGAATACGCCCTCTCTGGAGGCAACAATCTTATAGGCCTCGATTATCTCGTCGTCAGTGACCAAATCGATTACGCCGCCGCTTTCGTCCCTTGCGGCAATGGCGCTCTTCCAGCTCGCGGGGTTGCCGATCTTAATGGCAGTGGCGATTGTCTTTGGATGCTCGACAGGAGCGCCAAGCACTATTGGAGCTGCCCCTGCTGCCTGAAACCCCATCATCTTCGGAAGCCCCGTTATATACCCCTTTTCCTTATACTCCTTGTACCCTTTCCAGTAGGCCGTAATGTTGCCTGCGTTGCCAACGGGCAGGAAGTGATAGGTCGGCGCGTGCCCGAGATGCTCAGACACCTCGAATGCCGCTGTCTTCTGGCCTTCTATCCTGAACGGGTTTATGGAGTTGACCATGGTGACCGGATACTTCTCGGTAACCTCTTTCACTATCGTAAGCGCTTCGTCAAAGCCGCCGCTTATCTCCAATACAAGAGCTCCGTGTATCATTGCCTGCGAAAGTTTTCCAAGCGCGATGTTACCCTCCGGAACGAGCACATACGCCCTCATCCCGGCCGATGCGGCGTACGCTGCTGCTGCGGCAGATGTATTCCCGGTAGAGGCGCAGATTACGGCCTTACTTCCGGCCTCCCTTGCCTTTGAAACGGCAAAGGTCATGCCGCGGTCCTTGAAAGAACCCGTGGGGTTTAGCCCCTCGAACTTGAAAAGTATTCGAACGTCCCCGAGTATGTCCCTTAAGTTCGAGGCCTCGATTAGCGGCGTGTTGCCCTCGCCAAGCGTTGTTATCGCATCTTCCTTTATCTCGGGCAGGAATTCCCTGAACTCGCGTATTACGCCTCTCCAGAGGCCTTTTCTAAGAAGCTCCACCTTAACTCTCCTCTATGCGGATGACCATGGTCTTGTCCGTTATGATATCCATCTTTTCGATTTGTGCTATGGAAGCCGTAATCTCTCTTTCGAATGCCGAATGCGTTATGATAACGAGCGGCACAGCTCCGCCGTGCTCGTCCCTGCCCTTTTGTATGACAGAGAGTATGCTTATGTTATGGGAGCCGAGCACTCCTGCGATTTTCGATAGCACTCCCGGGATATCCTTTGCCGAGAACCTGAGATAATAGGACATCTCTATGTCCGCCATCTTCTTTATCGGATAAGACTTAATGGCCTCGGCCGTATAGCCAAGGGGAAGGGCGCACTTCACGCCGCTTGTGATGCTCCTTGCCATGTCCATTATGTCGGCTACAACCGCGCTTGCGGTAGCCATCATTCCCGCGCCCCTGCCGTAGAAAAGCACGGGGCCGACTGCATCGCCGTTTATGTGCACGGCGTTTAGAACACCGTCGACCGCGCTAAGAAGGTGCTTCTCGGGTATCATCGTCGGATGCACCCTGGCCTCTATGGTCGTACCGTCGGACTTGGCTATTGCAAGAAGCTTTATCCTATAGCCGAGTTCCTTCGCGTACTCTATATCCATATCCGTTATTCGGCTAATGCCTTCGGTGTAGATGTCGTTATGCGTGACGTATGTGCCGTAGGCGATGTTTATGAGTATGGCGAGCTTATGGGCCGTGTCTATGCCTTCGACATCATAAGTTGGATCTGCCTCTGCGTACCCAAGCTTCTGTGCTTCTTTAAGAACGTCGGCAAATGCGCCACCCTCGTTGGTCATCTTCGTAAGGATAAAGTTAGCTGTGCCGTTTATTATGCCGTAGATGGACTCAATCCTGTTTGCGGCAAGCCCTTCCCTTAGCCCCTTTATGACCGGTATGCCGCCGCCAACACTTGCCTCGAACCCTATGCAAACGCCTTTCTTTGCGGCAAGCTCGAATATTTCCTTTCCGTGCGCCGAGAGAAGCGCCTTGTTCGCGGTGACAACGTGCTTGCCGTTCTCTATTGCCTTGATGATAAAGTCCTTGGCAATGGTAGTGCCGCCTACAAGCTCGACAATAACAGAAACCTCCGGGTCGTTTAACACGGCATTTGCGTCGTCGGAGAGAACTCCGTTTGCAAAGTCAATGCCTCTATCGCGCTTTAAGTCCTTGTCAGCGGCCATCTTAAGCGCAAGCTCGACCCCGAGCTTTGCCTTTATGACATCCGCATTGCCAAGAAGCACCCTGGCAACCCCCGTGCCAACGGTGCCAAGCCCGATGAGACCTACGTTTATTTTTTTGCTCATTACCTGATGAGACCTTTCTATTTTTTCGGCGGCCCGAGCTCGAGGGCGCGCTTTATCCCTCTTGCGGCCTGCCTCGTTCTGTGCTCGTTCTCGACAAGAGCAAGCCTCACGTACTCGTCCCCGTACTCGCCAAAGCCGATACCCGGAGAGACAGCGACCTTGCCTTCCTTTAAAATGAACTTAGAGAACTCAAGAGAGCCCATGTGGCGAAACGCCTCAGGAATACGCGCCCAGACAAACATCGTTGCCTTCGGCTTCTCAAGCGGCCACCCGGCCTTTGTAAAGCTCTCGACCATGACGTCGCGCCTTTCGCGATACAGCTCGCTTATCTCGTGCACGCATTCCTGAGGGCCGTTTAAGGCGATAATGGCCGCTATCTGTATGGGCTGGAACATGCCGTAGTCAAGATAGCTCTTTATCCTTGTGAGCGCATTGACTATCCTTTTATTGCCCACACAAAAGCCGATTCTCCATCCCGGCATGTTATAGGACTTGGAAAGCGTGAATATCTCGACCCCTACGTCCTTTGCTCCAGGTACTTCCAGAAAGCTCGGGGCCTTGTACCCGTCGAAGACGATGTCTGCATACGCAAGGTCGTGTATGACTATCATGTCGTGCTCTTTGGCGAAGGCTACTATCTTTACGAAGAACTCCCTGTCCACAACCTCTGTTGTCGGGTTGTGCGGGAAGTTGATTATAAGGATTTTCGGCTTTGGCCACGCCTCTTTTGTCGCCTTCGTAAGCTCGGCAAAGAAGTCAACGCCCGGAAGGAGCGGAATGCCGCGTATATCGCCTCCTGCGATAATAACAGAATACGCGTGTATCGGATAAGTCGGGTTTGGCACGAGCACCAAATCCCCCGGGCTTGTGATTGCGAGCACAAGATGCGCAAGCCCTTCCTTTGAGCCTATTGTGGCAACCGCCTCTGTGTCAGGGTCTATGTCAACATCGTAGCGGCGCTTGTACCAGTCCGCTATCGCGCCCCTAAGCTTCGGTATGCCCTTTGAAAGCGAATACCTGTGGTTCTTGGGGTTGTGTATCGCCTCCTCGAGCTTATCTACGATATGCTTCGGGGTTGGCTGGTCAGGGTTGCCCATGCCAAGGTCTATGATGTCCTCACCGCGTTTTCTTGCCGCAGTCCGAAGGCTTATGACCTCGTTAAACACGTATGGCGGAAGCCGCTTTATCCTATAAAATTCTTCCATTGTCCTTATCCTTACTTTACGTACACGCCTTCGGCGTTGTACGAACTTCTTACAAAAGGCCCTGAGTACGCCCTCTTTATGCCAATCGATACCGCGTACTCCTCGTACTCCTTAAAAACATCCTCTGCCACGTATTCCTTCACCGGAAGGCTCTCTCTTGTCGGCTGAAGGTACTGGCCGATAGTAACCGCGTCTATGTTTATCGCGGCCAGGTCGTTTAAAAGTTTCCTTACCTCTTCCTTTGTCTCGCCAAGCCCGACCATCAGCCCTGACTTGGTGAACGCGCCGCGCTTCTTTGCCTCGGAAATAATACTTAGCGAGGTCTTATAATCAGCGCCCGGCCTGACCGTCTTGTAGAGCGGCTCAACCGTCTCGACGTTGTGGTTAAATACGTCGGGCTTTTCCTGTAACACAATGTCGAGCGCCTCGACAGAGCCTCCAAAATCAGGGGTTAGCACCTCGATTGTCGCCTCCGGGAGCGCGCGCCTGATTTCTCGTATCGTAAGAGCGAACTGCATGGCGCCGCCGTCCTTTAAATCGTCCCTCGTAACCGATGTAACGACAACGTGCCTTAGCCCCATTTCCTTTGCAGCAGCCGCAACATCGGCCGGCTCGTTCACATTCAGCGCGAGCGGGGCCGCATCCTTCTTAACGCTGCAAAACCCGCACGTCCGGGTACACACGCCGCCAAGTATCAAAAACGTCGCCGTGGGCTTTGAGAAGCACTCGCCGATGTTCGGGCACCGCGCTGACTCGCACACGGTATTTAAGCCGCGGCTTCTTAAGGCGCGCTTTATCTCATGGAGCCCGGCCAGGTTGCCAAGCGGACGCCTAAGATGCGACGGAAGCCTTTTTCTTTGTCCCTGTGCCGCGTTATCTATCTTACCTGCCATTTTACCAAACCCGCAAAAACAAGACTTAAAAACATAACATTTTCCGACAAAAATTACAATATCGGCCTTTATATTAAAGGCCGATACTTTGCCGCATCCAACCTCTTATTTTTAAAGGCTTTTTACGGCCTACGCTTCCTTCATTGCAGCTACGAGGGCAGTGAGCATCTCATCTACGTCCTTGCGCTTTACATTAAGTGGCGGAACAAAGCGAAGCACAGTATCGCAGGTGCAGTTAATGAGCACGCCCTTGTCCATGCATTTTTTCACGATATCCGCGCCGGGCTTTGTGAGTTCCATGCCGATGATGAGCCCCTTGCCGCGAATGTCTTTTATAAAGGTGAATTCCTTTTTAAGGGCCTTGAGCTTACGCATGAGGTACGTTCCAACGCGCTTACAGTTATTAAGGAGCTTCGGGTTCTTGTACTCGTTTACAGCAGCTATCGCGGCAGCGGTAGCAAGGAAGTTACCTCCGAATGTCGAGGCATGGCTTCCGGGCTTGAAGGCCTCCGCCACTTTATCGGTTGCAAGCATCGCGCCTATGGCAACACCCCCGGCAAGCCCCTTTGCAAGCGTCATGATATCCGGGGCTACACCGTAGTTCTCGTAGGCAAAGAGAGTCCCTGTTCTGCCCATACCCACCTGCACCTCGTCGAAGATGAGAAGTATGCCGTGCTCGTCGCATATCGAACGGAGTTCTTTTAGGTAACTCTCCTTTGGCACGTTCACGCCGCCTTCTCCCTGTATGGGTTCGAGCATGATTGCCGCTGTCTTATCGGTTATTGCGGCTGCAGCTGCCCGCGCATCGTTAAACGGCACATAGGAGAATTTTTCTATGAGCGGCTCAAATCCCTCCTGAATTTTCTTTTGCCCGGTCGCTGCCATTGCGGCCATGGTTCTGCCGTGAAAGCTCTTCTCGAGGCTTACGACATGGTAGCGCGGGCTGCCCTTTACGCTAAAGTATTTACGCGCAAGCTTTATCGCGGCCTCGTTTGCCTCTGCGCCCGAGTTGCAAAAGAACGCCTTACCCGCAAACGAATTCTCGCAAAGCATTTTCGCAAGCTCTGACTGCGTTTCTATGTGAAAGAGGTTCGAAGTATGCACGAGCTTTCCAGCCTGCTCCTTTATGGCCTTGACCACCTTGGGATGCGAATGCCCGAGGTTACACACCGCAAGCCCGGCAACAAAGTCAAGATACTCTTTGCCGTCGGCGTCCCATAGCCTTGCGCCCTTGCCCTTTACGAACGCCACAGGAAAGCGGCGGTACGTATCCATCACGTATTTACCCGTAAGCTCGATTATGTCTTTATTGGCCATCTTGTTTTACATCCTCCATTTCTTCCTATGGAACTAAACACCTTGCGCTGATACCAGCCCCTGCTATGCCGCAGAGAACGTCATGCGTTTTCATTTCTGCCCGACGCAGAAGATCTTTGCAACATCTTGCACAGCCATGCCGCGAACATGCCCGAGGCAATGGGAACAATAAAAAATATCGCCACAAAAAACGTTACTACCATATAGGCCATCCCTGCCCACTGGTCCAGTTCAGGGCCTTGCGTCATCCAAAATACAAACCCTCCTATGACACACAGCGTAAAAACAAACAGAACAATATTTCTAAAAACATAGGACCCGGATATCGAACTCGAAAAGATTCCAAGGGATATCACAAGCCATATCAGAAACAAGAACACGAAGAGCCCGAAACTCGCCGCCGCATTAAAAGGAGGACCATCAGATATAGCGGCCGCCAACGACGCGATACAGATAAAAATCACCAGGCCGTTTCGAACCGTCCGCACCGGCCCCTCATCGTTACGCTCGGTCTTTTCGTCAATCGGCTCTGTCATAGCGCCATCCTGATTTTATTATTCGAAAAAAACAGGCGGCCAAATCGCCGCTTTGCCATAGCTTAGCCCTACCCCATCTTCTTAAATGCCATCACAACGCGCTCTATGCCCGAGTAGTCCTTCTTTACGACAATATTGTCGTACGCCCCGCTCTCTCTTATTATGCCCTCGACTCCACGCACCTGGTCGTAGCCGACTTCCATAATAAGCGCGCAGCCCGGCTTAAGGTACGTGGCCGCCCCCTGTACCAGCCTCCTTATGACGTCGAGGCCGTCGGTGCCGCCGTCGAGCGCGAGCCTCGGCTCGAAGTCCTTGACCTCCTCCTCGAGCGTAGATATGACATTGCTCGCAACGTAGGGCGGGTTGGCCAGTATAAGGTCGAACCTGCCCTCGAGGTTTTGTTCCCTCAAGGGCTCGAACAGGTCTCCCTCGAGACACTCTATGTTTTCATAAACTCCGTTTAGAAGCGCGTTCTTAACGGTCGTCTCCACGGCATCTGGAGAAATATCTGTCGCAATGACCTTTACGTCCGGAAACTCGACAGCCACCGACACCGCTATGCAGCCGGAGCCGGAACAGATGTCCAGGACAAACGGCGACGAGGACACGCCCTTTGCCTTGAGCATTGCAAGCGCCTCGCCCACAAGAATCTCTGTCTCGGGCCTTGGTATCAGCACGCCGGGGCCCACCATAAAATCGCGCCCCATGAACTCCGTTTCGCCTATGATGTACTGGAGCGGCTCCTTGTACTTCCTTCTTCTTACCCACTCGCCGATTATGGCCTTGCATCCCGGATGCACAGGGCGCGAACCGTAGGCCTTGACGTCGGCTGGACGAAGGCTTAATGCCGAGGCCACCATCAAAAGCGCTTCGCGCTGCCACTCCTCCACCTCGGCAAGCTTAAGGCTGTCTTCTGTCCATTTAAGGAGTTCAAAAACGGTTAAGAGCGGCGTCTGGTCCATCTTCTATTTACGGATGTGTATGACCGTGCCGATGCCGGTGTCGGTAAAGACCTCGAGTAGCACGGCATGAGCAACCCTTCCGTCGATTATATGGGCGGCCGATACCCCGCTTGCAACAGTCTCCATACAGCACTTTAGCTTGGGCACCATGCCGCCGGTTGCCACCTTCTTCATCATAAGAGAGCGCGTCTCGGAAAGATTAAGCGAAGATATGAGCTGGCCGTTCTTATCGAGCACGCCCGGGACGTCGGTAAGAAGGATTAGTTTCTCGGCCTTAAGAGCGGTTGCGACCTTGCCCGCGACGTAATCTGCGTTTATGTTATACGTTCCTGCCGCATCGTCGGTGCCAATGGGCGCGATTACCGGTATATAGTTGCTCTTTTCTAACGTCTCTATGATATGCGGGTTTATAACCTCGACCTCTCCGACAAGGCCCATGTCGTCCTTGCCCTTAAGCTTCTTTGCCTTAATGAGCCCGCCGTCCTTGCCCGAGAGCCCGATTGCCTTGCCGCCAAAGAGGTTTATGAGCCCGACGATTTCCTTGTTTATCTTTCCGCCAAGCACCATCTCGACTACTTCCATGGTCTCGGCATCTGTTACGCGTATGCCCTTTACGAACTTGCTTTCCTTGCCAAGCTTTGTAAGCAGGCTTCCTATCTGAGGGCCGCCGCCGTGCACGATAACCGGGTTTATGCCGACGTACTTCATCAGCACGACGTCGCGGGCAAAGCTCTTTTTCAAGCCCTCCTCGGTCATCGCGCTGCCGCCGTACTTTATGACCACGGTCTTGTTGTAGAACTTCTTTATGTAAGGCAGCGCTTCAAGAAGTACCTGAATCTGGTCGTTGATTATGGGTTTATGCGTGCCTCCGGGCTCTTCCATTTTTATTGCACCCCCGCTGTTGTTAGTGTGCGGCATATTAGAGTATATAACGCGACAGGTCCTCATCCTTGAGGATAGCCGCGAGCCTCTCTCTTACGTACTTTTTATCTATCTCGATTTTCTTTTTTCCCATGTCAGGGGCGTCAAAGGATATCTCATCGAGCACCCTTTCAAGCACCGTATGAAGACGCCTTGCCCCTATGTTCTCGGTCTTGTCGTTAACCTCGGTTGCAATCACCGCAAGCTCCTCTATCGCGTCCGGCAGAAACCTTATCTCAACGCCCTCGGTCTCGAGCAGCGCCTCGTACTGCTTTATGAGCGCGTTTCTCGGCTCAGTTAAAATTCTCACAAAATCCTCTTTCACAAGCGGCTGAAGCTCGACGCGTATCGGGAACCGTCCCTGAAACTCAGGGATCAGGTCCGACGGCTTGACTATATGGAACGCGCCCGAGGCTATAAAAAGCACGTGGTCTGTCTTGACCATGCCGTACTTCGTGTTCACCGTCGAGCCCTCGACTATCGGAAGCAAATCCCGCTGCACACCTTCTCTCGAAACATCGGGGCCCTGGGCAGAGGACTTGCCCGCTATCTTATCTATCTCGTCAATGAACACGATGCCCGACTGCTCGACCCTCTCGATTGCGCTCTTCGAGACCTTATCCATGTCGATTAAGCGCTGGGCCTCTTCCTGCGTAAATATTTCGAAGGCCTCTTTGACCTTCACCTTTCTTCTACGCGTCTTCTTCGGGAAAAGCCCGGAGAAGGCGTCCTTAAGGTTCATGTCCATTTCTTCCATGCCTGCTGCCGAGAATATCTCAATCATCGGCATCTTCTTCTCCGTCTGCTCTATCTCGATAGGCCTGTCGTCCAACTTGCCTTCCCGAAACATCATGCGAAACTTTTCTCTCGTGGCCTTCTTCTGCTCGGTCTCGGCCTCGACGTCTCTAGTACCCTCTTCAAAGCGCGGCGAATAAGCGGCCCTAACAGGCTCAGCGGACGGCAAAAGCGCATCGAGCACGCGCTCCTCGGCATTCTCCCTTGCCTTCACGAGCACGCTCTTTGTCTCCTCGTCCCTCACCATCTTAACGGCAAGTTCGGCAAGGTCGCGTATGATGCTCTCAACGTCTCTGCCGACATAGCCAACTTCCGTGAACTTACTGGCCTCGACCTTTATAAACGGCGCCTCGGCAAGGCGGGCAAGCCGCCTCGATATCTCGGTCTTTCCCACACCGGTTGGGCCAATCATTATGATATTCTTTGGCGCAATTTCGTCCCTAAGCTCGGGCCTTACCTGCTGGCGCCTCCACCTGTTACGAAGAGCTATGGCAACGGCCCGCTTCGCCTCTTTCTGGCCGATGATGTATTTATCTAACTCCGATACTATCTCTCTTGGCGTAAAGCTCTTCACCTAAGCTATCTCCTCTATGCTTATCGAATCGTTGGTGTATATGCAGACCTCTGCGGCCATCTTCATGGCCTCGATAGCGATGTCCTTTGCGCTAAGCTCGGTGTGGCGAATGAGCATCTTCGCAGCGCTTATGGCATATGGCCCGCCTGAGCCTATGGCCGCAATGCCTTCCTCAGGCTCTATTACGTCGCCGCTACCCGATATGATGTAGCTTGCGTCCTTGTCCGCAACAAGCAAAAGCGCTTCGAGCCTTCTTAGCACCCTGTCCGTTCTCCAGTCCTTTGCAAGGTCAACAACGGATTTCTTGAAGTTTCCTCTGTGCTCGTCAAGCTTTGCCTCGAACTTGTCGAATAAAGTAAGCGCGTCCGCTGTGGAGCCCGCAAACCCTGCAAGCACAGCTCCGGCGCGCATGGTGCGGATTTTCACAGCTCCTTTTTTAACGACAGTATTGCCAAGTGTAACCTGCCCGTCCCCTGCGAGAGCGACCTTGCCATTTCTACGTATGGCGACTATGGTAGTGCCGTGGAATTTTTCCATGTCTCTCTCTCTCCGAATTCAATCCTTTATATCGGCCCTCGGGTGCGCCTTGTCATAGACGCGCATGAGGCCTTCTAGCGACACGCTTGTGTAGCGCTGCGTTGTCGATAAGCTCGAGTGCCCAAGAAGCTCTTGAATAACGCGCAAATCAACGCCCCTGTCCAAGAGATGCGTTGCGAACGTATGGCGCAGCGAATGCGGCGTCGGGTTCTTTGCAATAGCGCCGAGGAACGTGTACTTTTTCAGTAACCGCTGCACGCTTCTCTGCGCTATGGGCTTTTTGTCTGCCGCGCCCGCAGTTATAAGCGGCTCTATATCAGTAGCCCCGCTTCTTTCCGTATCAAGATACCTGCGAAGCGCCTTCAATGCCTCGTCGCCTGCCGGGCAAATCCGCTCCTTCGAGCCCTTGCCAAGCACACGCAAAGTGCCTGTAGAAAAATCCACGTCCTTTATCTTTAGCCCCGTAAGCTCGCTTACGCGAAGCCCTGAGGAGTAAAGAAGTTCGAGAATGGCCGCATCCCTAAGCATGCGTGCCTGCTCGGCCTGCTTTACGCCGCCCTTTGAAAGCGACTTTCTACGCTCTTCCGGAGCATCCACGAGCGCGAATGCCTCTTCAACACTCAAGACCGTCGGCAGTTTTTTATCGGCCCTTGGAAGCGTTATGAGCGCCGCCGGGTCTTTCTTTAGCAATCCTTTTTTAAGCGCGAAACCAAAGAGGCTTTTTATTGCCGAGAGCTTTCTCGCAATAGAGGCCTTCTTCATGGTGCCGTGAAGGCTTGCGCCGTAGGCCGTTATATCGTCTTCGGTTATATCCTGGGAAGCGGCGTCATCCCCTGCCCCGGAATAAATAAAGTCGGCAAACATGGCGAGATCCCGCCGGTATGCGCCGACCGTGTTAACAGAGGCCGCTTTCTCGACCTCCATGTACTTTATGAAGTTATCGATAAACACCCTTAGGTCAGGGTTTTTTTCCATTGCGCCCCCATAGAAGCCTTATAACATCTAACTGGCGAGATTTCAACGGAAAAATGCGGTTTGCCAAAGGTTTTTGCACAGGGGGCTGGCTGACGGCTTCAGGGCACGAAATCGCACCCTCCGAAGTTGAAATCATTTTAATATCTCTCTATTCTCCAAAGCCCTGTGTCGTTGTCCTGGGAGAAACGTATCTCGAAAGTGATTTCCTTTTCCGCGCCCTTGAACATTTGCTTCCTGGTAACCAGATATGTGGCAGTATAATCAGCAGCCCAATCTAAACGCGGCTCGCCCATCTCGGACGCAGCAAGAGAGAGCGTGCCGTTGGACTTCATGATTTCATAAAGCTTCCTATACTTCTCCCTTGAACGCGGCTCTACAAACTCGAGCGCGCCGTTTATGTCTCCTCTGGCAAGCGCTGCCTTAAGCCCGTTCCATACTGGTTTGATTTCCGCATCAAGCTCATCCTCGGTTATAACGGCAACTGCGCCGACCCCAATAGAAACTGCTCCATCGGACAAAAACTCCTTGCTAATAGGGGTATAAAAACCCGGCTGCTTATATTCATGATAAAACCCTAACAGCCCTGTACCGGACGTATCTACCACTCCATCCCCCTCAAAATCCCACTCATAATGATAAGGTGAATTTTTATAATCAGGATTACCCACCTCTACCCTTGCCACACCCGTTTTCTTGGAAATAACCGCAAACTCAGGATTAACCGGCATTTCCCCAGGCTGGGAATTCGTGGGGTCGTCCATATACCTGACCGTTACCGAGTCAACTGCCTTATACCCGCAGGCATCGGTTGCAGTAGCTGTAAACACAGCCTCGCTTACATAACCGCTAAGGTTAGAATTGGCAGGCATTGACATCATGCCGCCAAACTGTCTGCCACTCTTATAAACGCGCTTCTTCCGGCCATGGCCGTTATCCACCTTGATGTCCATCATGCCCTGTGCGTTATAAAGCTCGCCCTTTAGTAAAAAGGTCGAAATCCGTGACGCGCCTGTTTGCGGCTCGGTGATTTTCACCTCAAGGCAGTTTGCCGAGCAGAAGATGCTTACATTCAACGTGCCGCCCGGGCCGCTTGCAAGCTTTACATCCAGCGTATTGGCCTCAGCGAGCGTCACGTTTCTCTCGATTTTCTCGACCTTCTGGTTAAAGTCGCTTTCTTTGATTACCTCGCTGCCGTTTAGCGTAATCGAGCCCGAGCTTATGCGGCCAAGCCCAAGCGTGCCGTTGTTTTGTACGACCATCTTGTACGTCGCCCCTGTGTTGCAGGACTTGAAGCTGTCCGAGTAGACATCAGGCTTACCCACTGTGCGGGAATATTTCTTTGTAAAGAGCGGCGGATTCTCGGCAAAGGCAGGGAGCGAAAAAAGACATATTGCTATGAAAGCGGCTACGGGAAAAGACCTGAAAAACACAGCCATGACAACCTCCGTAAAAGGTTTTAACGGCATACAGCCAAACGCTCTTTATTATAATACAAAACAACAAAACCCCAAACCACATTATTCAGAAAGCCGCAAAACAAAACAGCCGCGCCCAAAGGGCGCGGCTGCGATAATGCCGATACTATCGTCAACAAATCACTCTATCGCGCTTCCAAACCTGGAGAACCTGACATCCCCGCCAACCGGGTCCTTTGACCAGTATATCCTCCACGCCTTGCCCTTTATCTCGCTTATGCGAACAGGGCCCCAGACCCTGCTATCGGAGCTGTTATTTCTATTATCGCCCATGACAAAGACCGAGCCTTCCGGGACATTGAACTTGGCGAAGTTGCCGTCATCGGCAAGAGGCACGGGCTTGAACACTACATACGGCTCATTCACAGGCTTGTCGTTTACGTACACGACATTGGCCTTTAACTCAACTGTATCGCCGCCAAGGGCTATGACCCTTTTTATAAAGTCCTTTGTCCTGTCGGTCGGAGGACGAAACACTATGATATCGCCCCGCTCGATATTACCCCAGTAGGGAAGCATCTCGGAGTCCATCACCGGAAGCGCAAACACCGGAACGCCGCCGACCTTGAAGACCGTCCACCCGAGTATCGTGGCCTTTGGCCTCTGCAGCCCGTAGGCGTATTTCTTTACAAGGAGATGGTCTCCTATGAGAAGCGTATCCTCCATGGAACTAGACGGTATCTTAAAGGCCTGCACAACGAAACAGCGTATGAAGAGCGCCAGCACTATTGCTATTGCCACGGCCTCTATTATCTCGCGCACAACGCCCTTTTTCTTCTTTTCCCCGCGCTTGAACACACCGAGTATGCCTTTTAAAATTCCCTTTAACACACGCTTCCTCCCGGCTGCCGCCTCTTAATCGACCTTCAAAACCGCAAGAAACGCCTCTTGCGGCAGGTCCACCTTGCCGACCTGCTTCATCCGCTTCTTGCCTTCCTTCTGCTTTTCAAGGAGCTTACGCTTTCTCGATATGTCGCCGCCGTAGCACTTCGCGGTAACGTTTTTTCTGATGGCCTTTACCGTTTCCCTGGACACCACCTTGGTGCCGATCGCCGCCTGTATCACTATCTCGAACATCTGTCTGGGAATAAGTTCCTTCATCTTCTCGCAGAGGTCTCTGCCCCTGTAAAAAGCCTTGTCGCGCGGCACGATAAGAGAAAGCGCGTCCACCGCCTGGCCGTTTATAAGGATATCGAGCTTTATAAGGTCGCCGACCTTGTACTCATGGTACTCATAATCCATCGAGGCGTAGCCGCGTGTCAAGGTCTTCAACTTGTCGAAGAAGTCGAGCACGACCTCGCAAAGCGGCATCTCGTAGACAAGCATCACGCGCGTCGGGGTAAGGTACTTTATCTCCCTCTGTATGCCGCGCTTGCCTTCGCAAAGGCCAAGCACTGCGCCGAGGTACTCAGACGGCATGTGCACCGAGGCAAGTATGTATGGCTCCTCGATTTTGGCTATGTGCTGCGGCGGCGGAAGCTTCGTCGGGTTCTCTATGTCCATGACCTCGCCGCTCGTTAACGTGACCCTGTATATGACCGTCGGAGCGGTTGTTATGAGCTCGAGCGCGTACTCCCTTTCGAGCCTCTCCTGGATTATTTCCATGTGAAAGAGACCGAGGAAACCGCACCTGAAGCCGAAGCCCAGCGCAAGCGATGTCTCTGGCTCGTAGGTAAATGCCGCGTCGTTTAGCCTTAGCCGCTCGACCGCCTCTTTCAGGTTCTCGTACTGCGCGCTGTCTATCGGATAAAGCCCGGAAAACACCATGGGCTTGACGGCCTTGTACCCGGGAAGCGGCTCTATTGCCGGATTATCCGCTGTCGTTATGGTATCGCCGACCTTTGTGTCGCGAACTTCCTTTATGCCTGCCGAAAATATGCCCACCTCTCCGGGGCCAAGCGACTCTATCTCTCTTGGGTGCGGGGCAAATACGCCGACCATGTCGACGTCAAAGGTCTTGCCCGTTGCCATGAACTTTATTTTCGCGCCCTTTTTAATCTCTCCGTCCATCACGCGCACCTGCACGACAACGCCGCGGTAGGCGTCGTACCAGCTGTCGAAGATAAGGGCCTTAAGCGGCGCGTTTCTCTCGCCCTTCGGCGAAGATATGCGCTCGACTATGGCCTCCAGTACCTCTTTGATGCCCTTGCCTTCCTTGGCGCTCGTTAGAACGGCATCGCTTGCGTCGAGGCCAAGTATTTCCTCTATCTCGGCCTTTATGCGCTCGGGGTCGGCGTTGGGAAGGTCTATCTTGTTTAAGACCGTAAATATGTCCAGCCCCACGTCCGCCGCCGTGTAGAGATGCGCCAGTGTCTGAGCTTCAACGCCCTGGGATGCGTCTACGACGAGGATCGCGCCTTCGCATGCCGACAGGCTCCTGCTCACCTCGTAACTGAAGTCCACGTGCCCTGGCGTGTCTATGAGGTTTAAGATATAGTCCTTGCCGTCGAGGGCCTTGTAGTTAAGGCGCGCTGTCTGGGCCTTGATGGTGATGCCGCGCTCCCTCTCAAGCTCCATCTTGTCCATGAACTGGTCCTTCTTCTCTCTCGTGCTTATGGCGCCGGTCATTTCGAGAATACGGTCCGAGAGCGTGGATTTTCCGTGGTCAATATGGGCTATTATGGAAAAGTTACGTATCTTTGTCTGGTCTACCATCTGCCTTCTTTCCATGTGGCGGTCAATATAATATTCTAAGGCATGGGTATTTCAAAGTCAAAAGGAATATGGTGCCTGCCCTCGCAGACAAGCAAAACGGCGCATCCGGCCAGTACGCGCCGGATGCGCCGTAAAACCCGCCCAAACAGGGCTTACAGCTACTTCTTCTTTGCGCCGCCCTTCTTTGCTGCGCCGCCGGATTTATAGTTCCTTATAAGCTCTGCGGCCTTCTGGTTGCCCTTCTTGATGGCAACGTCGTAGGCCGTCTCGCCCTTGTCATTCTTTATCGACTTGTCCGTGCCTGCGTCGAGAAGCGCCTTTACTATCTCGGTATTGCCCTTGTCAGCGGCCCAGAAAAGAGCGGTCGAGCCGTAGGAATCCTTAGCGTTGACCTTCGCGCCCTTCTTTAAAAGAAACTTCACATTATCCAGAGACCCGTGGTCAGCGGCGTAGATAAGCACCGTGTACCCCACACTATCGGCGTCGTTAACATCGGCCCCTGCCTTTACGAGAAAATCGATATCCGCGCTTGGCATCTTTCCGGCTGCCCAGAGTATGGCCGTAAACCCGAACTCATCCCTTGCCTTTATGTCAGCGCCGCTCGAGATAAGAAGCCTCATCACTTCGCCGTGGCCCTTCATGGCCGCGTTTATAAGCGGAGTGGCCCCGAGCACGCCAATTACATTGACATTCGCGCCTTTTTTTATCAGCTCGCGCGCCTTGGCGGTATCGCCTTCAGAGGCCGCGTTAAGAAGATTGGTATCAATGGCGCTTATATCCGGCAAAGCCGCGGAAATACCTTTGCCGCCCAACGCATCCGCGGCCTCGGTCTTGCCGTTACGCTCAGCTATCTCGGCTGCGGTCTCTCCGTCCTTTGTCTTTGCCGAGGTATCTGCCCCGCTTCCGACAAGGAACTTGACTATAGTAACGTGCCCCATGCTTGCCGCCCAGTGAAGCGGCGTCCATCCCTCTTTGTCCCTTTTCTCTATGGCCGCGCCCTTCTCTACCAGCACGCGTGTTATGGAAAGGTTTCCGGTGTACGCAGTCCTGTGGAGCGGCGCAAAGCCGTACTCATCGTCAGCTGCGTTTACATCGGCGCCCTGGTCTATGAGGGACTTAACAAGCGCCACATCGTTTTCGTAGGCGGCCTCGAGGAGCCTGTCCGTAACGCTTCCGGACGAGGCCGGGGTCGCGGCCGAAGAAGAGGTTATGCCCTTTAGCAGGTTAGCCACATCCGTGCGGTTATTCTGCACGGCGTAATCGAGCGGAGTGCTGCCGCCGCTCTCAACGGCATTGGGATTTGCGCCGCGGTCCAGGAGCAGCCTCGTAACGTCGGCAAACCCCATCATCGCGCTCCAGTGAAGCGGCGTCCAGCCCATGTTGTCCGCCTGCTCTATGTTCGCGCCCTTATCGAGAAGGAGCCTCACCACCTCAAGATTTCCCTTGTAGGCCGAGCGGTGGAGCGGAGCATAGCCTGAGGAATCCTTCGCGTTCACGTCCGCGCCCTTGCCTATCAGGGCCTTTATCGCAGCAAGGTCTTTGCCGTAAGAGGCGTCCAGAAGCTCGGTATCGAGCGCGGCTGTATCGGGAACGTCTTTGCCGCCAAGAAGCGCTACAACCTTGGCGTGTCCGTATGCCTCGGCATGGTCAAGCGGCGTCCTGCCGTCTATGTCGATGGCGCTCGTATTGGCGCCGCGCTTGAGAAGCAACCTCGTTATCTCGAGGTGTCCCATGTTAGCCGACCAGTGAAGCGGCGTCCATCCCATGTTGTCCTTGCGCTCTATGTCTGCGCCGGCATCCAGAAGCGTCTTAACGTTATCAAAAAACCCCATGTACACGGAACGGTGAAGCGGCGTATAGCCGGAGGAATCCTTTGTGTTAACGTTACCACCGGCACTTATGAGGCTCTTTAAATTTGCCGGGTTGTCTATGTATGCGGCGTCAAGGAGCCTTTTGTCGACCGATTCGTCGGCAACGGCAGCCCCCTGTCCTGCCGAAGATACCTTGTCGATAAAGGCCGCCACGTCAGCATGGTTATTGGTCCTGGCAAAATCAACTGGCTTTAGCCCGCTCGTCGTCTTGGCATCGACATTGGCGCCGCGGCTGATAAGGAGCCTGGTTATGTCAAGGAACCCCATGTTCGCCGACCAGTGAAGCGGCGTCCATCCCATGTTGTCTTTCTGGTCTATCGAAGCGCCCCTGTCTAGAAACAGCTTGATGTTATCGATATAGCCCTTATACGCAGCCCTGTGGAGCGGCGCGTACCCTGAGGAATCCTTGGCATTGACGTTGGCGCCTTTATCCAGAAGAGACTTCAGTCTGGATTGATCGTTAATGTACGCGGCATTTAGCAAATCCTCATTTAAGTCGGCAAACGCGTTTACCGACACGGCCATAATGGCCATAAATACAGCAACAAACAATACACCTATCCCCTTACGCCTCATCGCACCCATACAAAACCCCTTAAATGAATTTTTGTACCCGTATCGCATATGCGGGCCGGATGGCCCTGAAAAGCTGCACTTAAATTATCGTCCAAACAAAGGCCGATGTCAATAGCGGCCTGACGGGCTACAGGGCATCGGGCCTGACATTGGTCACGACGTCCACGAGCTTCTGTTTTTTACTCTCGCGCGCTATGTCCAGGGCGCTCTTGCCGTCATTGTTCTTTAACGACACGCTTGCACCGCGCTTTATAAGTATAAATGCCATATCGTCTCTTCCGGCAAGGGCCGCAAGGTGAAGCGGCGTTATCCCTGTCTTGTCCTGCGCGTTTACGTCGGCGCCTGACACAGAGGCCAGGAGCTTAACTGTCTTATACTCGCCGGAGGTCACTGCCGCGTGGAGCGGCGTCCTGCCTTCGTTATTCTTTGCGTTCACGCTTGAGCCGCTCGATATAAGGAACTCAACGGCTTCAGCGGCCTTTGATGTCACGGCCCCGTGAAGCGGCGTATCGCCAAGGTTATTCATAACATTTATATTGGCTCCAAGAGATACGAGCACTGCGGCAATCTTCATATTGCCCTTCAAAAGCGCCATGTGCAAAGAAGATACCCCTTCGAAGTCGCGCGCATTCATATCCGCCCCGGCCCTTGCTATCGCCCGAAGCTTCTCCTCGTCGTTTATCATGACGGCATAGTGCACGGGCCGCCTGCCTTCGTTATCTTCGGATGTGACGTTTACGCCTGCGGCTACGAGCGTATTAACGGTCATTATATTGCCGTTCTCTATGGCCGCGTGAAGCGCCGTCTTGCCCTTCACGTTTTCTTTTGCATTGAGCGACGCGCCGCGCTTTATAAGGTATTCGACCATAGTGCCGTTTGCGGAGGCGGCGGCAAGGTAGAGCGGTGTTTCGCCGCTGTCATTTATTGAGTTTATCTCAATATTTTTTTCCTCTATAAGCTCCTTCACCCTTGCCATGTCGCCTGCCTTTACTGCGCTAAAGAGCCCGAAAGAACTCTCGCCCGAGAGAAGCGCTGTCATATCATCGCCAACAACGCTGGTATACGCCTTGTACGCCTCTGCAACGCCCCTGCCCTGCTTATCCTTCTTGTTTATGTCCACGCCCTTTCGAAGGAGAAACTTCACACCTTCGACACTGGTGGCCTTTGCCACCGCAAAGAGAAGCGGCTCCTCGCCGAGCATCATATTCATATCAGCTCCCATGGACAAGAGGTACTCGGCCATCTTTATGCGCGGCTCATGATAACTCGGATCGCTCACAATGCCGAAATTTTTAAGCACGACGGACAGCGCGACATCATTGCTTGCGTCAACGGAGTTTATCTTAACGCCTTTCTTAAGTATATACTCCACAAGCTCTACATCGAGCGAACGGGCAGCAAGCACAAGGTACTTCGACCCGCTGCCGCCCTTAAGGTCGAGCCTTGCGCCTTTGTTGATGAGAAATCTTGCCGCAACCCCGTTGCCTGCCTTAAGCGCAACATCAAGTGGCGACTCGCTGAGCATGTCGGTTGCGTCCTTGTCGGCGCCAAAATCCAAAAGCAGCCCAATAGCCGACTGATTACCGTCATTCGGCCATCTCACACACCCGACAAGAGTGTCGTTCAAAAATTCCTTGGTCAGAAACCCCCTCTTTTTAAATTCCCTAAGTATCTTTTCTTTTTCTCCAGCAGTCTTATTTTCGTTATAGCACAACGAGGAAAGCACCGAAGATGAGCCTCCGCCAAGCTCCTTGGTATCGTAAATAACATATCTGGTCTCCAAAAACTCAGTAGTAAAATAAACCTTCGCTCCTTTATCAAGAAGTAATTTGATAATTTCGAGATGTTCGAAGACAATTGCCATGGCAAGTACCGGGGTTCCGGCAATACTGGCAGCATTGGGGTCGGCCTTTCTATCCAACAACAGCCTTACAATAGAGCTATCGCTGCCGCCATAAGCTATCGCAGCGATTCTGACAGCATGTAGCAGCGGTTTCTGACCCATTTCTTTGAACATCTTCGCTTCTACATCTGCCCCGCCGTCCAAAAGCGCAGTAACAATCTCGTCGGAATCGCTCTCTATGGCATCGAGCAACGGAACCCTGGCAAAATCACACTTTGGCAATTCCGCACTACATTTATGGCCTTTATTGTCATAAATCACATTCGGGTCAGCGCCCTTTTTAAGAAGCGCCTTGACTGCGGCAGCATCCTTTTTCTTTATGGCTGCAACAAGGTCAGCGTCCACGGGCCTTAGCATCTCAGGGCCGCCGTCTTTCTTTACAACAGTTTTTTGCCCCGAGGCGCAGCCGTAAAACGCAAGCAAAATAACTACCAGGCACAGAAGCTTCGCTATTCTATTCATGACATCCTCCGGTCAGCGTTATATTCAGAAGATAAGCGCAAAAGCCGCGTAACCAACGCATGATATCACATCAAGCTTTGCTCCACAACCTGTTTCACCAACGCCTTTCTTGACAACGACCGCGGCGATGTTACACTGAATAAATGCCCTACTCATACATGGAACATACGGCTGATATCGGCATAAGGGCCGAAGGCGCTGCGCTTGAAGAGGTCGTGGAAGCGGCAGCGGAGGCGCTTCTTAATTCGGTCTTTGACCTTGAAAGCGTTTCTTCATCGATTTCAGTAAGCTTTGGCGCAGAGGCCCCTGACGAGGCAGCCGCAATAGTCGAGGCATTAAATGAACTCCTCTTTATAATCGACAGGCACTCGCTCGCTGTCAAAAGGTTACGCACAGTCAAAGTAATAAAAAAAGCCGGAAGCGTCCTTATAATAGCTGCGGCGCACGGAGAGCCGTTTAACGAACAAAGGCACGAGGTAAAGACCGAGGTAAAGGCAGCCACGTACTCCGGCCTTAAATACGAGGAAAAGGACGTGACGTGCTCATTTGAGTGCGTGCTCGACGTATAAACAATGAAAACAAGAAAGCTCACCGACTCAACCTGGGAAATCTCAAAAGACGGCAAAATGCTTGTCCACGGAATAGTGTACGCTGACAAGGAACTATTCGACGAGCTGCTGCGTGACCTTGACGAGAAAAAAGCCGGCAGCTTTACTGCCGCGCTAAAGCAGGTCGAAAATGTCGCAATGCTGCCCGGCATAATAAAGGCGTCTCTCGCGATGGCGGACATACACCCGGGCTACGGCTTTCCAATAGGCGGTGTGGCGGCCTTTGATATGGACACAGGGGTCGTAAGTGTCGCGGGTGTTGGGTTCGACATAAACTGCGGAGTACGCGTCTTAAAGACCCCGCTCGAGAAAAAAGACGTCGAAGGAATAAAAGAAGACCTTGCCAGAGAGTTCTTCCACACAGTTCCCTCGGGCGTTGGCTCTACAGGTGATATAAAGCTAAATAGCGGCGAGATAGACGAAGTGCTTGTAAAGGGCTCCCGCTACGTTGTCGAGCTCGGCTACGGCTTTGATGATGACCTCGAATACACAGAAGAGCGCGGCGCTGTAAAAGGCGCTATCCCGGAAAACGTCAGCCACCACGCAAAGGAACGGCAGTATAAGCAGGTAGGAACGCTCGGGAGCGGCAACCACTACCTCGAGCTCCAGTGGGTCGAAGAGATATACGACGAAAAAGCGGCCTCGGCATACGGCATAAGAAAAAATCAGCTTCTTATCTCCATACACTCCGGAAGCCGCGCCCTTGGTCACCAGATAGGCACGGATTACCTAAAAACTCTGGAACGCGCAGCCAAGAAATACGGCATCGAAGTGCGCGACAGAGAGCTCGTGTGCGCGCCCATAAAGAGCGCCGAAGGCCAGGAATACATCGGCGCGGTGAACGCAGGCATAAACTCCGCATTTGCGAACAGACAGGCAATCGGGCATCTTGCGAGGCTTGCCTTCTCCAAAGTAACGGGCGTAAAGCCAAAGGACGTCACGCTCCTTTACGACGTCGGGCACAACACATGCAAGGCCGAAGAGCACGAAGTGGGCGACGTGCGTAAAACACTCCTCGTGCACAGAAAAGGCGCAACAAGGGCATTTGGCCCCGGAAGACAGGAAGTCCCGGAGGCATACAGGGCTGTTGGGCAGCCGCTTTTGGTCGGCGGCTCCATGGGCACGGCATCATACATACTTCGCGGCACTGAAAAAGGCATGGCAGAGACATTCGGAAGCGCGGTGCACGGCGCGGGACGGTCGCTCTCGAGAATGGCAGCTAAAAAGCGCTTTCGCGCAGAAGATGTAAAACGCGAATTGAAGGAACAAGGCATCGTGGTCATATCGAAGAGCAGAAGCGGTATGTCGGAAGAAGCCCCAGGGGCGTACAAGGACGTGGACAGGGTCGTTGACATTATGCACAATGCCGGGGTGAACGCAAAGGTTGCTCGCTTAAAACCCCTTGTGTGCATCAAGGGATAAAAGAAGCCTGCCTAAAAATCTTCCTGTAAAAAAAGCTTGTCTGTTTCCTTATCCTTCTTAAGCTTCAGAGGCGATTCGCAGGCCGGGCAGTATATCTCCTCGCCAACGCGCTCGTCTCCGCCCATGGGTATCTCACACTCGCAAAGCGGGCACACCAGATAGGATTCGAATTTTTTCTTTTTACCGGGACCATTGGACATGTCTTCACCTCCGCGTATTATACTCCGATTATCATTCCTAACATCAACCGTGTCAAGGGATTTATCTCCACCTAAAACACAGGTTCGCCTTCCATATCCTTGGGAATATCGAGCCCCATGACCTTCAAAACAGTCGGCGCAACGTCGGCAAGCCCCCGGCCTTCCTTGAGCTTTACGTCCTTTAGCGAATCGTCTATGAGCATAAATGGAACAAGGTTCGTCGTATGCGCGGTGTGCGGCTCTCCTGTCGAGTAATCAACAAGCTGCTCGACGTTGCCGTGGTCCGAGGTGATAATGACCGCAAACCCATTTTCCCTCGAAGCCTCCGTAACCGTGCCGACCGCATTGTCAACGGCCTCGCATGCCCTAACCGCCGCGTCCATCACGCCCGTGTGCCCGACCATATCGCCGTTTGCGAAGTTTATAAGGATAAAGCCGTAGCCCCCCTGACGTATCTTCTCCGCGGCCGCATCGGCAATCTCCTTGGCCCTCATCTCTGGCTTTAAATCGTAGGTGGGAACGTCCTTTACCGAAGGTATGAGGAGCCTGTCTTCGCCGTCAAATGGTTTCTCGACCCCTCCGTTAAAGAAAAACGTCACGTGCGCGTACTTTTCGGTTTCGCTCACGCGAAACTGCTTTATGCCGTTTCTGCTTAGCACCTCGCCGAGAATATTTTTTAACGGCGAAGGCGCAAATATCGCCGGAACCTTCAAACTCTCTTCGTATTCGGTCATGGTAAGGAAAGCTGATAGAGACGGTGCTGCCTTTCTCTTAAACCCTTCGAACTCCTTATCAACGAGCGCGTGCGATAGCTCTCTTGCCCTGTCGGAGCGGAAGTTGAAGAATATGACCACGTCGTTGTCCTTGATAAGGCCGACGGGTTTACCGTTTTCGACTATCACAACAGGCTCGATGAACTCATCGGTTACGCGCCTTTTATAGGAATCAAATATCGCGGCAACCGGGTCCTGGTTCTTTGCCCCCTCACCGCCGGTCATTGCATTGTAGGCCCTTTCCACCCTGTCCCAACGCTTGTCTCTGTCCATGGCGTAGAAACGGCCCGACACGGTCGAGACCTTCCCAGCACCTATCCTGGCAAGCCTCTTTTGCAGGTCTTCCATGTAGCCCTTGCCGCTCTCAGGTGGGGTATCGCGGCCGTCCATGAACGCGTGTATGAAAATACTGCCTATGCCAGCGGCCTTTGCCTCGATAACAAGCGCTTCGAGGTGGTCTATGTGGCTGTGAACGCCGCCATCCGAGAGAAGCCCCAAGAGATGCAGCGCCGAGCCCTTTGCCTTCACCTTGTCGAATACCGCCTTGAGCTCCGGGCTCTTGCCCAGCGTTTTTTCCTCGACAGCCTTATTGATGCGCGTAAGCTCCTGGTATATGACGCGCCCTGAGCCAAGCGTTAAGTGCCCCACCTCGCTATTTCCCATCTGCCCTTTTGGAAGGCCGACGGAATAGCCGGATGTCGATATAAGAGTATTAGGATAACTGCGAATAAGCGCCGAGATGTTTGGAAGGCTCGCCCTTACCATGGCGTTGCCGTCCTTGATGATGTTGGAGCCCCATCCGTCGAGTATCACGAGAACTACCGGTTTCACTGCCCCTCCAAGATGTCCGATAATATAAAAAACTTCAGTGCGAGTACGGCTCGTTCCTCATTATGGTGAAGGCGCGGTATACCTGCTCAAAGAGAACGAGCCTCGCCATGTCGTGCGGAAGCGTCATCTTCGATAAAGAAACAAGCGAATCGGCCCTTTCGGTCAGAGACTCATGGAGCCCGTAGGAGCCGCCTATTACGAACACAAGACGTTTTTTACTTCCCATTGCCATGACCTTTTCGATAAAGGCCGAGAACTCGGTTGACGAATACGCGCGCCCCTTATCCGTCATAGCGGCAACGTAGTCCGTACTTTTCAAGTTTTTCAGAAGCGCCTCTGCCTCTTGCTTCATCGCCGCCTCGCGCTTACCGGTACCGGCAAAACGCGCGTCGCGAACTTCCGTCATTTCGACCGGCAAGTAGCGCGATATCCTTTCAAGGTAGTCCTGTACGCCTTTTTTGGCGTACTCTTTTTTCAGGGCGCCCACGCTAAGTATGGTTATCTTCAATTTGGATTGGGATTTTCAAAGAGAGCCCGAACGCTCACCTGGCGCGCCTTTTAACAGGCTTCTTTGCGGTCTTTTTCGGCGCTGATTTTTTAGATACCGACTTCTTAGGCGCGGACTTCTTAGGCGCGGACTTCTTAGGCGCAGCCTGTTTCGGCGCGACCGCTTTCTTCTCGGTAACGCTCACGTGCTTTGCATCGGCCCAGAGCCCTTCGAGGTCATATACGCCGCGCACGCGGTCGAGGAACACGTGCACTACCACGTCGTTTAAGTCTACCAGCGCCCACTGGCCGACATCGGCGCCGACGACACTTAGCGGCCTCTCCCCGTTTTTCTTGCCCCAGTCCTCTATGTGGCGAACTATGGCCTGTACCTGCCTGTCGCTCTCCGCGCTGCACACAACGAGGTAATCGGCAACGGACGAGAGCTTCTTTATCTCGAGCGCAACGATATCGGTCCCCATCTTCTCGGAGATGAGAGATGCAACCATCACAGCCTTTTGTTTGGGATCGAGTGCTATTTTAGTCTCCTTTTTTATAGAACCCTCGGCTGCTTATCAGCTTTGCAACCGCCTCGGGCACAAGATATTTTATCGAACGGCCTTCTTTTACCAGTGCGCGTATCGCGGAGCTCGATATCTCCATGGGGGTAGTGTCCACAAAGTATATCGCCCGCCCTGCGTCCGTCCTGTATGCGCCGCTTTTATTATCATACCAGAACTTCCTTGCAAGTTCAACAGGAAGGGCCTCTGCCACCTTTTTAGTTATAACGCCCGGCCTGCCGACAACAGCTATGTCGGCCGTGAGTATAAGCTCCTCGTACGCGCACCACGAGGTTATTACGTTGAACTGGTCAGAGCCCATTATGACAGTTGGCTCTATGCCGCCCTTTATAAGCTCGCGAACCGTCTCTATTGTGTAGGATAAGCCGCCGCGCTTAATCTCCATATCCGATACCTCGAAGCCAGGATTGGCTGCAATGGCAGCATTTAACATCTCAAGCCTTGCCTCAGGCGAGACCATGGCGTCACCGCTCTTATGCGGAGGATTAAAGAGCGGCATGAAGATCACCTTCTCGAGAGCGAGCGCCTCCCTCACCTCTTCTGCTATGCGAAGATGGCCGTAGTGCACGGGGTTAAATGCCCCGCCGTATAGGGCCGCCTTTGTCACGCTACCTCCCCTGTGCAGCTCGAGCCCGCGCCTGCGGTGCAGCCGTAGCAATGCACGCCTGTGCGTATGCGCCGCTTGGATAGAAGCTTAATGTCGAAATCCTCTATATGGCTCACGGCATCGCACCTTAAGCCCAGCATCTGGTTAAAGTCGCAGTCGTATAAAGCCCCGTCCCAGCCAACCGATACAGTCGAGCGGCACATCGCGCTATTTGCCGCAGCCGCATTATACAATGCCGCCAGCCGCTCCATGTAAGGCTTGAGATTACCAGAGCTCTCGAGAAAACCGTAGAAACGGCCAAGCGGCATGTTGGTAAGCGCGTAGACAGAGTGAAAGCGCACGCCGTGGCGCGCTAAAAGCTCATGTCTGAAATCAGCCTCAATGCCATTTTGCGAAGGCGGCATGAACGCGCCGCCGGGGTTATAAACAAGATTTAACTTTAGAGAACTTCCCTCAATGCCGTAGCCAAGCGAATTCAGTATTTTTAGCGCCTCTATAGAAGCCTCAAACACGCCTTGCCCTCTTACCCTGTCTGTCTGCTTCGCAAGATAATAGGGCAGCGAGGCAATGACCTCGACATTATTATCGGCCCAGAGCCCCGGTATATCGCCCAAATCGTCCTTCATAAGAACCGAAAGGTTGGTCCTTGTCATAACGCGGCAGCCGGTCTCGGAAAGGCTTTTGACAAACCACCTGTATTCTGGGTTCATCTCGGGAGCGCCTCCGGTTATATCAACGGCCTTTATGCCGCGCTCCTTTGCAACACCTAAGCAGCTCTCCATTGTCTCACGCGTCATTACCTCGGCCCTGCCTGGCCCTGCCCCAACGTGACAATGCTTACAGGCGAGGTTACAGACATACCCGACATTGACCTGGAGCGTTTCAACGCCGCTTGCAAGCAAAGGAAATCCGCCGGAGAGCTTTAGCGCCTCATCAAAGCCCCTTATGCCGCAAAGCTTATTTTCAAGTATTGTAAGCTGCTCTTCCATCAATCTATAGCCCGACCTTCTCTGCCGAGTTCCTCATCTGCACGGCATGCACGAGCGCTGCCCCGCCCTTTATGGCAGCGGCAATGTGCACGGCCTCGGTCATCTGCTCCATATTCGAACCTTTTTCCAGAGAATCTTTTGTGTACGCGTCTATGCAGTACGGGCACTGCACCGCGTGCGCAACGGCAAGAGCGATTAGCGATTTTTCCCTTTCCGTAAGAGCGCCGGCCTTCATAACGCTTGCGTAGTAATCGCTAAACTTCTTCCACAGCTCAGGGGCTTCCTTGCCAACATCCTGGAACTTGAATAAGTCCTCGGGCTTATAGTAAGTATCCATTCCTAACCTCCTGTCTTTTTTGCCTGCAACCGCTTTGATTATACCACGAAAAACCAAACAACCGCGTCCCTGTTAATCGTCCTCTCTTTGCCCCTGCCGCGAAACCCACTTAAGCACATGGGCAAGCGGCCTTGCAAGTCGCCGCCTCGTCTCTGGGTTCGTGTAACGGACATACACCATGCCAAGGACGGCTACTAAAGTGCCGCCGACAACGTCGAACATCAAATCCCACATGGTATCGCTAAGGCCGTTTTGCATGTGCGTGCCAAAGAGCACGTCCATCCAGAACTCCATGAACTCCCAGAGAACTCCGATAAAAACCGAAAATACGACCGAAAAAAAGCCGACAAGCAGGATGCTTAGCCGAATTTTACGCGTATAGTGAAGCGTGTAGACCATCAGAAAACCGAAGAGCGCGACAACTCCGGTGCTGTAAAAATGAAGGGCCTTGTCCCAGCCCGGCAACCTGTCGTAAAAAGAAAGCCATTCTCCAAAAAAGGTGTGCGCGAATATGGCGACTGTTATAAGCATGTCGAGCTCGAATGGCAAGTGCACCTGGTAGCTTCGCTCTATCAATGCCGGGGCAGCGGAGAGAACTATGGCAAGAAGCGTAAGTGCTGCGAACGGGTACTGGCCAAGGTAGAGCTGGTACGGCAAAAGCGCAACCATGACGCCGCGCAGAAACCAGGAAATAAACGCGCCTATGGTGATGTTTCCTAGCACCCCTGGCATCCGCACCTCAATACGCTGTATTCCATATCCATATTATGTTATATATTAGACGCTAAAGGGAAGTAAATCAAGGATAACGGCGGATAATGGAGAGCGGCATGGAAAAACCCAAAAGAGCGTCCCGTATAGAGGTGTTCTCGTGGTGCATGTACGACTTCGCCAACTCCTCGTACTCAACCATCATCGTGACCGTTGCCTTCAGTATGTACTTTACAAAGGCCGTTGCCGCGGGCGGAGGAGGAGAAAGGCTCTGGGGCTACGGCTACTCGCTCTCGATGCTTTGCCTTGCCGTGGTATCGCCGCTTCTTGGCGCAATAGCCGATTATGGCGGGCTTAAAAAGCGCTTCCTGCTCTGGTTCACGGCAATATGCATAACGGCAACCGCGTTCCTCTTTTTTGCAGAGCCCGGGGACGTGTACTACGCCCTCATCGTATTCGCAATCTCGAACATAGGGTTTAATGGCGGCGTGCACTTCTACAATTCATTCCTCATCGACATTGCTGACAAAAAGCACATGGGCAGGATATCGGGTTACGGCTGGGCGCTTGGGTATGTGGGTGGTCTGATTTCACTTGTAATGGTCTTCCCGCTCATAAAAGGCGGGTACGGCGAAGAAAACATCTTTAACTACCGCCTAAGCTTTCTCGTGACAGCCGTATTCTTTCTCGTTGCCTCCGTACCGACCTTTCTATTTCTAAAGGAAAGGACAAAGCGCGTGCACGCAAAATCGATTGGCAAAGTATTCAAGGAAGGCTTCGAGAGGATGCACGCGACATTCCACGAAATAAGAAAGTTCAAGGAACTTACCAAATACTTTTTCTGCTACCTTCTCTACACCGACGCCATAGACACTGTAATAGTGTTTAGCTCGGTCTTCGCGATAAGCGTTCTCGGCTTCACAACCGGCGAGGTGATAATGTACTTCATTATAACGCAGATTACCGCTGCCATAGGCGCGGCAGTATTTGGCCCGATACTGGACCGCTTCGGCGCAAAGACCGCTATCAACACAACCCTTGTTGTATGGATAGGAATAAGCATAGCCGCGTACTTTGTGGAGACAAAAACAGGGTTCTACGTAATCGGACTCGTTGCAGGCACGGTGCTTGGCGCAAACCAGTCGTCAAGCAGAGCGCTTCTCGGGCTTTTCACGCCTCACGGTAAAAATGCCGAGTTCTTCGGGTTTTTCTCGCTTGTTGGCAAATGCGCTGCCATAATCGGCCCCATAGTCTACGGCGAAATAACAGCACACACCGGCAGCCAGCGCCTTGCTGTATTGTCCCTTGCCGCCTTCTTTATCGCCGGTTTAGTATTATTAAGGACCGTCAACGTAGATAACGGCATAAAGGCCGCTGAGGCCTTTGAAACGAAGAACCCTGCCCCAACCCCTTGATAGACGCAGAAAACCTGCTATGCTTGATATTATGAGCATACACGCTGAAATATGCCCCATTTGCCAAGACCACGGCGAGGAATGCATCTGCTGCCCGGAGTGCGGGCATGATTGCGCCCTTGACCATGGTGAATCCTACTGCAAGGTCTGCGGCGGCACTGCATCAGACCCTGGCGAGGATTAATTGGCCTGATTAATAAAGACCGCTTTAAGCGAGCTTCATTAAAAAACCGCAAACCGGCCATGGAAGTCCTGTTTGTCCTGCTCGCCCTTTAAGATAAATCCATAAAATACATTTAAAAACACACAGTTAGCAGCCGCCATCCACTCAAAAAAGCGCATTTTACAAAGGCCGGTTAAAGGATTTGCTTGTCCTGTTACGCTAACCACTTGATATCATTTGTTTTTTACTGCCAGCATGATGCGCGTTGTAAAAATGACGCATCAGACCAAGGCAGCCGCATTGCTGCTTGCCAAGGCAATAATATATGCTCTGGCGTCAAAAAAGCACTTTCAAAAAATACCAGGGTAAAAAAGAAAAATTACTTTTTGAAGAGGTCGAAGTTATTCTCTGCTTTTTTCTTTGGCGCCTGATTCGATGAATCCTGGGGCTCGCCACTCGAATAAGCTCGCTTATAGATATAGCGCTCGAACATGCGCTGGTACTCGGTCCAGTTACCATCGCCGCCATCCTGCTCAATAAGCGACTCGATTGCATTTACCTTTGCGTCGAGGTCGTCTAAATAAGCAACCACTATGGCCTCGAGCGTCTTTGGCCGCTTAGGCGAGCCGAACTCGAGAAGGTTGTGGTGGCTAAGCATTATGTGCTTTATGTGCAGGCCAAGGTCTTCGGGAAAATCAGGAAGCTTCTTCATCCGCTCGGTCACGAGCTCAACGCCTATCGTAATGTGGCCGATAAGGCGGCCTTCATCGGTATATTCAAATGACTTATCAAAGGACAGCTCGCGTATTTTCCCGATGTCGTGGAGTATGAGCCCTGCGGTAACAAGGTCGCGGTTTACTCCGGTATAGTGCGAGCACACGAGGGAGGCAAGTCTGCAAAGCGAGAGCACATGCTCTATCAGTCCGCCGATGTAGGGATGGTGCATGCCCTTTGCAGCAGGTGCCAGCATGAAGGGCTCGCGTATGCTCTTATCGGAAAATAAACTTTTAAGGAGCGCCTTTATGTGCTTATCCGCTATAGCCTCGATTACGGCGTCGAGCTCGGCTATCATCTTAGAAGGTTCGAACCTGGAACTTGGCAGAAAATCCGCCATGGCGTACGATCCGGGAGCCACGCTCTTTATATCGGAAAGGTTAAGCTGCACCTTTTCCCTGTAGAGCACTGCCGAGCCTTTTACCATGACGACCTCGCCCTTTACAAATGCCTCTGCAACGGACTCGGCATTGTCCCAGACGCGGGCGTCCATCTCGCCTGTCTTGTCCATGAGCTTTACCGCAAGGTAAGGCTTACCTGCTTTACTTACTCCCATGTCCTTTTTAGAGACAAGAAAGAACGAATCGACCCTGTCGCCGTCCTTTATGGCTGACACGAATGCTGTTTTCATACTGAAAAACTATCACACAAAATAACCGGCGGTCAAGGAGAAAGGCTTCGTGCGCTTTGACAAAGCATAGAGGCAAAAAACGGGGCAGGCGGCCAGACGGAAAGACTTGACGCTCGAAACAGAAAAGAACAAGCAAAAAAAATGGGGCGGGCGCAGAAAGCGCCCGCCCCGGATAGAAAATAAAATTTTAGCTAAGTACTGCTTCCTTGCAGGCCTTTGCGACCCTGAACTTCACTACCCTCTTTGCCGGGATCTTTATCTCTGCACCTGTCTGCGGATTTCTTCCCATTCTTGCCTTCCTCTTTACGAGAACAAGCTTGCCGAGCCCCGGAAGCGTAAACGCGTTCTTCGCCTCTTTGTAAGCAAGCTGCGCAAGTTCCTCAAGCATTGCTCCCGCGACCTTCTTCGTTACTCCGCCCTTCTTTGCGAGGTGATCGATGATCTTTGACTTGGTCATTGCTTTTGCCATGTTTTTCCCTCCCCAGAGATTTAGCTGCTTACCAACTTTTACAACATTTCAAAAAAAGAAGCAAGAAAAAAATTACTGCGCCGCGATACTGCTCTGCGTTTTACGCGTCCCGAGTCAAGCCAAAACCGCCATCTCATAAAATATCTGTCCTATAGGCCCGCACCTTGCGGTGCACTTTGACCCAGAGCCATACGCCCAAAAAGAAAAGCACAAAGAGAAGCACGTGCTTTACCATGAGCGCCTCGACCTGCCCGTGCTCGACGGCCGTATTCCATTCGTACTGCTTATACATGAACGTGCGTATCACTCCGGCAAACATCAGAAAAATAAAACTCCCGCCTGCGACATGCACCATGCGCGGATAAAAATTCACGGCCATGCGCCTTATATCTGCACAACCGCTTTTGTCGGCATATTTAACAATTAGCCACATTCCATAAGTAGCCACCACAAAAAGCGCGGTAGCAAAATCGTGGAAATAATTATTAAGCATCACGAGCATTCCCATCATGTCAAAATCCTCCCGACATATGCTGCACTACATTACCGCACCGCGGCAGCATGACGCGCCAGCACGCTCCTTGCCGCGACGAACTCGATATAGGGCCTGTCATCGGTATTAAGCTCTCCGTCGGCAACAACAATTTTTCGAACATCTTCCGGCATAAGCCACAACCTATACTCCTTACCTATAGCGTCGGCCAACCGGCGTCCGGCCACCGCAGATTTAATGCGTGCCTCATCCATGCCAAACGGAACCATAGCCCCTATCATTATGACGTCGCCGGAACTCTCTATCGACCACACATAGGCATTCTTAAATACTGTTCCGAATGTCCTTATCATAATTTGTTCATCGACACCTGTCAGTAAATATCCCGGAAGCCACTGCGCAAAGACCCCGCCTTCGTTGAGTCTGGAGCGCACAAGCTCAAAAAACTCGACACTAAAAAGATTCGACATGCCTTCATCCGTCGGATACGAAGGTTCCGATGAAATAATATCGTACTTCTCTGTGGTGCGCGAAAGATAATTTCTTGCATCCGCAACCGCAAACTCGGCACGTGCGTCCTTGAAAATATCGGGGAAAAAAAACTTTTCAACTGCCTCATAGACAAGCGGCTGGATATCCACACACACCGCCCGCTCTATGCCCTTATCGCCAAGGGCCGCCATAAAGGTCGCTCCGGTGCCAAGGCCTATATTAAAAAAACTCTTTGCACCTGGATTTGCCTCTAGCGGCAAATATGCCAGGAGAAGCTGGTTTGCCCAATCGCCGGAGGAATACCGTACGGCATCGCCAATTCCGGTGCGCGCAACAGACCCTTCTATCTTGCCGTTGGTGGCTATATACTTATGATCATTACCCCACTGCCCTGCTGCTGAAAAAACCTGGACAACACCCTGCGCATTCTCCTTCTCGTAGACCAACTTATGCGCGGACTTAAGCTGCTTTAAATCCGGTTTGTCTCTGTGCAGACCCGCACGGTAAAAATTCACAGCCATGTCAAAATGACGCGGAGCTTTTATAAACACAATAACCGGCGCCAGTCCGAGCGCAGCAATTAAAACCAGCAAAGCGCCGGTATTGTTCCCTCTTCGAGAAACAATTATCAATACAACCGCAACGGCGATATTAAGGCCTGCCGCAACGAAATTAGACATCTTAATGCCCATAAGCGGTATCAAGACAAACCCGGCTGCCAACGAGCCTGCCACCGCGCCAAGACTGTTAATCGAATACAGCCCTCCGCCATCACGCCCTATGGCGCTCAAATCTCTTGCCCGCCCTTTTAAGGCAAGCGGGAAAGTCATTCCCATGAGAGTCGTAGGTACAAGCATTACGAAAAAGGCGAGAACAAACTGAGTCACGAAAAACACATGGAAGGAAAATCTGAACTTATAAAACATCCAGACATAGAACGGCTCCATATTCCTTATAACCACAAAGGTAAGCAGCCCGAAGACCGCTATGGCAGCCTCTACTATCCCGAAGGCAAGCAACTTGTTCTGCGTTCTATCGGCCGCGATACCGCCGACATACGCGCCAAGCGCAAGCCCTGACATGAAGGCCGCAAGCATCGTTGAAATGGCGTAAGTGGTGGAACCAACGACGAGGGAGAGAGCCCGCATCCACGCGATCTCGTAGATTAGCGCTGCGGCCCCTGAGGCGAAAAGCGCGCCAAGGAGCACGGCATCCAGAGCCGTCTTTTTTCTGTCAGATCCGCTTACGCCTTCCATAACACCACCGACGATTCAAGATATCAAAATGCCTTACGGCACAAAAACCGCACCCGGCTTCCTCTTTAAACATGCCGCGCTAACGCGGCAATTTCACTGAAGCGATATCGAAATCCTTATCGAGGCTCCGAAGCGCGTACTCGCCGAAGGCGCGCCTGTGCGCCCATTGTAGCATAAGGGAATTGATGTGCGCCATAGGAAACCCCTTTGCCGAGATCTTCCATATCCGCCTTAAGATGCGCGGCCATGTAAAAAGCTCTCTACGCACCCAGAGAACAGCCTGCTCTCTGTTAAACGGCGTCATACGCTTATCATCGTGCTCGAAAAGCGCGGTATTGCCGTCGAAGTCGTCCCACGAAACGCCACGGAACATGTAACTGCTGTATTTCTCATAAAGGTCTGTGCCGGGAAAAGGCGTGAGCATAACCGGATGGGCCGCTACGTCGAGAGTATCGCATATATCGAGAACCCTCTGGAACTCATCGAAGGACTCGCTTCTTGCCCCGACCATCACGAATAACATGACGTCGATACCGCTGCCCCTTATCTTGCGCAGCGCATCTATCCTGTCCCTGCCCTGCTTTGTCTTGGCGTCATAGCCGCCAAGCGTCATGGCATCGTTCGATTCCCAGCCGACCATGACGGTCGTAAGCCCCGACCTCCCGGCGGCTTCCAGCATCTTCAGGCCTCCCTCATGCTGCACTGTCGCCAGATCCGCCTGCCCGAACCACCACTTGCCCTTTACCGACCGTTTAAGCTCGTCGAAAAGGGACGTAGCCCTTTTGATGTCCGGCCCCCAGATATTGTCGTCTATATTCATGAGCATCCGGTAAGGGCTCTCTGCCACCTCGGCCACGACCTCCTCAACCGGACGGTACCTGACCTTTGCCCCAAGGAATTTCCTGACCGAACAGAACGTGCATCCGTACGGACACCCGCGCGCCGTGAAAAACGAATCAAAGCGGTATTTGCTCTTAAGCAACCCGCGCCTGCGCCTGGGAAGCCCGTTTAACTCAAGCCTTTCTCCTGTATAAACTGGCTTAAGGCAACCCGATGCCGCGTCCGCGAGAATGCCCTTTAGCACGGCCTCTGCCTCGCCCACTACGATTGCGTCGGCATGGGCTCTGGCCTCGGCTGGAAGCACCGTTGCATGCATACCGCCTATGACAGTTTTCTGGCCACGCCGCCTCAATTCATCGGAGAGCTTATATACCCACGGTATCTGCGGAGTAAGGGAAGAAAACATGAACAGGTTGGCGCTAAGCCTGTCTGCGGACACATCCTCTCTGTTTGCGTCGATAAGCTCTATATCTGCGGAAGGGTCTATGCTTGAGATAAAAGAAGCGAGGTACTCAAGTATTGGCGGGGCCATCTGCAGATTGTCGCTTTTTTCGCCCCTCTTGCCAAACGGCGGGCTGATGATGGTTATTTTCATATCACAAAAGCGGCGCGTGCAGCCCCTTCATCATGGCAAGGCCGCCAAAGGCCACGAACATGACGATGTAGCCAAGAATAGCCACCCAGGCCATGCGCTGCCCTCTCCAGCCGTGAATGGCCCTTAAATGAAGATATATGGCGTATATGAACCACGACACAAGCGTCCATGTTTCCATCCTGTCCCAGCCCCAATACCTTCCCCAGAGCCCGTAAGCCCAAAGGGCGCCGGCCCCCATCTCGAAAGTAAGGCCGATAAAACCGAAACAGATTATCCTGAAGGTGAGGTCGTCGAGCGTTTTCTCATCGGGCAAGCGCCTTGTCCATGCCATTTTGCCGCTGGCCTTCAAAAGCTGCAGTATCGCGCTGCCAGCTGAGACGGTAAAGGCGCTATAGGCTATCCACGCGAAGAACACATGCAGCCACAGCCAATTGCCCTTATAAGGCGGCGGCAGCGGCTCTGTCGCCGTGCCATGGCTCATGAGACCGTAGCCGAGCACGAGCAATATCACTGGCGCAACAACCACGCCCATCACCCTGACAGATGGAAGCCTCCATGCGAACAAGACCATTATCAACGCTATAAACCAGCTCGAAAACAACGCATGCTCGTAGGTCCAGAGCACCGGCGCATGCCCCGACTCAACCCAGCGTATAGCTATCGTCAGGGTATGCAAAACAAGCGCACCTACGCTCGCAAGCCAAGAGTGAGCATAATACTTATCTTTTCTGAAAACAAGTGCCGCGAGCGCGAGAACAAAGCTCACGGTATATCCCGTAACACCTGCCCAGAGACATATGCCTTCCAGGATTCTCAACATAGATACTTATTTTGCATTATAACAAGATATAAGCAAAATTAACAGAGCCCCCCAACAGAGCGATTCGAAGCAAAAAAACAAGACCTCCAAGACAAACCTGGCATCAATTACGTTCCGGCCTGAATATCCCGGGACCGTACCGTATGACCAAAGCGCTCATTACAAGAACCCACATGCTAAAAACACTCCAATAAGTAGTGTCGGACGTGATCCTGACGATGGCTATCTGCTTTAAATCCGCGAACTCGAGAGTCAAATTGCCTATCCTGGCCTTCTCACCAGGTTTCAACACGCCGCGCCATGCTTCCTTAAATGGCTCACGCCCGTCAACTATCCTCAACCCGAACGCCGGATTGTTCATGCCAAGCGACTTAGTTCCATAAGTATACTGACCGCGCTCCTCCAGGTCGGGAAAGAACCTGGCCTGCATGTACAAACCGCTCCCCGGCATATCTATCGGCGATTCCGCCATAAAATCCTCCGATATCTTGATATATTGCTCAAAAAGCACCTTGCCGTCCTTATCTCTGACCTTGAAAAGCGGCGTCACACCGCCTCCTATAAGCATAAACTGGTACCCTTCCATGCCTGCCGGCCTGTTTACTCCGATAACACGGGATAAAGAGAAGTGTTCGCCGTCCTTCACGAAATTCACATGCAACATGGCATCGCGCTCACTGGCGATGTTCCCCTCATCGTACTTGGTCTTTAACCACTCCATCCTTAAATTTATCGCTGGAACTGCGCGAGCCAAAGGGCTCGGCGCAACCGTGACAAAAGTGGAACCCTGCGCATCAACATCCACATCCTGCGGAAGTAATGCCATCGCATCGAATTGCGTCAACTCCGCAATCGAGAACACGGCTACTATAACCATCATGGAAATATGAAATACGATGGAACTCCAGAACGTCAGACCCTTTTTCTCTTCAGATCTGAACACCCGCCTGAACGTGCAAAACCCGACGCTTACAAAGATAAAAGCAGGTATAAAGAAAAAGAGCGTGGTCCAGATATTGTAGACCTTGGACAGTACGAGCAACGCCGTCGCGCCTACCAGCAAAAAGATAGCAAATCCTCTAGAAGCCAAAAACTCCAGCATATCCCTCTTCGCGGGCATCACTCATACTGCCATACTGCCGGCAGAAACCACTACAAATCACCAATCTTTTCTATTGCCCTTTTCAGTGGTATCGGAAAGGGACACTACACCGTCGACAAGCCACTTGCCGTCTTTCCTGACAAGATCGTACTTCATTTCATATGTTACGGTTTTTAACGGCAAAATCTCGGCGCGCGTCTTGACATCTACCCACCTGTATGCCCAATTCTCGGCAGTAAGAACTTCTGCATTATCCCCGATAATACTTGCACCCTTATATTCCAGACGAGTTATATCGGCAAGCATCCTCTGGCCGCCCTCGCGAAAAGATCTTATTATAATATCTATCTTATTTACCCTTATTTCCGTTGCCGCGCTTTTCAACAAGGTATAATTATCTTCACCGTACGCTCGCACAAGCCCATGGTTATACAACAAAACGGCCTTTTTAACCGACTCTTGTTCCGCATCTCGAGAAGAACACGCCGGCAATACACACACCATGGCAAAACAAAGAACAAAAAACACGGCAGGAACAGTGCGTATCCTGCCTCTTCTGCCATTAGTAAACAAAACTGAAAGGAAAGTTGGCATTATTTCTCTATTACGTAAAGGACGGACTCTGGATAGGGACTGCTGGCAAGAGCCTTTCTTCCTTTGCCATCGAGGCCGACGACATATATATCGCCCTGCATACGCCTCAAGAACTCCGGCTTTTTAAATTCTTCCTTGTCCGGGGCTGTCATTCGCACATAAAAAACCTTCCCATCCGTTGATATCTTCTCGAATAATTCGTCGTCCTTGGAAGCAGCTAAGGCCTTCAAGTTCTTTCCATCGGCATCTATAACATAAATATCGCGCTGTCTCGGCTCCACAGTGCGGGAAAATATCACCTTATTACCTGGGGCAAACTTCACAAAATACTCGTCTTTGTCCGTGGCCGCGAGAGTGGCCATCTCCGTGCCATCGGGCTTGATAGAATACAGGTCCCACTGCTTACCGCCTGATATACGGATGAATATAACCCTTTCATCTGCGCCAAAGGCCATATAACGCTCGAATTCTTTTGTTCTGGCAAGCGGCGTTCTCACTCCATATTTCGTAACGGCATAGAGGTCCGCGTTCGTACCCAATACATCAGTCCCTATTATAAACCTGCCGTCAGCGGTCTCAGCCTCAAAACGACCCACGCCAATGCCTTCGGTAAGCCTGTATTCGCGGCCCGATGAAGCTTCATGCAGATACAGGTCTATAGTGCCTTTGCCGTCATCGACCTGGAAAATAATATCCGCCGCTTTTGTGTACGCAGAAAATCTCTTGGAGCCTTTTATCTCCGTGCCTATCTCCACATTACGAAACGGCTTTGTCTTAAGGTCTACGGCATGGAGCCTGTAAGACAGTTCGCCGTCCTTCTCCTTTACAATCTCGCCATAAATAAAGACATCGTCTCTTTCAAGCTCTACCCTGAACTCTTCGCCTGGGCCGTTGGCAACGACCGTCTTCCCTGTGCCCTCGATATTGACTATATAAAGGTCACCGTTATCTCCGCGAGGCAAGGGATAAGAAGAATACAGCACCCTATTATCACGCGTCAGACCTTCGAAAAAATTATTTGTCTTGCCGCCGTCGTCATTCATCGCCTTCTCATCAGTGCCGTCGAGTTTTTTCGAGTACAGCTTCTGCCTGTATATGCCGTCCGTATTCTTGCCTTTATAAAATACAACCCTGCCGTCATCCGTAATAACATCGAGCGTATCGAACAGAGGACTATTACTAAGAACTATTCGCCCGGAGCCGTCCTTGCCGATTATAACAAGGTCTGCCTGGTCGCCGCTGTACAAATCGTAAATCACCCTGCCATCGGGCAACAACTTACGCACATCCTCTTTCTGACCTGTGACAGCCAATGGAACAGACTTGCCATCACTGAGTCGAAATGCAAAAATATCCTGATTTATATTACGGCCGTCTGTGATTCTATCAGAAATGGAATAGATTACCACGCCATCGGCTGTATACCCGTGGAAATGCACGTTGCTTTTAGGGTCTGTGGAAATGGCCTTACGGCCTGTGGCGTTGACATCGACATAGTAAAGGTCGGACTGTCCATAGCCCGATAATTCCATATATATTATGCCTATAGCTTCGGAAGATATTACGTCGAGAGGTAGAAAAACACAGAAAAAAAGAACGACTATGAAAGAATACTTAGATACTCGCATTATCTTACGGATCGTAATTAACAGGCGTGTAAGTATATGTATAGCCATTGTTGTTTGCAGCAGCACCATGGTTTTGAGTGCACAAGGTATAGTTCGTATAACCGGCTATGACACCTGTATTGGCGATTGTCCAGCAAGCCGGTGCCGCAGCCGTCCCGTTCCAGCCAGTCCATGCTGCCCCATTAATCAATCTACTTCCACGCGATGATACGCCAAAAGCAACCGGCTCGTTGCTGCCGTGTATGCCGCCAAACCTGCCGCCGCCGTGGCAATTCATGCATCCTATTGCAGGCATCGGGGCAGTAGGCAGCTTGGCAGCAGCATATACATCAAGCCGAGTATTATCCGGCGGATGTATGACGTGACTTGGCAACCCTGGGCCCGCTCCACCAGTGGAACCGTAAACAGCCTGCAAATGGCAATTATAACAGAGCCATGTTGAAACACCTCCTGCTTCATTACCTCTTAGAAGATACGCGTTCGCGGAACCGTGCGGCCCTCTCGGATCAGTCTGCACATCGCTTGCATGACAATCAGTGCACGTTATATAACTATCCAGATATATTCCACGCGCGTTATTGAACGCTGTATCGAATGTGGCATTTAGAGCCCCGGGCCTGTTCTGGCCACGATTGAACACCGGATGGTAGCCTAAGTTTCTCGGATTAAAGTCCCTTGTTACCTCGGTCTGCGGATAAGTACCGCTTCCGGTAGTAACAGTGGCCGCCGGGCCAGCAGCGCCAAACGCAAAGTACGAATGGCACTTGAGACAGAGATACGCCTCATACATGTCAGTGCCGCTCACACTGTCGAAAGAAACCTTTGAATAGCTCGTGACCCACCCGGTTGTCGGATAAGGATACCCGGCAGCCGCAGGTGCAGGCCAGTTTGCGGCGAAGAACCCGGCGCCGAGGCTCGCGTAAACACCGACATGAGTGGCCGGCTTTGCGCCCCAAGAGCCAAGCAGCGGCCCCCTTATCCTTATCATTTCGGCACTGCGCTGGGCTTTCGTATAATTAGTCCTATCGGCATTAATGCCAGCCGGCGAAGTAACGGTTATTGCCTGCGCAACGTGCGGGTTATGACAGTCAACGCACTCGGAATGCCTCGTTCCTGCGGCAATACTGTTCCACTGCACACCGGCTATCTGCCCGGTAGTTGTAACATCATTATATTCGCTCGTACGGTGTCTGCCAACCAGGGTGAGATCATCTATTGGATGTCCGCTGAGCTTTGGAAGCTGCGTTGCGATATCAGGGGTAGCCGTGGTGCCGCCTGTTCCAGCGGACCTGTGGCAGTTAAGACAAAGGGCCTCTTCCCACGCAACAAGCATCCTCGGTATCAAATAATTCGTTGTTATATCCGGGCGGGCAGCGGCAACCGTCTGGTTCGCCGAAGCGATAGTGGTTGTATCGTATGTCGTCGCAGCCACACCGTCGCCCTGCATGCCATGAGGAGTATGACAGTTTACGCAATCCCCGGCATTTAAGCCAAGGGCATTGCGGTTAAAGTTCCTCGGGAATGTGGTTATATTGCCGCTTAACGCGGCATTGGCGCCGGGCCACTTCATATTGCCGCTTGTTACGTGCGCGGACGCGTCATACTTTGTCTTGCCCTGATATACACGCCAGTACCCCCAGCCTGTCTTTGCGGGATCCGGCGGCATGCCAAGGCTCATGGTCTCATGGCAATAATAGCAATATTCCCTGGTACCTGGCGCAAAAAGGGAATACATGTCAGGCGTTGTCGTTGTATCGGTAGTAGGGGCGCTGGCATTGGTTGGTTTCTGCTCCGAACCGCCAAAGGACATGTGCAAATCATGACAATGGCTACACTCACCTGCTTGATATTTACCGCCATCGGCAGCATCGCTATAATAGCCGTACTCGCCGCCAAACGTCCTGTCAACACCGCAAGGGGCCGCAGGGCACCATACTCCAGCGTCAACGGCAGTGCTGCCGCCGTGTTTGGTATTCGGGTATGCGCCGCCTGTTGCCTCGGCGCTAGAAGCAAAATAAAAATACGCCACAACGCCGACAATAATACATAGCGCTATGCCTATTAGGAATCCAAAGGTTTTTTTATTGTGACCTAGCATAATAGGATTAATTATTCTTAATCGTTAGATTAAATTATGACAAATATCACAAAAATAGTCAAGTGCTATGGTGAGGCTACTCGATTTTTTTTAATACTCGCACGACTACAGCAAAACAGCCTTCCGTAAAGATAACAGGACACTGGCACTCCTGAATCTGTTGACCATAGTTATGCGCGCCATTTGGGGCGCACAGACCGCTACTTGATATCTGCCTTATAGATATTTACGTTGCCGGCCTTGTCAGACGATTTGACCGTTAGCGTATACGTGCGCACTCCGTCCGCGTCCTTCTTGTTGGCCTTGAAGCGCAGCCTAAGCGGCAGCGAGAACGTTCCGTCTCCAGAGAGCGTCAACACCCCGGAGGACGTATATTGCCCGTACTCGTCCTCGAGCGTATACTCGACCTTTGACAATGCCGCATCGGCAGAAGAACCCGACACGATTACATAGTTCTTGTTCTTCTCGGCTACGTTTGCCGACGCACTGTAGGGATTATCGGACACTGCAGTGCCTACCGCGAGCACCGGAGATACGGTATCCACCGTAAACGACACGGACACAGGCGTTAAATCCTCGTTACCGGAAGCATCTATTGCCTTTATAAGGACCGTGTGCAGGCCCTCGGAAAGGCCGTTTAACGCGACCCCGGTTGACTGCGACGGAGCGCTCCATGCGTCTCCATCTATGCTTACGGAATACGAAAGCGACGCCACCGGTGTGTCGTCGTCCGTTCCTGAAAATGATATGTTCACATTCGCGCCGCTATAGGCACCGGGCGCAAAGGTAACGTTCGTATCCGGCGCCACCATGTTCGGGAGCACAACGCTTCCGCCGGCCGCTACCGTAAACACCCTCGGAGCGCTAGACGTATTGTCGTATGTATAAGAATCAACTGCCCTCATATCCACGCTCTGCCCCGTAGCCGTGTCCGTAAGCGTAAGGGTTACGGTACCGGGAACCGAGTTCACTATCCAGTTGATGGTATGAGGGGCAACATTTGTCGCCACTACCGAGAACTCCCACTGCTTGGGAAGGTTCGTGTCCTTTATATCCACCCAGTAATACGTCTTATCTAGCCCCCAGGACGTGTGGTCGAAGTACGCCATCACGGGGCTGCCCTGCATAAAAGTGGTGTAAAGATCGTATCCGCCGCCGTCGAAACCGTCGGTTGCGTGTATGGCCGAGCCAAGCATCAACCGCGCCGAATCGTTATTATACCTTACCCATATGTCCGAGAGCCATATGGCCTTGGCATCGGAGACCTTTGGAGAGGCAGAGAGCATTACGGCAGCGAGTACCAGAGCAGCTAATATTTTCCTTATCATAGTGTTTTCACCCTCTTAAGCGTCGTTTACTGTTTAGGCACCGCGAGATAATAATCCGCAACGGTCGCATCCGTGCCGCGGGTTACCCAGTAACCCCACCACGGCCTCATGAACACATTGACACAACTTACGGCAGTACAGGTCTCGTTTGTCGTCGTCTTGTCATTGGCCCAGTACTTTATCGTTCCAGACATCCTGTTAGCAGTAACGGCAGCGGTCCAGAGCTCGCCGACCGTACACGGGTTCGAACCAAGCGCCGTTGTCGCAGTGAAGGTTCCACCCCTGCAGACATATACCTTGGACCAGTCTATGTTCCTAAGATACGGGTTGCCAACAAGGCTCTCGGACTCGGCTACGTCGTTACGCATATCGACCTTGGTCCAGTTTGCCGTGTTCTCGGTAAGGGTTGCTCCGTCGGAATCGAGAACGCTAACCCAGTTGTAAGAAAGAATATAGAAACCCTCGCCTGGAAGTATCGTGCTAAAGGCATTGGTCGACGTTACAACATTCAACGTGCCGGGATCTGCTAAGCCGGTATCGGTCAGCGTATATACATTCACCGTAGCGTTCAGGTCGGTGCCGAATGCCTGGGCAAAGGTCGCCGCACCGTACGTATACGGCAGGCTCACCACGTTCCAACCGCTCCTTAATGCGGTCTTACCGGTTGCAACGCCTCCGGCAACAGCCGATGTGTTTGCAGCGTCGTCGGTACTCTTGACACTTGCGTAGTAGATGGTGTTTGGCCAGAGCATCCTGCCCTCTTCCGTGGCTACGCAGGCCCCTGCGCCGTTATCCTTACAGCTAAGAGTGAATGTCTCGTCAGCTCCTGGTGTTGCCGGAGATGGCGGCTCAAATGCAGCAGGAAGCGTCAATGTGCCCCAATTCGTAGTAAACCAGGCCGTGGTCAGGTTCGCCGCATAATCATAGGCGTCCTTAAACTGCACGTCGTAGGAAGCCACAGCGCTTCTTCCGGTGTACCCGGTATCCTCCTCAGGCGCAACCCACTTAAGCACAAGCGAGCGCGGAGAAGAAGACAGCACAGAGAAGCTAGCTCCGTTAACTGCCACAGGCGCCATGTTGTCGGTTATGGTAAGCGTGCCCGGGGCATAGACGTACTGCGTGGGATTGCTCGCATCGCCCGAGGTCACGCCGTAGATATAGTAAGTTCCGGGCGAAACTCCGGTTGTATTGAACGAGCAGGTAACGCCCGTGCCCTCTGCTGCAGTGGCGCAGGCGCCGGTTATCGCAGTGCCGCTGTAAGTGCCGCTAATGGTGCCGTAATAGAAGGCCACGGTAACCACATCGGTCAAATCGGTAAGCGTATAAGTGATATTGTAGCTTGCGCCGTGCGCAACGGTTGCTCCACCGGCCCCAGGAGTCGTCACACTAAGAGACGGCGGATAATCTACAGGGTTGAAGGCAAAGCTTCCTCTGTCATTCGGGCTTGTCTGAATGGCGTTAGCCACATTATCCTGAATCGGTGTTTTAGCGATTACGCAGTACGTATTGCCAACTGTAAGGCACGCGGTTGGCGAGCTGTTGCAGGTAAGGGTAGCAACATTGCCAACGAGGCTTACAGGAGCTTTCAGCGGTATTAGAGTACCGGTGCAACTTCCATCACGGAGCTCGTAACTGCTGACATTATCGGCAGCGTTTACTCCGCCCCCTGTCTTAAGCCCGCTTCCTGTTTCGGTAAAGGTGACTGTGACAGAATCGTACACCATGGAATCGACGCTTGCCACCTTGGGGCCTTCTTTATCCTGCCTTACGGCATTGGCGCTGGTCTTTGTGGTTTCGTTATTTCCGGCGTTGTCTGTTGAGAAGTACCTCACATAATTGGTACATGTGCTTCCGGCTGCGCAGGTAACGCTAACGGCCGTGCCGACTGTCGTAGGCGTGCATGTGCCGGGGGTGGCGGCGTCGAGACACGATTTCGTTGACGCAACACCGCTTGTTGCGTCTGTTGGCGTAAGCGTTACCGTAACAGGACTCGTCGCAGTCCACGTTGCGCTCGCGTTGTCGGTTGTAGAAGGCGCCACCGTGTCTATCTTGACGTTCGGGGTGGTCGCGTTATACGCGGTCCAGGTTGAGGCCGCGCCGAGCGAGTCCACCCACCTGTACTGCCACTTATAATTTCCATTAGCAAGCCCGGCAGCTGTACATACGCCGGTAGAGGCCTGTGTGCCGCTGTTGACAAGGCCTGAGGAGCAATTCGCCGTATTCGTATAAGCGCTGGCGCTGGCTATTATCTCGACCTCGAGTTTATACTGATGCCCGTTTGCATCGGTTGCAGTGCCCTTTGCTATTATCTGGTTCTCTGTAGTCCATGTGTTATTGGTTATGACAGTCGTGCCGTCGGTCTTATACTGCACCGGGGCCGCACTTGTCACAGGCGCGGCGTTTACCTGCGGCGTGCACGACGCCGTAGCGCCTGCGGATACGTTGCCGGCATTATCTATCGCGCAGATTCTAAAGTAGTGCAACACGCTCGACCCGGCAAAGGCATACGGCGTAGCCGTAGCAGTTACCACATTAGTATCCTCTGTGCCGCTTGTGCAGTTTGCCGCAGGAGAGGCAGCGGTCGACCACATTAGCTTATACGCATCAGTTGTATGGAGGCCGCTGTTGGCATCCGAGAAGGTTGCCCACGTAAGGTTACACGCCCCGACAACTGCCGTGGGCGTAAGGGTTCCATCCACGGGAAGTGTCGCGTCGGTGGTAACTGTAGCGTCGGTATTGTCGCTATTTACAAGCGCCTGGGCCATGCCCGTAACGCTCGTTACTGCCGCAAGGAACGTATCGCCGGTTGCGGTCGTGCCGGAGGTCTTTATGGTAATAAGGTACTGCGTCTGAGTTGTGGTTACAGGCAGATTAATGCTCGTAAAGGTGGCAACGCTGGTTGCAAGGGTGGCGCTGGCCTTTAGCGTATCGGAAGCGTCCCATTCGTTTGCCGTTGTGCCGTTATCCTGGTATATCTGCACGCCACTTGTGGCAACATCTGTATCCGCGCTGGTGCCACTTCTCGTAACCGCTATGGTCACTGCCGTGTCTGTACCGGAATCAACCTTAAGGGTAAACGTGCTTACCGCAACCGGGTCTACGGAAGACGCCTTTACCGACTTATTTGCCGGGGCTACTCCGTCACCGACCGTGAGCTGTGTTGGCGTGAAGGTGCCTATGGTCACACCGGCATCATAATTGCCGTTTGTGTCCTTTTGAAATACCTTATAGGTATATGGCTGGCCGGTCGTGAGGGCTACTGCCGTGCATCCCGCGCTTCCGCCTGTACCGTCTATTTTACTTTGCGCAGCAGAGGCCGTGCTCGATATAACGCAGGCTACAGTTGCCGTGCCTATGGCATTGCCTGCCGCATAGGTTGTTCCCTCTACAGGAACATCGGAGCCTGCGCCGGCTGCAGCCCATCTTAAGACCACCGAGCCGCTTGTCGCGTTAAAGTCCGCGCTATTGGATGTGGTCCAGTTAATAGTGTTCTTGTTATTTCCCGAGGCAGAGCCGCTTACAGCGGTAGCGCCGTTGGGGGAAAGGTTGTCTATCGTAAGCGCCGTTGCATTGGTATCGCTTCCGGTATGGGAGTGCGTTCCTCCGCCGACCCATGCAGTTACAGGCGCGGTGATGGAATAAGAAGCTCCGGGAGGCACAGGCATGAGAGCGTGCGTCATGGGTGTTACGCGCACCTTAAAGGTGGTAAGCGTTGTCGTAGCGCTCATTCCCGTAACCGTTATGGTATTGGAGCCCGTTACCGGCGATGTCGTAGAACCATAAACAGTGCCGCCAGCGCTGTTGGTTATGGCAAGAGTTCCAATGCCGCTGTTTGTCGAAAGATTAACCGTTACCGAACTGATTGTTTCGGTGCCGGAATTTGTCTGCAATGTAAAAGCATCTACGTCTGTTGCTGCTGCTCCCGGCGCTATAGTAACGGCCCCCGGGTCTGTGCCTGTAGCGAGAGTGGTAAGGTCCTGCCAGGTAACAGTAATCTGCCCGACAGCGCCTGCGCCTGCTGCACGGCCTGCACCTTCACCGGAACCGCTGCCGCCGCCGCCTGGAGCCACACCGGCATTACCAACAACCGCTCCGCTTACGCCGGCACCCCCGGCAGCACCCGCCGGAGAAGCTGCTCCTGCCGTTCCTGCCGCTCCTCCACCCCCTGCCCCTGCAACGGCATTTCCGCCGTTTCCGCCGTTTCCACCGCCGCCGCCTGA